>Ga0126382_10000001_pt1 | contig 80611 bp, 78 predicted proteins | sample PanSoiMetPlot_30_FD_92548 | JGI IMG/M metagenome (GOLD analysis project Ga0126382, IMG submission 92548) | Tropical forest soil microbial communities from Panama - MetaG Plot_30 | ecosystem: Environmental > Terrestrial > Soil > Tropical forest > Bulk soil | place: Panama | collected 2016-02-17
GACGAGCTGGTTGCTCTTGGTTACGACCAGCGGATTGATTTCCAGCAGGCTCATGTCCTTGGCGACGAAGGCGGTGTAGAGCTTGGTCACCAGCGCCTCGGCCTGCTTGGCGAGATCGCCGGTGAGACGGAGCGCCTGCGCCACCGTGCGGCCGTGATGGGGCATGATCCCGGTCGCGGGATCGATCGAGAACGAGATGATCTTCTCCGGCGTGTCGTGCGCGACCTTCTCGATGTCCATGCCGCCTTCGGTCGACACCACGAAGGCCACCTGCGAGGTCTCGCGGTCGACCAGCGCCGAAAGATAGAACTCGCGGTCGATCGCCGAGCCCTCCTCGATGTACAGGCGGTTGACCTGCTTGCCGTGCGGCCCGGTCTGATGCGTGACCAGCACCGAGCCGAGCAGGCGCTGCGCCTCCTTGCGCACATCTTCCTTGGATTTGACGACCTTGACGCCGCCGGCCTTGCCGCGGCCGCCGGCGTGGATCTGCGCCTTGACGACGACGACGGGCGTGCCCAGCGTTTCGGCGGCCTTCACCGCCTCGTCGACCGACATCGCGGCATGCCCGCGCGGCACCGGCACGCCGAATTCGCGCAGCACCGCCTTCGCTTGGTACTCGTGGATGTTCATGATGCGGAGAGCTTATTTTGCGAGGTTCGGAGCGATCTTCTTGCAGGCCTCGACCAGGGTCGCCACCGCCTCGGCCGATTTCTCGAACATGGTGCGCTCGGCGCCGTTGAGTTGGATCTCGACGATGCGCTCGACGCCCTTGGCGCCGATCACGGTCGGCACGCCCACATAGAGGTCCTTCACGCCGTATTCGCCGTTGAGATAGGCGGCGCAGGGCAGCACCCGCTTCTGGTCCTTGAGATAGCTCTCCGCCATGGCGACCGCCGACGCGGCCGGCGCATAGAAGGCCGAGCCGCTCTTGAGCAGGTTGACGATCTCGGCGCCGCCGTCGCGCGTGCGCTGGACGATCTCGTCGAGGCGGGCCTGCGTGGTCCACTTCATCTTCACCAGGTCGGGCAGCGGAATGCCGGCGACGGTGGAATAGCGGATCAGCGGCACCATGCTGTCGCCGTGGCCCCCCAGCACGAAGGCGGTGACGTCCGCGACGGACACGTTGAATTCGTCGGCGAGGAAGAACCGAAACCGCGAGGAATCGAGCACGCCCGCCATGCCCACTACCATCTGCTTGGGCAGGCCGCAGGCCTTCTGCAGCGCCCAGACCATGGCGTCGAGCGGGTTGGTGATGCAGATCACGAACGCGCCGGGGGCGTATTTCTTGATGCCGGAGCCGACCTGCTCCATGACCTTGAGATTGATGCCGAGCAGATCGTCACGGCTCATGCCCGGCTTGCGCGGCACGCCAGCGGTGACGATGCAGACGCTGGCGCCGTCGATGGCGTCGTAGGAATTGGTGCCGGTGAAATGCGCGTTGAAACCCTCGATCGGTGAAGACTGCACCAGATCGAGCGCCTTGCCTTGGGGGATGCCTTCCGCGATGTCGAACAGCACGACGTCGCCGAGCTCCTTGAGGCCGACGAGATGGGCAAGCGTGCCGCCGATCTGGCCGGCACCGATCAACGCAATCTTGGGACGCGCCATGTGGGGGAAATCCTTGAAGCTGGCAAAAGGGAGGGGTCGCTGCACTGCGTCATAGACCCTTTCGGGCCTGCCGTTCAAGTCGCCGAAAGTGGCGAATGGCGAATAGCGACGAGTGGTACGGGCAGGCGCCCGGTCCTTCACTATTCGCCTATTGGCCACTCGCTATTCGCTAGGTCTCGACCAGCCCTTCGCTCGATCCCGGCGCGACCATGTGGCCATGGCCATGCGGCAGGGCGAGATAGGCCTGCGAGCGCATCTCGATCAGGCGCGACGCAGTGCGCTTGAACTCGTTGGCCTCGAAGCCTTCCTCGGCGGCATAGAGCGCGTCGGGGTCGGCCGCGGCCGAAGCGACGAGCTTGACCGCGTTGTCGTAGAGCGTGTCGATCAGGATGATGAAGCGCTTGGCCTCGTTGCGCCGCTCGTGGTCCATGACCGGGATATGGTCGAGCACGAGCGTGTGGAATTCGTGCGCGATCTTGAGATAGTCGGCGGCGGCGAGCGGCTGCTCGCAGAGATCGTGAAAGGAAAACCGCGCCACCCCCATGCTGGCACACGGCACGTGGACGGTGCGGCCCTTGACCGTGAGATCGAGCGCGGCACCGTCGTGGCCGGCGGTGAGCCGCCGCCACGCCTCGTCGAGCGCCGCCGCCGCCGCGGCATCGGCGGGCACGTACCAGACCGGTGCGCCGGCGAGCTTCTCCAGCCGGAAGTCGCAGCGGGCGGGGAGCGGCACCACCTCCATGTGCTCCTCGATCAGCGCGATGAACGGCAGGAACAGCGCGCGGTTGAGCCCGTCCTTGTAGAGCTCGTCCGGCGGTACGTTCGAGGTCGCGACCACCACCACGCCAAGCTCGAACAGCCGCTTGAACAGGCGGCCGAGAATCATCGCGTCGGCGATGTCGGTGACGTGGAACTCGTCGAAGCACAGGAGCCAGGTCTCTTGCGCGATCTCGGCGGCCGCGAGCCGGATCGGATCCTCGCCGCCGCCTTGACCCGCCTTCTCCTTCTGCCGGAGCGCAAAAATGCGCTCGTGCACGTCGGCCATGAACTCGTGGAAATGCGCGCGGCGTTTGCGCAGCACCGGCGAGGCCTCGAAGAACAGGTCCATCAGCATGGTCTTGCCGCGGCCGACCTCCCCGAAGATGTAGAGGCCCTTGATCGGCTCCTCCCCTTTGGCGCGCGCGCCGAACAGCCAGCCGAGCGAGGACGATTTGCGCGCGAGACGATGCTCGGCGAGCCGCTGCTCGAGCTGCGTCAGCCTGGCGACGATCGCCTCCTGGGCATCGTCGCGCTCGATTTTTTTCGCGGCGACGCGCGCCGCATACAGCGTCGAGATGGAGGCAGACATGCTCGGGAGGATAGCGATGGAGCCCTAAAGCGCGTTAACAGCATCAGCCCGCGAAGACGGGCGTCTCCGCCCTTACGTCTTTGACGCACGATGGAGATAGTCCTGCGATCAATAGCGGCGTTGCGTCATCGATCGCAAGTTGCGCATCGACAGCGCAGAAATGCCGTGCAATCGAACAATCAGAAACACAATTTCACCACTCATGTTGCAATGCGGCAAGATTGCTTCAAATTGCGGCACAAAACTGAATCAACGCATGGCTGATATGCCAATTTTATCTCGCAAGATCATTAACTTATTTCACGCCATTGTCACCTCGGCGCCCTTGTCAGGATGATATCGCATCGCAATGTCCCTGGCTCGATTCGTGATCGACAACGATGGGAATTTTCCATGCATGATGCCCTGCCCCACGGCGGCATGATCCGCAAATTGTGGATCGGCCAAGCCGACATGTATCGCGACCACCTGCTGCGGCTCGACGCCGACAGTCGGCGCAATCGCTTTGCCGGCGCCGTGTCGGATGAGTTCGTGCACAACTATGCCGACCTCTCGTTCCGCATCGACGCGGTGATCCACGGCTTCTTCGTGGACGGCACGTTGCGCGGCGCCGCCGAGCTGCGGCCGATCGGGCTGCCGATCACGCGCGAAGCGGAAGCGGCGTTCTCCATCGAGAAGCCGTGGCAGAGTCACGGCGTCGGCTCCATGCTGCTTGAACGGACGCTGCTGACCGCGCGCAATCGCGGCCTCAAGTTCCTGCACATGGCGTGCCTTGCCGACAACAAGCGCATGCAGCAGCTGGCGCGCAAATACGAAGCCGAGCTGAGTTTCGATTTCGCGAGCGTCATCGGTGAGGTGGCGGCGCCGCGGCCCACCCCGCTCTCGCTGATGCGCGAGATTCTCGCCGACGGCCACGGCTTCGCCACCGCGCTATTCGACGTGCAGACACGGATGCTGAAGCCGGCGTAGCGCGGCCGACGCGCTACGCCGCCAGCGGATAGGAGGCCTCGATCACGTAGGGGCCGCCGCCGACCGACGCGCGCGACGAGAACAGCACGAAGCGCGACACCTTGAACACCGGCGAGCGGAACGGCGCGCGCAGCGCCAGATAGTCCGCGACTTGGCGGCTCGAGGAATCGCGCAGCCGCGCCAGCGTCACATGCGGGATGTACTTTCGCCCCTCCGGCTCGAGCCCGACCCGTTGCATCAGCCGCTCGTGCTCGGCCTGCAGCTCCATCACCGCCTGGCCGGGCCCGAGCGTGGCCACCACCGCGCGCGGCTTGCGGCCGCCGAACGATATGAGATCCTCCACCCGCAGCTCGAACGACCCGCGTCGCACTCGCCCCAGCAATGACGCAACCTCGTGCGCGACGACGTCATCGACGTCGCCGATGAAGCGCAAGGTCACGTGATAGTTCTCGGGATCGATCCAGCGCGCGCCCGGCAGCCCGCCACGCAGCGCGGCGAGCGACTCGGCAACGTCGGCGGGGATTTCGAGACCGGTGAAAAGGCGGGGCATGGCACGATTGGCTTCTGAGGTGGCATATAGGATGGATTGTGAAGATTCGCACCTCGGTCTTATGCTTATTGCTAAACGATGCTTACATGACGCGCTTGTCACGCACGCGGACCACCAGCTCCTCGGCCTTGGGCAGGATGCGCGCCACGATCGCGTCGACGCCCGCTGCGGTGGGATGCAGTCCGTCGCGCTGATTGAGTCCCGCTTGGGCGGCGACGCCGTCTAGGAAGAATGGATAGAGCAGCAGGCCGTTCTTGGCTGCAAGCTCGGTGTAGATCGCCTCGAATTCGCGACCGTAGTCGGCGCCGAGATTGGGCGCGGCCCGCATGCCGGCGATGAGCACGGCGATGCGTCGCGCGCCAAGACGCCGCACGATCTCCTCGAGCGCCGCCCGCGTAACCTTGGGATCGATCCCGCGCAACATGTCATTGGCACCGAGCTCGAGGATGACGGCGTCGGTGCCCTCCGGCACCGACCACTCGAGCCGCGCCAGCCCGCCCGCGGCGGTGTCGCCGGATACCCCGGCATTGACGACCTCGACCGCCACGCCCTTGGCCTTGAGCGCCCGCTCGAGCCTCGCCGGAAAAGCGGCATCGGCGGGCAGGCCGAGCCCGGCAGCGAGCGAATCACCCAAAACCACAATTCGGACTGGGCGCTCCGCAGCGGCCGCGTGGAGGCCGGCGAGCATCAGCAGGGCCGCAACCAGCGTGAACGACTGGACCGCCGCCACAAAGCCCCCATATGACCGGGGCGCCGACCCCGATTCAGCCGAAGGCATCAGAGAGCGCAAAGAGCGAAACAGCATGCACGACACCTCGGGGTCAGGGCGCGCCGGCGAGGCGATCGCTCTCAGCGGCGTCAACCTGTCGCTGGGGCGGGGCGCGGCCCGCGTTCATATCCTCAAAGACATCGACCTACATATAGGCCGCGGCGAGGCGATTGGCCTGGTCGGCCCCTCCGGCTCCGGCAAATCCACCCTGCTGATGGTCACGGCCGGCCTGGAACGGGCCGATACCGGCTCGGTCGTGGTGGCCGGCGAGGCCTTGGGCCTGCTCGGCGAGGATTCGCTGGCGCGCTTCCGCGGCCGCAATATCGGCATCGTGTTCCAGTCTTTCCACCTCATTCCCACCATGACGGCGTTGGAGAACATCGCCGTGCCGCTGGAGCTCGCCGGCATCGACGATGCGCATGAACGCGCCGCCCACGAGCTCGCCGCCGTCGGCTTGAGCGAACGGCAGCACCATTATCCCGCCCAACTGTCCGGCGGCGAGCAGCAGCGCGTGGCGCTCGCCCGGGCGCTGGCGCCCAACCCGGCAATCCTGATTGCGGATGAGCCGACCGGCAATCTCGACGAGGCCACCGGCGCCGAGATCGTCGATCTCCTGTTCGCCGGACACGAGCAGCGCGGCACCACGCTCGTGCTCGTCACCCACGATCCCGCGCTCGCCGCGCGCTGCGACCGCGTGGTGCGGCTGCGCTCGGGGCGGATCGAAGCCGGGGCAAAGCCCGAGGCCAAGCCGGCATGAGCGCTACGGTATCCACGCCGCTCTCGGGCAAACGACCCAGCGCGCTCTTGCCGCTGCGCTTCGCACTGAGAGAATTACGCGGGGGCCTGCGCGGATTCTACGTCTTCATCGCGTGCATCGCGCTCGGCGTCATGGCGATCGCCGGCGTCGGCTCGGTGGCGTCGGGGCTGGCGGACGGCCTGGCGCGCGAAGGCCGCGTCATCCTCGGCGGCGACGTCGCATTCTCGCTCAGCCTGCGCGAGGCGAGCGCGGCCGAGCGCGCATTCCTCGAACGGCAGGGACGACTGTCGGTGGCCGCCACCATGCGCGCCATGGCGCGCACCGCTGATAGCCGCACCGCGCTGGTGGAGCTCAAGGCGGTCGACAGCACCTATCCGCTCTACGGCAACATCGCGCTCGAGCCGCCGCAGCCACTGGCGCAAGTCTTGGCGCAACGCGACGGCGCCTTTGGCGCCGCCGCCGACCCCGCGCTGCTGGCGCGGCTCGATCTCGCTCCTGGCGCGCGCATCACGGTGGGCGCCGCGCCGATCGAGATCCGGGCCGTACTCGCATCCGAGCCCGACAAGCTCGCCGGCGGCATCGGCTTCGGACCACGGCTGCTCATCAGCGAGGCTGCGCTGCGCGCGACCAACCTGCTGCAGCCCGGCAGCGTCGTGCGCTGGCATCACCGGCTGCGCCTGCCCGACAACGACGCTACCGACGGCGCCGTGCGCGCGGTGACGGCCGCGGCGCAGGCACAATTGCCGGAGGCCGGCTGGGAAGTCCGCACCCGTGCCAACGCATCGCCCTCGCTGGAGCAGAACGTGGAGCGCTTCACGCAGTATCTCACCCTGGTCGGGCTCACCGCCCTCTTGGTGGGCGGCGTCGGCGTGGCGAACGCGGTGAAGGGGCATCTCGACCGCAGGCGCGACGTGATCGCCACGCTGAAGTCGCTCGGTGCGACCGGCTCGCGCGTGTTCGCAATCTACCTCACGCAGGTAGCGGCGCTCGCCGGACTCGGCGCCATACCCGGCCTGGCCATCGGCGCGGCGCTGCCGTTTCTGGTTGCCTGGGGCTTCGGCGCGGTGCTGCCGCTGCCGCTCGCACCTGCGGTGCATCCCGGCGACCTCACGCTCGCCTTGCTCTACGGCCTGCTCACGGCCGTGGCCTTTGCGCTGTGGCCGCTCGGGCGCGCCCACGACGTGCCAGTGTCGGCACTGTTCCGCGACGAGGTCGCGGGCGAGCAGCACTGGCCGCGGCGGCCATACGTGGTCGCGACCGTGCTGGTCGGCTGCGCCCTGGCGACGCTCGCGGTCGAGCTCGCCTACGACAAGCGCATTGCCGCGATCTTCGTGGCGGTCGCGGTCGCCGTCTTCGTGCTGCTGCGCCTGGTGGCGGCGCTGCTCATGATCGTTGCACGGCGGCTCCCGCGCCCGCGCTCGCCGGTGCTGCGGCTTGCGCTCGCCAATATCCACCGCCCGGGCGCGATCACGCCGAGCGTCGTGCTGTCGCTGGGGCTGGGGCTGGCGTTGCTCGTCACCGTGATCGCGATCGACGGCAATCTGCGCCGCCAGTTCCTGGCGGCGCTGCCGGAGAAGGCGCCGGCATTCTATTTCGTCGACATCCCCGTGGCCGACGCGGAGAAATTCGACGCCTTCATCCGCGCGCGCGCGCCACGCGCGACGCTCGACCGCGTGCCCATGTTGCGCGGGCGCATCGTCGCCGCCCACGGCGTGCCGGCTGCCGACCTCAAGCCGCCGCCCGACGCCGCCTGGGCGCTGCAGAGCGATCGCGGCGTCACCTATGGCGACGACATTCCGGCCGGCTCGCGGCTGATCGCCGGCCAATGGTGGACGCCGGACTACCAGGGACCGCCGCTGGTCTCGTTCGAGAAACGCATCGCCGACGGCATCGGCCTCAAGGTCGGCGATCCCATCACCGTCAACGTGCTCGGCCGCAACCTGACCGCCACGGTCGCCAACCTGCGCACGGTCGATTGGCAGAGCCTCGGCATCAATTTCGTGATGGTGTTCTCTCCCAACACCTTCCGCAGCGCGCCGCACACCCACATCGCCACACTGACCTATCCCGGCGGCAGCAGCGCGCAGGAGGAGGTGGCGCTGCTCAAGGCGGTCGCCGACGAATTTCCGGGCGTGACGACCGTGCGCGTGCGCGAGGCGCTCGACGCCGTGGGCGGCATCGTGTCGAATCTCACGCTCGCCATCCGCGGCGCCAGTGCGCTCACCCTGGTGGTGGCGGTGCTGGTGCTGGGCGGCGCGCTCGCGGCCGGCCACCGGCATCGTGTCTATGACGCCGTCATCCTCAAGACCGTCGGCGCGACGCGCCTGCGGCTCTTGTCGGCCTATGCGCTCGAATATCTCGCACTCGGCGTCGCCACCGCCGTGTTCGGACTGGCGGCCGGCTCCGCCGCCGCGGCGCTGGTCGTCACCCGCGTCATGAACCTGTCATTCGTCTGGCTGCCGGGACCGTCGCTCGCGGCGGCCGCCGGCGCCGTCGCGGTGACGGTGGCGCTCGGCCTCGTCGGCACCTTCACCGCGCTCGGCCAGAAGCCGGCGCCGGTGCTGCGAAACCTTTGACGAAAAAGCAGGCGTAACGCGCGAAATTCTGCGACCAGACGCCGCGCCTCGCTACCGCCGTGCCGCCTCGCCAAATTGCTAGAATGTAAGGTGTCGCGATCGATTCCAGCTGGTTAGTGGCCGTTAACAAATCCCGCGACAAATCCCGTTTGCGGCATCTGGCGTCCGACCAAATCCGGCACTAGATTCCGCGCATCGGACGCCAGGCCGCGCAGCGGCAGGGTGCCGCTTGAGTCCGGCCTGCGGGCCGGAATGACAGAGAGGGAATTTCCAATGTCGGACTTCGACCGGAACTACGCGGCTGCCAGAAGCGGCGTCGGTGCGGACCGGGCAGTTGCGATCGATCAGGGCCTGCGGGCCTACATGATCCGTGTCTACAATCACATGGCCGTGGGCGTCGCGCTCACTGGCATCGTGGCTTGGCTCGCCTTCCAGGCGGCCGGCGGCGATGCAATCCAGCTCACGAGCCGCGGCGTCGTCGGCGCGACGGCTTTCGGCCAGTTGATCCTCGGCTTCCCCGGACAGATCGTGCTGTTCCTGGGCACGCTCGGGCTCGTATTCATGATCAGCTGGCGCATCGATCGGCTGCAGCCCTCGACGGCGTTCTCGCTGTTCCTGCTCTACGCCGGCCTGTTGGGCGTGATGCTGTCGTCGATCTTCGTGGTCTATACCGGCGTCTCGATCAGCCGCACGTTCTTCATCTCCGCGGCTTCGTTCGGAGCGCTCAGCCTCTACGGCTACACCACGCAGCGTGACCTCTCGCCCATCGGCTCGTTCCTGATGATGGGCGTAATCGGCATCATCCTGGCGATGATCGTCAACATGTTCCTCAAGAGCACGCAGCTCGACTTCATCATCTCGGCTATCGGCGTGCTCTGCTTCGCCGGCCTGACCGCCTACGACACGCAGCGGATCAAGGAGATGTACGACCCGATGGAGGACGGCACCGTCGTCGGCCGCAAGGCCGTGATGGGCGCGCTGACCCTCTATCTCGACTTCATCAACCTGTTCCTGTTCCTGCTGCGCTTCCTCGGCGACCGCCGCTGACGCGCGCCTGAAGGTCAGTAACCGCAACGCCCCGGCTCATCGCCGGGGCGTTGTCTTTTTCGGGCGGCGCAGGACTGTTATCGTGATTCCCCTCGCACCGCCCGCCATCGATTACCCATGCCCGACATATCGATCCGTCATGCGCAACCCCGCGATCTCGCGGCGATCACCCGCATCTACGACCAGGCCGTGCGCCACGGCACCGCGTCGTTCGAGCTCGAACCGCCCGACCAAACGGAAATGACTCGGCGCTTTGAGAGCCTGATGGCCGGCGGCTACCCCTATCTGGTGGCGGAGGCCGGCGGCGCGGTCCTGGGATACGCCTATGCCGGCCCCTATCGTGCCCGCCCCGCCTACCATTGGACCGTGGAGGATTCGATCTACATCGCACCGCAGTCGCACCGCCGCGGCATCGGCCGCATGTTGCTCGAACGGCTCATCGTCGAATCCGAAGCCGGGGGCTTCCGGCAGATGATCGCGGTGATCGGGGATTCCGCCAACGCCGGCTCGATCGAGCTGCACCGTGCGGCAGGCTTCCGCATGGTTGGCACGTTCGACAATGTCGGCTTCAAGTTCGGTCGCTGGCTCGACAGCGTGCTGATGCAGCGGCCACTGGGGGAAGGATCGAAGAGCGTTCCGCGACCGAGTGGCGAATAGCGAATAGACCCCGTCGCTCTGCCGCTGTTCGCTGATCCGACTATCCCGCCACCACCCGCAGCGACTTGTCGATCGCGCCCAGCACGCGGTCGAGCTCGTGGCCGCGGCGCACGATCAGGCCGGTCGCCGAGATCACGCTGTAGGCGCCTTGCCGGCGCGCGAGCTTGGGACTTTTCTCGATGCGGTAGATCGGAACTTCGCTGGCGCGGCGGAACACCGAGAACACCGCGCGGTCCTTCAGGAAGTCGATGGCATAGTCGCGCCATTCGCCGGCGGCGACCTTGCGGCCATAGAGGCCGAAAATGCGGTTGAGCTCGCGCCGGTCGAAGGTCACTCGGCTTGCGGGGGCGAGAGGCGAAGCGCCCGAGGCCTCGCCCCCGTGGAACTCGCTTGGCTCAGTATCGCCGTAGCTCATGCGGCGCCTCCTTCGTGTGACAGGTTGGTGACGATGATCGCGCCGGACGCGGGCGTCGGCAAGAGGCGAACTTCGGAATCGGGAAGCTGGCGCGAGTCGAGGTAATATGATCGAGAACGTTTCATGCTCGGCAGCGTCCAGGCACCGTCGTGCAAGTGCGGCATCGTGACGGCCGGCATCACGAATTCGTTAATGGATTCATAATACTGCCCAATTGCCGTCAAGCGCACGCCAAGCTGGAATGCGAACCAGAAGACTGTTGCCTCAGGGCCCGGTCTGCCGTCGAGCCCCGGAATTCTCAGCCCCCCAGCCCCCCGGAGTTCGGGTGGATCGGGCCCAATCGGCACGTAAGGCTACGCGTAGTGAAGTGATACGCGTAATGAGTCCGCGTAAGGTTCAACCCCAATGACTTTCGGGCCGGCGCAAGCCGGCCCGTTTTTTTTGTCGACGAGTTGCGAGGAGACATGGCGCGCGCCGTGCGGCGCGAAAACCAACTCTAGCGAATGGCCGAGAGCACCGCGCCCAGCACGGGTCCAGGACTGCTGGCCTTCCCGGCCTGCACCATCACGGCGACCGAATCGATCTCGCCGGTCTGCAAGTCCTTCACCGGAACCTTCCAGCTCTCCGCGGTTCCGTTCCACTCGCCGAGCTTCAGCCAGCGCCGCACCACGTTGTAGTAGGTGACCGTGCGCCCGCGATTCTCGCCGCGGCCGATTGCAATCGGAATGGCCTTGGTGATCGGGCAGAGCCAAACCTCGCTGGCGATCGCCTTGCCGGCGGGTACGTTGACCGTCACGTTGTCGTCGGCAACACCGAGCGTCACCGGCAACGAGAGAGGCACACCACTCTTGCGGGTCTTGGCGATGGCGTGCTCGATCGCGTCCTTGTCGCTGCCGAGAACGTGCATGGTTCCGTTCACCACGATCTGCGGCGTGTAGACTTGGCCATCGCCGCGCACGCGTGCATAGGCATGCTCGCGCTTCGAGTGTCCGGCCTGTGCCAGCGTGTCCTTCCAGCCGAGATAGTCCCAGTAGTCTACCGGGAGGCTCATCGCCACTAGCGTCGGATCGCCCGCCAACTCGCCGAGCAGTTTGTCGGCGGCGGGACAGGACGAACAACCCTGACTGGTGAACAGCTCAATCACAGCGCGCGGCTCAGCCTGCGCGGACGAATGCGGAACGGCCGATGAGCAGACGACGATCACCGCATAGGTAAGGCAATCGATGGCCAGGGAACGACTTACCATCACGATCCTTCCCGCCCCAATCCTAACCCGCCGGCACGGGGGGTCCGTTTCGCGCCTCCACCGAGCATACTCATAAGCGACCTAACGATCACCTGCCACTCAATTCGAAGTGAGCCCGGTCCCGTTCGGACAATCTTAGAAGAGCGCGATCGCTGGCGTGGCGCATTCGACGTTCCCAATCTGTTTTTGCTGCGGGTGCGTCATAGGAACGGCGAATGCAGAGCCACGAGAACCATTGAATTGCCGGTGTCCCTGGTTCCCAACGAACCGGGACACCGACATCGTCAAGCCGACACCAGTTGGCGCAGCACGTAGTGCAAGATGCCGCCATGCTTGAAGTAGTCGAGTTCGTCGAGCGTATCGATGCGGCAGATCAGCGGAATGCGCTTGAGGCCGCCGTCTGACGCGACGATCTCGGCGATCATTCGCTGGCGCGGCTTGATCTCGCCATGCAGGCCGCGGATCGTCACTTGCTCGTCGCCCTTGAGCCCGAGCGTCTGCCAGGACGTCCCCTCCTCGAAGCAAAGTGGGAGCACGCCCATCCCGATCAGGTTCGAGCGATGGATGCGCTCGAACGACTGTGTGACCACCGCGCGCACGCCGAGCAGATTCGGCCCCTTCGCGGCCCAGTCGCGCGAGGAGCCGCTGCCGTATTCCTTGCCGGCGAAGATGACCAGCGGAACCTTGTCGGCCTTGTAGCGCATGGCGGCGTCGTAGATCGACATGCGCTGGCGCGACGGATAGTGGATGGTCACGCCGCCCTCGACGCCCGGCACCATCTGGTTCTTGAGGCGGATATTGGCGAAGGTACCGCGCATCATCACCTCGTGATTGCCGCGGCGTGTGCCGTACTGGTTGAAGTCGGCCGGCTTCACCTTGTGCTCGGTCAGGTACTTGCCCGCGGGCGAATCGAGCTTGATCGAGCCCGCCGGCGAGATGTGGTCGGTGGTGATGGAATCGAGCAGCAGGCACAGCACGCGCGCATCGACGATGTCGCTGAGCGGCGTCGGGTGACGCCCCATGCCGTTGAAGTAGGGCGGATTCTGCACGTAGGTCGACTTCTTGTCCCACGCGTAGGTCAGCGCGCCCTTCACGTTGATGCCGCGCCAATGCGAGTCGCCCTTGAAGACGTCGGCGTACTTCTTGGTGAACATCTGCTTGGTGATGGTCTTGCGCACCACGCCGTTGATCTCGCGGCTGGTCGGCCAGATGTCCTTGAGGAAGACCTTCTTGCCCTTCTTGTCGAGGCCGAGCGGCTGCTTGAGCAGATCGGAATACATCGAGCCTGCCAGCGCATAGGCCACCACCAGCGGCGGCGATGCCAGATAGTTGGCGCGCACGTCGGCGTTGACGCGGCCCTCGAAGTTGCGGTTGCCGGAGAGCACAGCGGCGGCCACCAGATCCTTGTCGTTGATGGTCTTGGAAATCTCCGGCGCCAGCGGCCCGGAATTGCCGATGCAGGTGGTGCAGCCGAAGCCGACGAGGTTGTAGCCGAGTTTGTCGAGGTCCTTCTGCAGGCCCGACTTGTCGAGATATTCCGCCACGACCTGCGAGCCCGGCGCGAGCGACGTCTTCACCCACGGCTTGACCGTCAGGCCCTTGGCGACAGCCTTGCGCGCCAGCAACCCGGCGCCGACCATCACTGCGGGATTGGAGGTGTTGGTGCAGGAGGTGATCGCAGCGATCACCACGTCGCCGTGGCCGAGATCATGGTCGCGGCCTTCGACCGCCACGCGCTTGGGGGCGCCGGCCTTGGCAAAATTCTTGTCCATCGAGGTAGCGAGCGAGGGATGCAGGTCGAAGTCCTTGGCGTCGCCGCCGCCCTTGTTGAACTCCTTCTCCATCGCCATGGTGAAGCCGCTCTTGACCTCCTTGAGCGCGACGCGGTCCTGCGGGCGCTTGGGGCCGGCGAGCGACGGCTCGACCTGCGACAGCTCGAGCTTGAGCACGTCGGTGAAGATCGGGTCGGGCGTCGATTTGGTGCGGTACATGCCCTGCGCCTTCGCATAGGCGGAGACCAGCGCGACCAGCGCCGCCGGCCGGCTGGTATCGGTCAGATACCGAATAGTGTCGTCATCGATCGGGAAGAAGCCGCAGGTGGCGCCGTATTCCGGCGACATGTTGCCGATGGTGGCACGGTCCGCGATGGTGAGATTGGCGAGGCCGGGGCCGAAATATTCGACGAACTTGCCGACGACGCCGCGCTTGCGCAGCATCTGCGTGACGGTGAGCACGAGGTCGGTGGCGGTCACGCCTTCCTTGAGCTTACCCGTGAGCTTCACGCCGATCACTTCCGGCAGCAGCATCGAATAGGGCTGGCCGAGCATGGCAGCTTCGGCCTCGATGCCGCCGACGCCCCAGCCGAGCACGGAGAGGCCGTTCACCATCGTAGTGTGCGAGTCGGTGCCGACCAGCGTGTCGGGATAGGCGACCTCTATGACCACCGGCTTGCCGTCGATCTTGACCCTGTCCTTGCGCGTCCACACCGTCTGCGAGAGATATTCGAGATTGACCTGGTGGCAGATGCCGGTGCCGGGCGGCACCACGCGGAAATCGTCGAAGGACTTCTGCGACCACTTGAGGAATTCATAGCGCTCGCGGTTCTGCCGGTATTCCTCCTCGACGTTCTTCTTGAGCGCGGTGTTGCTGCCGAAGAAGGTGACGGCGACGGAGTGGTCGCAGACCAGATCGACCGGGACCAGCGGATTGATCTTCTTGGGATCGCCGCCCAGCATCTTCATGGCGTCGCGCATGGCGGCGAGATCGACCACCGCCGGCACGCCGGTGAAGTCCTGCATCAGCACGCGCGCCGGGCGGAAAGCGATTTCGCGCTCCGACGTTTTGGTCTTGAGCCATTGCGCGACTGCCTGGAGGTCTTCCTTGGTGACGGAGCGGCCATCCTCGTTGCGCAGCAGATTCTCCAGCAGCACCTTCATGGAGAACGGCAGGCGTGAGATGCCCTTGAGGCCGTTCTTCTCGGCGATCGGCAGGCTGTAATAGGCGTAGGTCTTGCTGCCCACCTTGAGGGGTCTGCAGCACCGGAAACTGTCGAGTGAGGTCATATTCGCGCGAAGCCCTGTATCGGTTCCCATCCAACCGGGAGGGCGGCGGCTCGACGGTAACTTGATACCGGAAGCGCTTCCTCGCATTCGGTTGCGAGTTCCGCGCGGAGTGATAGCGCGCGCGGGACGATGGCTTATAAGGTCTTTTTTTGTGCGGTTCCAGAAAATCAACAATCGCCAACAACATGGGCACAAAATCAGGGGTTTTTCAGCTGCTCTGCCGGAGGTCGGGCAGCGCCGGTCGGGCTTGCGAGATCGCAAACCCGCCAACGGAGCCTTGCATGCTCGCACAGCGTGGCCGCGCCGTGCATCCTTCGGCCGGTGGCGTGGGAAGAACCGGTCCATGATGCGGCTATCGAGCTCCGACCTGGGCTGTGTCAGAGGTGGCCGCCAGGTTTTCCACGGATTGAGCTTTGCCGTCGGTGCCAGCGAGGCGCTGGTCGTGACCGGGCCCAACGGCGTGGGCAAGTCCTCGCTGCTGCGCCTGGTCGCGGGCCTGGTGCGGCCCGCGCAAGGGCGGCTCGTGCTCGACGGCGGTGATCCGGAGCTGACCATCGGCGAGCAGGCGCACTATCTCGGCCACCAGGATGCGCTGAAACCCGCATTGTCCGTACGCGAGAACCTCGGCTTCTGGACCGATTTCCTCGGCGGCGCGATCGGACGCGCGAAGGACGCGCTCGCCGCCGTCGGCCTCGATGGGCTCGCCCACCTGCCCGCCACCTACCTGTCGGCCGGACAGCGCCGGCGGCTCTCGCTCGCGCGGCTGGTGGCGATCGAACGGCCGATCTGGCTGCTCGACGAGCCGACCTCCGCGCTCGATGCCGCCGCGCAGGCCATGTTGGCCGAACTGATGCGGACGCATCTCGCCGGGGGCGGCCTCATTCTCGCGGCGACGCATGGGCCGATCGGCCTCAACGGGGTGAAGGAACTGCGGTTGGAGAGCAACCGGTGACCGCGCTCTCGGCCCTCCTCGTCCGCGACATCAGGCTCGCCGTGCGCGTCGGCGGCGGCGCGCTGATCGGTGTGCTGTTCTTTCTGATCGTCGTGACGCTGATGCCGTTCGCCATCGGTCCCGACCTCGCGCTGCTGTCGCGCATCGGGCCGGCGATCCTCTGGCTCGGGGCGCTGCTCGCGAACCTGCTCGCGCTCGACCGGTTGATCGCGATGGACCAGGAGGACGGCTCGCTCGACCTGATCCTGATGGCGCGCGCGCCGCTCGAGCTCGCGGTCGCCGTCAAGGCGCTGGCACACTGGCTCACTACCGGACTGCCGCTCGTGCTCGCCGCGCCGATCCTGGGGCTGCTGCTCAACCTCGACCTCGCAGCGACCGGCGCGGTGGCGCTCACGCTGCTCGCCGGCACGCCGGCGCTCACCTTCATCGGCTTGATCGGCGCCGCGCTCACCGTCGCACTGCGGCGCGGCGGCCTGCTGCTGGCGGTGCTGGTATTGCCGCTGACGGTTCCCGTGCTGATCTTCGGCGTCGCGGCTTCGAACGCAGCGATCGTCGGACCGGTTCCATTCGGTGCTCCGTTCAGCATCCTCTGCGCGTTGACCTTGATGAGCTTGGTGGTCGGGCCGCTGGCTGCGGCAATCGCGGTGCGGCAAAGCCTGGAATGAGGTGGTAGTGAGGGACGCGCCACATTGCCGCCGACGCGGCGTGCACGCTAGAATTGGAGCTGAACCAAGAGGCCCGCGATGCCCGTGATCGATCTCGCCAATCCGTCCCGTTTCCTTGCGCTCACCGACCGCATCCTGCCGTGGCTCGCGGGCGCGGCGGCGTTCGCTTTCGCGCTCGGCATCACGCAAGCCTATATCGCGCCCGACGACTACCAGCAGGGCGCCACCGCCAAGATCATGTTCATCCATGTTCCCGCCGCCTGGCTCGGCACCTTCTGCTGGGTGCTGATGAGTGCGGCCGCGCTCGGCACGCTGGTCTGGCGCCATCCGCTCGCCGACGTCGCTGCCAAGGCGGCGGCACCGATCGGCGCCGCCTTCACGCTGATGTGCCTCGTCACCGGCATGCTGTGGGGCCGGCCGATGTGGGGTACGTACTGGGTCTGGGACGCGCGGCTCACCTCGGTGCTGGTGCTGTTCCTGATGTATCTCGGCGTCATCGCGCTGTGGCGCACGATCGAGGAGCCGTCGCGCGCCGCGCGCGTCGTCGCGGTGCTCACGCTGGTCGGCGCGATCAATATCCCGATCATCAAGTTCTCGGTCGACTGGTGGAACACGCTGCATCAGCCGGCGGCGGTGCTGCGGCTGAGCGGTTCGAGCATTCATCCCGCGATCCTGGTGCCGCTGCTGATTTCGATCGCGGCGTTCACGCTTTTGTTCCTGACGTTGCACCTCGCCGCGATGCGCAACGAGATCATGCGCCGCCGCGTGCGCACCATGCTGATGATGCAAGCGGACGCCCGGGCGTGACGATGAACCTCGGTCCGCACGCGGCGTTCATCGTCACCGCCTACGCGGCCGCGATCGGCATTGTCGCAGGTCTGATCATCTGGGTCGTGCTCGACCGCCGGCATTTGCGCCGCATGCTCGACGAGCTCGACGCGCAAGGAATCAGCCGGCGGCCGGGACGCACCAGCGAGGAAAGGCCGTGAACGTCGCCGACAAGAACACCACGACCAATGCCGGAGTCTGGCGCCGGCGGCTGATCGTGCTCGTTCCGCTCGTGGCCTTTCTCGGGCTGGCAGCGCTGTTCATGTACCGGCTCGGCGCCGGTGATCCCTCCCGCATCCCCTCCGCACTGATCGGACATGCTGCGCCGGAGACCAATCTGCCGCCGCTGGCCGGGCTCGAGCGCAAGGGCAAGCCGGTGCCCGGCCTCGACAGCGCCGACTTCAAGGGCGCGGTGACGCTGCTCAATGTCTGGGCCTCGTGGTGCGTGCCCTGCCGCGACGAGGCGCCGGTGCTGCTGGAGCTGGCAGCCGACCGGCGCATCCGCATCGTCGGCATCAATTACAAGGACCAGCCCGACAATGCGCGGCGCTTCCTCGGCCGCTACGGCAATCCGTTCGTCGCCAACGGTGTCGACAGCAACGGCCGCGCGTCGATCGAATGGGGCGTGTACGGGGTGCCTGAGACCTTCGTGGTCGGCCGCGACGGGCTCATTGCCTACAAGCTGATCGGGCCGATCACGCCGGACAACCTGGCAAGGGCGCTCAAGCCGGCAATCGAGAAGGCGCTCGTAGCACCGTGATCGTCACCGCTCTTCCGCTTTTTCTGGCGCGGCGTATTTCGTCAGCAGCGGATATTGCAAGGCGGCGAACACGAAGGTCAGCGGCACTACGCCGAAGACCTTGAAGCTCACCCACAGATCGGTCGTCTGCGTGCGCCAGACGATCTCGTTGAGCACCGCGAGCGCCAGGAAGAACAGCGCCCAGCGCAGCGTCAGCTTGCGCCAGCCTTCGTCTGTGAGATGAAAGACCGAATCGAACACCATGCCGAGCAGCGACTTGCCGAAGGCGAGCCCGCCCAGCAGCACTGCGCCGAACAGCACATAGATGATGGTCGGCTTGAGCTTGATGAAGGTCTCGTTCTGCAGCGCCAGCGTCAGCCCGCCGAACACCACCACGATGACGGCCGTGACGACCGGCATGACCGGCAGATGCCGCGTCAACGCGTAGCCCATCGCGAGCGCAATCAGCACCGCCGGTATAAACACGGCGGTCGCAGCGAAGATGCCGGCGTGCTCGCCGTTGAGCAGATCCGCGGGCAAAAACGGCGCCAGGAACGGCGCAAACAACGCCGGCCGCGAATTGGCCAGAAAGAACAGCAGCAATGGCCCGAGATCGAGTACGAGCTTGAGGCCGGGATGGAGTTGCGGTTTTTCTTGCGTGGTCATCGCCATGTTTCTCGTCGTCCCTGTCCCGAGATCAGTGCCACCTTTGACTATTGGCCGAGCCCGGCGACCGCGCGGGCGAAATCCTTCGCCTGGAACGGCGAGAGGTCGTCGATGCCCTCGCCGACGCCGATGAAATGCACGGGCAGGCCGTATTTCGCCGCGATGGCGACCAGAATGCCGCCGCGCGCGGTGCCGTCGAGCTTGGTCATCGCCAGTCCGGTGACGCCGGCGATGCTGCGGAATGCCTCGACCTGGGAGAGCGCGTTCTGCCCCACCGTCGCATCGAGCACGAGCAGGACGGCATGCGGGGATGACGCATCCACTTTCTTCATCACCCGCACGATCTTTTCCAATTCATCCATCAGCACGGCCTTGTTCTGCAGACGGCCGGCGGTGTCGATCAGCAGCACGTCGATCTCCTCGCCGCGCGCTTCGGTGAGCGCATCGAAGGCAAGCCCCGCGGCGTCGGACCCCGGTGTGCGCGCGATCACCGCGGCGCCGCTACGCCCGCCCCAGATCTTGAGCTGATCAATGGCCGCAGCCCTGAACGTGTCGCCGGCGGCGAGCATCACCGAGCGGCCCTCGGCGTGCAGCCTGGCCGCGAGCTTGCCGATAGTTGTGGTCTTGCCCGAGCCGTTGACGCCGACCACGAGCACCACGAAGGGCTTGCCGGCACCGATCGCGAGCGGCTTTGCTACCGGCGCCAGCACCTTCTCCACCTCGGTGGCCACGACCGCCTTCACCTCATCCGGAGTTATCTCCTTGTCGTAGCGCCCCTCGCCCACCGCGGCGGCGATCTTTGCGGCGGTGTCGACGCCGAGATCGGCACGGATCAGCACCTCCTCGATCTCGTCGAGCATGGCCTGATCGAGCTTGCGCTTGGCGACTAGATCGGTGATCGCGCCGCCGATGCTGGCGGAGGTGCGCTTGAGCCCGCCGCTCAGGCGCTGCCACCAGCTCTGTTTGGTGTCTGTGCTGTCGTCCATTTAGTATCCCGGTTCCGCCACACGGGTGCCCGTGATAGCGATTTCCTCATGAACCCGGAAGAGATAGTGGCTCGCCTGCTCTACCGCGACGGGCTGATGCTGGTGATCGACAAGCCGGCGGGTTTCGCGGTCCACAAGGGGCCGAAGGGCGGCGAGAGCCTGGAGGACTATTTCGGCGCGCTGCGCTTCGGCTTGCCGCGGGCGCCGGCACTCGCGCACCGGCTCGACCGGGACACCTCGGGCTGCCTTGTGCTCGGTCGCCACCGCAAGGCGCTGGCGGAGCTCGGCCGGCTCTTCAAGGCGGGCAAGGTCGGCAAGACCTATTGGGCGGTGGTCGAGGGCTCCCCTATGGAGGACAACGGCCGCGTCGACTTGCCGCTCGGACGCAAGGACGCCACGCGCGGCTGGTGGATGAAACACGACCCGCAGGGCCAGCCGGCCACGACCACCTGGAAGGTCATGGGACGGGCCGGCCCTCTCACCTGGCTGGCGCTCGAGCCGTTGACTGGACGCACCCATCAGCTGCGCGTGCATTGCGCGGCAAAAGGCTGGCCGATCGTCGGCGACAGCATCTACGGCACCGCGCCGCGGGCCGGCGGACCGGCGCTGCACCTGCATTCGCGCGAGATCGTGGTGCCGCTCTACAAGAACCGCGCGCCGATAGCGGTCAGCGCACCGGTCCCTCTTCACATGAGCGAGCGGCTCAATGCCTGCGGATGGATGGGCGAGATCTATAAGCTGGTCGATTGATCGGCCGGCGATCGCTTAATAGATCGTCGCCTTCAGGCGCTCGGGATATTCGCGATCGTGCCGCTCGGCGTCGTGCCGGCCGCTGGTGATCTCGGCGAGAATCTTTCCCGAGGTGGGCAGCGTCTTGCGATCGATCCAGGTCGAGGGCTCCCACAGCTGCGAGCGCACCAGCGCCTTGGGACACTGGTAGTAGACGCGCTCGACGGTGACGACCAGAACCACCTTCGGCGTCTTGCCGTGCAGCACGAACTGTGCACACAGCTCGGGATCGGCCGAGATTGCGGCTTGCCCGATCACCCGGATCACCTCACCGCAGCCGGGGATCATGAACATCAGCGCCACGCGCGGATCGCGCACGATGTTGCGCAGGCTGTCGATGCGATTGTTGCCGCGGCGGTCCGGAATGAGCAGTGTCTTCTCATCGGCCACCCGCACGAAACCGGCCGGATCGCCGCGCGGCGAACAGTCGAGCCCCTCGGGACCGTTGGTCGCCAGCGCGAAGAACGGCGCCGCCTCGATCAACGCGCGATAGGTGGCGTTGACGTGGTCGATCTCCTTGGTGAGCGCATTGCCGAGCGGCGGCTCGGAAAACACGGCCTCCAACTCTTCGGTGGTGGTGATCAGGTGTTTGCGGATATCCGCGGCCATGTGGCGCTCCAGGCTAGTGTCCCGATTCCGAAGTTCGCAAGAACTTGAAGCGCCCTCTGATGCGAACTTCGGAATCAAAGGGACACTAGCAACTCTATGCCTCTAGTGCCCCTTTGAACCCGAAGTTCGCAACCGCCCTTGCCGCACGACGTGTGCGAACTTCGGGTTCAAAGGGGCACTAGAGGGTCACGCGGCAAGAAGCTGCCGTCCATCGTGGCCCGCGATAGTCATGTCGAGCACCATACCAGATTCCGCCGGTGCGTTGAATCCCACCATCGTAAAGTGCTCGGTGCGGCCTTGCCGCGGCGATTCCACGAGCACGCCCCGGGTGCGGCCCACCTGCGCGTCGAGATGCGCCCGCAGCGCCGCGTCACCCTGCGCGCGCAGGCGGCGGGCGCGGTCCTTGACGATATCACGCGCGACCTGCGGCATGCGCGCGGCCGGTGTCCCCGGACGGGGCGAGAATGGAAACACATGCAGATGCGTCAGGCCGCATTCGTCGACCAGATCGAGTGAGCGGGCGAACATCGCTTCGCTCTCGGTCGGGAAGCCCGCAATAATGTCGGCCCCGAACGCGACGTCCGGGCGCAGGCGCCGCACCTGATCGCAAAATGCGATGGCGTCGGCGCGCAGATGCCGCCGCTTCATGCGCTTGAGGATCAGGTCGTCGCCGGCCTGCAGCGACAGATGCAGATGCGGCATCAGTCGCTCGTCGGCGGCGAAGGCGTCGAGCAGGTCGTGGTCGGCCTCGACCGAATCGATCGAGGAGAGCCGCAGCCGCGCGAGCTCCGGCACGTGCTTGAGGATCTGCTTCACCAGCGTGCCGAGCCTGGGCGCGCCCGGCAGGTTCGATCCATAGCTCGTGAGATCGACACCGGTGAGCACGATCTCGCGGAAGCCGCGCGCGCAGAGGCGGCGCACCTGCGCCACCACCTCGCCCATCGGCACCGAGCGCGAATTGCCGCGGCCATAGGGGATGATGCAGAAGGTGCAGCGGTGGTCGCAGCCGTTCTGCACCTGCACGAAGGCACGCGCCCGGCCTTCCAGCCCATCGACCAGATGCGCGGCGGTCTCGGTCACCGCCATGATGTCGTTGACCGCGATCTTCTCCTCGGCCGCTGCAGCGAACGACACGACTCGATCGCGATACTGCTGCCAAGCCTTCGCGCTGAGCTTCTCCTCGTTGCCCAGCACCAGCGCGACCTCGGGCATGCCGGCGAACGTGTCGGGCTCGGTCTGCGCCGCGCACCCCGTAACCACGATATGCGTGTCGGGCCGCTCGCGCTTGAGCTTGCGGATGGCCTGGCGCGACTGCCGCACCGCTTCGGCCGTCACCGCGCAGGTGTTCACCACGACCGTGTTCTCGACGCCCCTCGCCGCCGCCTGCCGGCGGATCACCTCCGACTCGTAGGCGTTGAGCCGGCAGCCGAAGGTGACGACCTCGACGCTCACGCCGCGCCTTCCTTTTCGAACAGCGCGGGATCGAAGCGGCCTTCGTATTCGAACGCGACCGGGCCGGTCATCAGCACGTGGTCGTCGCGCTCGCGCCATTCGATCGTGAGATCGCCGCCCGGCAGCGTCACCGTGACGGTGCGGTTGGTGCGGCGCAGACGCGCCGCCGCCACCGCCGCCGCGCAGGCGGCCGAGCCGCAGGCCTTGGTCAGGCCGGCGCCACGCTCCCAGGTGCGCACGACGATGTGCTCGCGCGAAATCACCTTGACCAGCGAGATATTGGCGCGCTCCGGGAACATCGGATGGTTCTCCAGGAGCGGCCCAATCTTGTGCAGGTCATAGGCATTAACGTCGTCGACCCAGAAGATCGCGTGCGGATTGCCCATGCTGACGACGGAAGGCGAATGCAGGATCGGCTTGTCGATCGGCCCGATCTGCAGCTCGATCGAGCGCGTGTCGCGGAATTCCTCGGCAAGCGGAATCTCGTTCCAGGCGAAGCGCGGCTTGCCCATGTCGACCGTGGAAACGAGCGACGCGTCGCCCTGCCAGCAATTGAGCAGGCCGGCCTTGGTCTCGAAGGTGAGCGCGCGCTTGCCCGTCTCCTTGAACAGAAGCTCGGCGATGCAGCGCATGCCGTTGCCGCAGGCGCCGGCTTCCGAGCCGTCACAGTTGTAGATCCGCACAAAAGCGTCGGTACCGGCGGTGCGCGGCGTGTGCAAGGCCATAAGCTGGTCGTAGGGCGCCCCCTCGGGCGCCGCCACCGCGCGCGCCTCGGTGGCGCTGACGATGCCGGCCTGCCCGCGCAAATCGACCACCACGATCTCGTTGCCGAGACCGTTCATCTTGACGAAAGCGTGGTTGGCGAGCGCGCTCATGATGCTTCGCAGCCTTATATGGGCAAGTCGGCGTCTTTGGCCAGCGCGCGATAAGGGCGATCTCTATTGCGATCCGGCAGCTCCGGCCTGCTCCACGACCTTGCTCCAACGCACGATCTCGGTCCTGACGAAGTGCTGCAGCTCGTCGGGAAGCGGGCTCACCACCGGCACAACGCCACGATTGATGAAATCCTCCCGGACGTCGGGCTCGGCCAGGATGGCTCGCAATTCACCATTGAGCTTGTCCAGGATCGGCCTGGGAATCCCCGCCGGGGCAGCCACCATCTGCCAGGACGATGCCACATACCCGGGCAGGCCGGCCTCGTTGAGCGGCGGAATCTCGGGTGCGGCGCCGACCCGATCCTTGGTGGTCACGCCGAGCGCCCGCAGCCTGCCCGCCTTGACCAACGGCAGGGCCGTTCCGAAATCGCCGAACGTCAGCGCGACGTGGCCGGCAACGACGTCGTTGAGCGCGGGCGCGAGTCCCTTATAGGGAACGTGCGTCATCTCGATCCCGGCCATGCTCTTGAGCAGCTCGGCATAGAGGTGGCCAGCACCGCCGTGCCCATTCGATGCGTAGGCGAGACCGCCGGGTGTGCTCTTCGCAAGCTTCACCAGGTCGTCGATCGAATGTACGGGCAACGCTGGATTAACCGCGAGAATGAACGGCACATCGGAGAACAGCGCCACCGGCGTCAGGTCCTTCGCCGGGTCATACGACAGCGACTTGTAGATGCTGACGTTGATCGCCATCGTCGTGCTGGTGGCGAGCAGGATGGTGTGGCCATCCGGCGGTGACTTGGCAACGAACGTGGCGCCGATGCTGGTCCCTGCACCCGGCCGGCTCTCGATGACGAAGGGCTTGCCGAGCCGTTGCTCGAGCTTCCGGCCGAGCAGACGGGCCATGGTCTCCGTTCCGCCACCCGACGCGTAGGGATTGACGAACAGGACCGGCCGGGACGGGTAGTCCTGGGCTAGGGCCGCGGCGGGCAGGAGTCCGGCCGCGATGGCCACGGCCAGATGGATCGCCCTCATGGTTTCCTCACCCTTTCCGGCGTTAACCGCCGTTTCCGCGACGCTAGCTCAAAGCCGGCAGCCGCGATATGCGCCGAAATGGCCCTGTTTCCTTGACAGTTCCGGCCCCGGCCGCCATAAGCATGCGCCATCGGCGCGGAGCCTTGAGTTCCGCGCCCTTTGTTGCGGCCTTTTAGCGCCGCAAGAACCCACAAACCGACTGAAAGAAGCCGGTCCGGCCCTAGTCCGAGCACCGGAATCGAACACGAGGACAAGAACGATGTTCGCAGTCATCCGAACCGGCGGTAAGCAATACCGCGTTGCCGCCGAGGATGTGATCAGAGTCGAGAAGGTGAAGGGCGATCCCGGCGAGATCGTCCAATTCGGCGAAGTGCTGGTGGTCGGCGGCGACAATGTCACGCTCGGCGCGCCGACTATCGCCGGCGCCTCCGTGGCAGCCGAGGTGCTGGAGCAGGGGCGCGGGCCGAAGGTCATCGCCTTCAAGAAGCGCCGCCGCAAGAACTCGCGGCGCAAGCGCGGCCACCGGCAGGAATTCACGCTTCTGCGCGTGACCGAGATCCTCACCGACGGCGCCAAGCCAACCATCGCGGCACGGCCCAAGCCGGTGCCGAAGCCGGCGCCGACCCCGGCCAGCGCCGAGGACGACGAGGCGGCCGAGAGCGCGGCGCCGAAGGCGAAGGCCAAATCCGCCAAGAAGCCCGCAAAGAAGCCCGCGGCGAAAAAGCCGGAAAAGCCGAAATCGGGCGGCAAGGGCAAGAAGAAGTGATGATTTCGTCACAAAGTTGGACTACATAACGCTCGACGTTAAGGAATTAGGACGATGGCTCACCACAAAGCAGGCGGCTCATCCCGCAACGGCCGCGACTCCAACAGCCAGCGGCTTGGCCTGAAGATTTTCGGCGGCGAGCGGGTGCTCGCCGGCAACATCATCGCGCGCCAACGCGGCACCAAGTGGCATCCCGGCCCCAATGTCGGGCTCGGCAAGGATCACACCCTGTTCGCGCTCACCGACGGCAAGGTCGAGTTCCGTACCAAAGCCAAAGGCCGGATCTTCGTATCGGTGCGTCCGATGACGGAGGCTGCGGCCGAGTAGACGGTAGACTCAGGTTTCGAGGTCTGCCGGCACCCATCGAACCGGCGGACCCCACAGGGGTTCCATGAGGGGAGACGGGAGGCCCGCTCCCCTCTTCGCTTTTGAAGGAGCCCGGACGATGGCACTGCTGGATCGGACTACGTCGGAGGGCGTTCGGCAGCGGGCATTTCCTGTCCTGGAAACCGCGCGGCTGATCTTGCGCGCACCTCGCCTCGAGGACGCAGGGGCTGTTGCCGCGCTGGCCAACGACCGCCGCATCGCGGCGAACACGGCGCGCATTCCGCATCCTTATGGGCTCGCCGATGCGCAGGCCTTCCTTACGACCGCCAACAGCATCGACGACGAAATTACCTTCGTGATCTGCTCGTCCAGCGGAGGCATCATCGGCGCCTGCGGCATCGCCAAGCTCGACGGCGACGCGCCGGAGATCGGCTATTGGCTCGGCGTTGCGTTCTGGGGCCGAGGCTACGCCACCGAGGCGGCTCGCGTCCTGATCGACCATGCCTTCGGCAAGCTCGGCTATGACACGCTGTTGGCAGGCGCGCGGGTGAGCAATCCGGCGTCGCGCCGGGTGCTGGAGAAATGCGGTTTCCAGTGGACCGGCGTGGGCCTTCTGCGGATCCGCGCCCTCGCCTCCTCGGCGCCGTGCGACCGCTTCCGGCTCGACCGCAGCCTCTGGGTATCGCTGAAGAGCTGGGCAGCGGAGTAATGCTAACGCATTTTCACCGCGGCAGCGCCACGACCATCGCGTTGTTGCGGTCTGCCACCATTTCATTTCAGATGCCGCTCTCTTCTGAAGTCACGAGAGCTTTTCAAAACCCATGCTCTACGACATCCTGATCCGCGGCGGCCAGCTCATCGACGGCACCGGCGCCGCCGCCGTGCGCGGCGATCTCGCCATCCGCGACGGGCGCATCGCCGCCATCGGGCCGGACCTCGGGACTGACGCCGCCGAGTTGATCGACGCCGCCGGCCTCGCGGTGACGCCCGGCTTCATCGACATCAAGACCCATTCCGACTTCACCCTGCCGATCAATCCCAAGGCCGAGAGCAAGGTGCGCCAGGGGGTGACCACCGAGATCATCGGGCACTGCGGCTTTTCGGTTGCGCCGGCGCTGCCGGGAAAGGTCGAGCTGCTGCGCGACTATCTCAGTCCCAGCGCACCATGGCTGCCGTTTCGGGAATTGAGCTTTCCCGACTACCTCGACACGTTTCCGGCGACCGCTGTGAATGCCGGCATGCTGGTCGGCCACAACACGCTGCGGCTGATGGTGATGGGGATGGCGAACCGTCCGCCGACGACGGACGAGCTCGAGCGCATGATCGCGCTCCTGGATGAGGCTCTTGCGGCCGGCGCGCTCGGGCTTTCGTCGGGCCTGTTCACCGCGCCCGGCTCCTACGCGCAGCCGGACGAGATGATCGCGCTCTGCCACGTGGTCAAGCGCCACAACGCCGGCTACTTCACGCACCTGCGCGATGAATCGAGCAAGGTGCTGGAAGCGCTCGAGGAGGCGATCGACATTGCCGCGGTCTGCGGCGTGCATGTCGAGATCGTGCACTTCAAGTGCTCCGGCACCGACAACTGGGGCAAGGCCGCGCGCGCGCTCGACATGATTGCGCAGGCCAAGGCGCGCGGCCTTGACGTCGACTGCGATTCCTATCCCTACGTCGCCGGCAGCAACCCGCTCAAGAACCTGATGCCGCAATGGGTGCAGGACGGCGGCGTTGATGCCATGCTGGAGCGGCTCAAGCTTACGGAAACCCGCGCGCGCATCCGCGCCGACATCGCCCGCGACGGCCTCAACAATTGGGGGCGCATCCCGTCGTGGGACTGCGTGCAGATCTCGATCTCGCCCCACCTGCCTCAGCATGCCGGGCGCACCATCGGCGCGCTTGCTGCCGAGCGCGGCGCCGACCCGATCGACACCGTCGCCGATTACCTCGTCGACGACAAAGGCGCCACGCGCGTGCTCGTCACCTCCATTTCGGAGGACGATATCCGCGACATCGTGCGCTCCCCGCTGGCCCTCGTCGGCTCCGACGGCAATTGCGTCGCAACCTACGGCACCGTCAGCCAGGGCCTGCCGCATCCGCGTTTCTACGGCACATTCCCGCGCATCATCTCACGCTATGTCGGCGACGAGGGCGTGCTGCCGCTCGAGCTCGCGGTGCACAAGATGACGGGCGCGACCGCACGGGCGCTGAAGCTCGCTGATCGAGGCCTGCTCCGGGAAGGCTACCGCGCCGACGTGACGATCTTCGATCCCCGCGACTTCAAGGATCGCGCCAGCTACTCCGATCCCCACCAATACCCGACCGGACATCGCACCGCTGTCATCATCAACGGCACCATCGTGGTGGAGAATGCGGTCCATACCGGCGCGCTGCCAGGCGCGGTGCTGCGGCGCGATCACGTGGGCAGGGTTACTTGAGCCGTGTGAATACCGAGGGTTCCGAGGGCATGAGAGTCATGCATCCGGAACGGGGGGTGTTGGGCGGGGGTTTTTTAATTATGCATTCCGCAAGCGAATACCGGAAATTTGCAGAAGAATGCGATCGCCTCGCTCGCGATGCCAAGACCGAGCAGCACCGCAAGATTCTGCAGGAAATGGCCGAGGCCTGGGAGGAGCTGGCGGAGGCGGATAACCGCAAAGGTTAGCCGACTCGAGCCGGTCCGACGTCGAGCTAGTCGGAGCAGGTCTCGCTTTGAGGCGCGTTACCGCTGGCGGTCGCTTCGCCGGCCAGACGAAACCACACCTGCGCCATCTGCAGCAACACAGCGCGAGCTTGCGGATTGTCGAAGGCGCCCGCCATTTCCAAACACTCTGCAGCGAAACGCCGATACTCCTCAGACCTCCCCATTGGGATGGGGCCCCCAGAATTGATGCTGACCCACCGAAACGCACAAATGCGCCCGATGTTCCCTTGGGATCCAAGGAAATTCGAGGCGCCGGACAGAGAGAGGGGGTCAGCACGGCTGGTCCATAGCCGCGGGGCATAGTGAGAAGCCAGGCTTGAGCCCCTTGGGCGAGGCCGCCGACCCTGCGCCGGCTTCGTCAGATTGGAATCCAGACAAGCTCGGTACGCGCGTTCGTGGCGGGACGGAATTCGTGCCTGATGGAACTCGCGGTACGCTCTGCAACCCTGCGCCCATTGACAGGCGCGCCTATGCGCACCAACATTCACATCGTGCGCTGAGCGCTCGGCACTCGACATGCTGCGCGACGCGCGCGTCAAACTGAACGGGAGGTGCAATGCCCCCGGGTTACGCAAGCCGCGATGATCGCCGCGGCATCGTTCGGGTCGCGGCGTAGCGGCAAATTCGCGAACGGCAACGTCGGGAGCGGCCTATCGGGCCGCATCAGTGAGGCATGGCCCACCCCGGCCCCTCCCGACGAGTGCTTTCCGGCGCTTAAGCTCGTTTCATGAATTCCGGTGCCGTCCGGGCATGGCGCCCAGCCGCGGCTGGCGTTTTTGTCGCCGCTACCGCATATCTTGCGGCATGAAATTCCTCGACGAAGCCAAGGTCTATGTCCGCTCGGGTGATGGCGGGAACGGCTGTGTGTCGTTCCGGCGCGAGAAATTCATCGAATTCGGCGGGCCGAACGGCGGCGACGGCGGCAAAGGTGGCGACGTCGTGGTCGAGGCGGTGAACGGCCTCAACACGCTGATCGACTACCGCTACCAGCAGCACTTCAAGGCCAAGAACGGCGGCGGCGGCATGGGCAAGGATCGCCACGGCGCCAACGGCGCCGATATCGTCATGAAGGTGCCGGCGGGCACACAGGTCTACGAGGAGGATGGCGAGACGCTCCTTGCCGACCTCACCGCCGTCGGCCAACGCGCAGTGATCGCCCGCGGCGGCAACGGCGGCTTCGGCAACGCGCATTTCAAGAGCTCCACCAACCGGGCACCGCGCCATGCCAATCCCGGCCAGCCCGGCGAGGAGCTCACCATCCGGCTGCGCCTCAAGTTGATCGCAGACGCCGGCATCGTCGGCCTGCCCAATGCCGGCAAGTCCACGTTACTGGCCGCGGTGAGCGCGGCCCGACCGAAGATCGCCGACTACCCGTTCACCACGTTGCATCCCCAGCTCGGCGTGGTCGAGATGGACGGCCGCGGGTTCGTGCTCGCCGATATTCCCGGCCTGATCGAGGGCGCGCACGAGGGCACTGGGCTTGGCGACCGATTCCTCGGCCATGTCGAGCGCTGCCGCGTGCTGCTGCATTTGGTCGATGGCACCGGCGAGCACGCCGGAGAAGCCTACAAGACCGTGCGCGCGGAGCTCGCGGCCTATGGCGAGGGTCTCGCCGAGAAGCCCGAGATCGTGGCCCTCAACAAGGCGGACGCGCTGACGCCCGAGCAGCTGAAGCAGCAGACCGCGCGCCTCAAGCGGGTGGCGAGGAAAACACCGCTCGTAATCTCGGCGGTGAGCGGCGACGGCGTGCCGGAGGTCCTGCGTGCCCTGATCAAGGTCATCGACGAGACCCGGCCGGAGACCGAGCGCTCCGGTACGAGCGAGCCCGCCTGGCAACCGTAATCCGCGTTTCACCTTGGCGAGCGCCCGAAAGCCCGTGCTAAGAACGCGCCGGCGCGCCAATGGCTGTCGCGCCTGCTTCGAGCCAAGTGCCGCAACATGTCCGGTAAAGTCCCGTCGCTGACCGATTTCCGCCGCATCGTGGTGAAGGTCGGCTCGTCGCTACTGGTCGACCGCGAGGGCGGCCGGCTCAACGACGCCTGGCTCGCCTCGCTGGCCGAGGATATCTCGAAGCTGCACCGAGAGAGGCGCGACGTGCTCGTGGTCTCGTCCGGCGCCATCGCACTCGGCCGCTCCGTGCTCAAGCTTCCCGCCGGGCCGCTCAAGCTCGAGGACAGCCAGGCCGCGGCCGCCGTCGGCCAGATCGCGCTGGCGCGCACCTGGTCGGAGGTGCTGGGACGCCACGGCATGACCACGGGACAGGTGCTGGTGACGCTCCAAGATACCGAAGAGCGCCGGCGCTACCTCAACGCGCGCTCGACCATCGACAAACTCCTGGAATGGCGCGCGGTGCCGGTCATCAACGAGAACGATACGGTCGCGACCAACGAGATCCGCTACGGCGACAACGACCGCCTCGCCGCGCGCGTCGCCACCATGGCAAGCGCCGATCTGCTCGTGCTGCTGTCGGACATCGACGGGCTTTACGACGCACCACCGGCCGGCAATGCACAGGCGAAGCTGGTGCCGCTGGTGGAACGCATCACGCCGGCGATCGAGGCGATGGCGGGCGCGGCCGGCTCGGAGCTCTCGCGCGGCGGCATGGCGACGAAGATCGAAGCAGGCAAGATCGCGACCCACGGCGGCACCCACATGGTGATCGCGTCAGGCCGCGTCGCGCATCCGCTCGATGCAATAGCCGGCGCACGCTGTACCTGGTTCCTGACGCCGGCCAATCCCGTCACCGCGCGCAAGAAATGGATCGCCGGATCGCTCGAGCCGAAGGGCATTCTCACCATCGACGCGGGCGCGGTGGCGGCGCTGCGCAGCGGCAAGAGCCTGCTCCCGGCCGGCGTGATCCGCATCGACGGCATGTTCGCGCGCGGCGACGCGGTGGTGATCCGCGGCCCCGACGGCGCCGAGGTCGGCCGCGGCCTGGTCGCCTACGACGCCGAGGACGCGGTCAAGATCAGGGGCCGCTCGTCCGCCGATATTCTTTCCATCCTCGGCTTCGGCGGCCGCACCGAGATGGTGCACCGCGACGACCTGGTGGTGGGCCGGGCCTGATCGCGGGCGATCCTGGGCGCTCGCAGCCGCCTGAAACCGCGGATCCTTTCTCCGAAATTCGTGCTCCGCGTGTTGCCCGCGCGGTGATCACGATTTCGTTATCGGAGGTGCGTGGATAGCCCGGCGTGAACGCGAGGGCCGCCCGCGCCAACGAATGCGCATCGCAGGCTTTCCACTTCAATGGAGTATCCGATGCGCAAGATCACGTTGCTTGGAATCTCGGCCGTGCTCGCTCTCGTTGTTGCCGCCACTTGGGCCGCGACCGTCGCACAATCTCGGGACGCAGTCGCGGGAACCCGCATCAACACGCTCGAACTGACGATGAATTTGAAGGAACTTCCGACGCAGCAGCAATACGACGCGCATTGAGGCCCGACTCGGCACCTTGCGCGCAAGACAGCAGCAAGCCGGGCATCTGCTCAGTATATTCGCTGCGCCGTACACCCCTGTTCGTTCAGGCAAAAAAAAGAAGACCCCGGCGCCCGAAGGGGCCAGGGTCTGTTCGCCGGATGGGTGAGGGGTTGGGGGCTGGGGGGCACTCCACCCGACGTTGGCTCAACAACGCCCGTGCCGCGCGGTGGTTCCTGGCCCAGAAGGACTATTTTCGGGGCGCAGACCGGCGGCGCGACCGCAGGCCGCGCGAGCGCGTCCGCTCCGCCAGATCGAGCGGCAGTTCCACCTGCCGGCCGTCAGGAAACTCCAGATACCGCAAATGGATGTGGAGACGCCCTTCGCCGCCCTGGCGGCCCTCGACCACATAGCGGGTACCGACCGGGAACCTGCTGGGCAGACGATCTGTCACTGAACCCGTAGCTTGCCTAGCCATCACAGCTCTCCTGGGAACCCCCGCGAATTAATGCCAGATGGGGACGACAGTTCCGAGACGGTAGGATGGCGCGTCGAAATTGCTGTGAATTGCTGTGGATAGGCGGAGGTAGCGGAACCCACCGGCCAGGCTAAAGGTCGAAGCCGTTGTCGCGGGCCAGCGCCTTGAGCGAGGTCTCCGGCCGGGCGCCGAGATGCTGGATCACCTCGGCCGCGGCGAGCGCGCCGAGTCGCGCCGCAGTGCGATTGTCGGCGCCGCGCGTGAGCCCGACCAGAAATCCCGCCGCGAACAGATCGCCCGCTCCGGTGGCGTCGACCACGCGCTCGATCGGGCTCGCCGGAACGGCGTCGGTCTCCTCGCGGCTCACGACCAAGCAGCCCTTCTCGCTGCGCGTGACGACCGCGAGCTTGGCGTCGTTGCGTAGCGCGTTGAGCGCGGTGTCGAAGTCGGCGGTTTCGTACAAGCTGTGCAGTTCGCTCTCGTTGGCAAAAACAAGGTCGACCGTGCCGTTGCGAATGAGATCGAGGAACTCCGCGCGGTAGCGATCGACGCAGAATGCGTCCGACAGTGTGAGCGCGACGTCGCGTCCGGCGCCATGCGCGATCTTCGCGGCCTTGAGGAAAGCCTCCTTGGCGCGCGGCGGGTCCCAGAGATAGCCCTCGAGATAGATGAGCTGGGCGGCGGCGACGACATCGGCGTCGATGTCGTTCGGATGCAGGTCCTGCGCGGCGCCGAGAAAGGTGTTCATGGTGCGCTCGCCGTCGGGCGTCACCAGAATGTAGGAGCGCGCCGTCGACGGACCGGCCGAGGCAGGCGGCGTCTCATACGCGACACCGGCGGCGCGGATGTCGTGAGCAAAGACGCGGCCGAGCTCATCGTCCTTGACCTTGCCGACGAAGGCCGCGCGCGCGCCGAGGCTGGCGGCCCCCACGATGGTGTTCGCGGCCGAACCGCCCGACACCTCCACTGCCGGTCCCATGGCGTCGTAGATCCCCGCGGCCTGCACCTCGTCGATCAGCTGCATGGCGCCCTTGCGCATCTTCTGCCTGGCGAGGAAATCGTCGTCGGTACGCGCGATCACATCGACAATCGCGTTGCCGATACCGAGGACGTCGAAACGGGTTGCGGCCATGAATCCCTCTGGAGGATGGTGGGAGAAAGCGCGGCGCACTATACCGGCCGGACCGACCGAGGCAATCACGCGGCAGTCACGCCCGACGACAGCGCCGCAGCAAGGAGACGGCGTGGGCGGCAGCCCTTTAAGATCATCGATGGAGGCCACGCTTCATGGTGCTCGCCCGTGACATTGCGACGGTGGGCAGCGCGACGCTGATGTCGCGGCTCCTGGGATTCGTCCGCGACATGGCCATCGCGGCCGTGCTCGGCGCCGGCGCCGTCTCCGACGCCTTCTTCGCGGTCCTGCAGATCGTCAATTTCTTCCGGCGCCTGTTGGCCGAAGGCGCGCTCAATGCCGCCTTCGTGCCGCTGTGGCTGCGCATCAAGCAGGCCGACGGCGAAGGCGGTGCCTACCGGTTCTGCTACGACGTATTCCGCGTCATCGCGCTTGCGGTCGTTGCGGTCGCGCTGATCGGCATGTTCTCCGCATCGGTCGTCATCGACCTGCTCGCACCCGGCTTTGCGGGCGAGCGGCACGCGCTGGCGGCCGACTACCTGCACATGGCGGCACCCTACGTCGCGCTCGCCGGGGTGGTTGCCGTCATGGCCGCCGTGCTCAATGCGGAAGGGCGCGTGACCGCCGTCGCGATCGGCACCGTGGCCTTCAACGCCGTGCTGCTGCTGGTCCTGGCGGGGATCGTCGTCTTCGGGCCCCTGCTGCCGCCCTTCGCGGCCGCCATCCTCGCTCACGCCATCGTGCTCGCCGGATTGGCTCAGCTGATGGTGACCGGTGTGGGCTTCGTCGGCTTGCGGCCGATCCCGACGCGCGCCGACGAGCCCGATTCAGGGCGAATGTCCGGCGCGCGAAATGCCAAGTGGCCGCGCTGGCCGCTCGCTTCGCTCGTCAACGCGGCACGCACTGCCGGATATTCGCGCGATGTGCGGCGCTTCTTCGCCCTCGCCGTGCCGGGGCTGGTCGCCGCCGGCATTCCGCAATTGAAGCTGATCGCCGGCGCGATGATCGCTTCGTCCTCGCCGGCCGCGGTGTCGTGGCTCTATTACGCCAACCGGCTCTACGAGCTGCCGCTCGGTGTCGTCTCGATCGCCACGGCCGCGGTGCTGGTGCCGTCGATCGCGGCCGCCGTGCGCGACGGCGAGCGGGAGGGGATCGCGGCGCGACAATCGCGCAGCTTCGAGATCGCGCTCGGCCTCGCGCTGCCGGCCGCAGTCGCCTTCGCCGTGCTGGCGGAGCCGATTGCCCGCGCGCTGTTCGAGCGCGGCGCGTTCGGCGCGCGCGACACCGCTGCGGTCGCGGCCGCCCTCGCCGCCATCTGCGTCGGATTGCCCGGGCACGCGCTGGAAAAAATCTTCGGCGCAGTCTCCTTCGCCCACGAGGACACGCGCACGCCGATGCTGGCGGCGCTCGCGGGATTGGCTGTCGCGATCGCCGGATCGCTGGCGCTGTTTCCGAGCCACGGCCATGTCGGCGTGGCGGCCGCGATCGGCATGTCGGGCTGGGTCGGGGCCGCGCTGCTCGGCATTATTCTGGGGAGACGCGGCTGGCTCGACCTCGACCGCGCGGCCGCCCGGCGCCTGCTGCGGATCGTGGCGGCGACGCTGGTGATGGGCATCGCGGTCTTCGGCATGCAGGTGCTGCTCGCGCCGGCCTTTGGCGAGGGCGGATCGCAGCTCATGCGGCTTGCGGCGCTAGGGCTCCTCGTCGCGATCGGGCTTGCGGTCTATGTCGCCGCCATCGGGCTCCTGGGCGTGGCGCGCCTGCGCGACCTCGTCGGCGCCGTGCGGGGCCCGGGGAAGTATTGATCCCCTTGCACCGGCGCCGCCGGTCGTGGCATCTGGCCGCGACATCAGGCGAGGTTTGGGCATGGCCTTCAAGGAGCGAGTGTTTTCCGGCGTGCAGCCGACCGGCAATCTGCACCTCGGCAACTATCTCGGCGCGATCGTGAAGTTCGTCGCGCTGCAGGAGAAGTACGACTGCATCTATTGCGTCGTCGACATGCACGCAATCACGGTGTGGCAGGATCCGGCCGAGCTGCCGAAGGCAACGCGCGAGGTCACCGCCGCCTTCATCGCCTGCGGCATCGATCCGAAGAAGCACATCGTGTTCAACCAGAGCCAGGTGGCCGAGCATGCCGAGCTCGCCTGGGTGTTCAATTGCGTGGCCCGCCTCGGCTGGCTCAACCGTATGACCCAGTTCAAGGAGAAAGCCGGCAAGGATCGCGAGAACGCGTCGGTGGGTCTTTATGCCTATCCGGCGCTGATGGCGGCCGACATCCTTGTCTACCGCGCCACCCACGTGCCGGTGGGCGAGGACCAGAAGCAGCACCTCGAGCTTTCGCGCGACATCGCGCAGAAGTTCAACAACGACTTCGGCGATTCCATCCGCGCCCACGGCTATGGCGACATGTTCTTTCCGCAGCCCGAGCCGCTGATCCAGGGCCCGGCCACGCGGGTGATGTCGCTGCGCGACGGCGCCAAGAAGATGTCGAAGTCGGATGCGTCCGATCAATCTCGCATCAATCTCACCGACGACGCCGATGCGATCGCGCTCAAGATCAGGCGGGCCAAGACCGATCCCGACGCGCTGCCGAGCGAGGAGAAGGGTCTCGAGCCGCGGCCGGAAGCGGACAACCTCGTCGGCATCTATGCGGCGCTGGCGCAGACCGGCAAGGCCGAGGTGCTCAAGCAGTTCGGCGGTGCGCAGTTCTCGACCTTCAAGGCGGCGCTGGTCGATCTCGCCGTCGCCAAGCTCGGGCCGATCAATGCCGAGATGAAGCGGCTGGTCGCCGACCCCGTCCACATCGATTCCGTGCTTGCGGACGGCTCCGCCCGCGCCCAGGTCCTTGCCGCCGACACCATGAAAGCCGTCAAGGACATCGTCGGCTTCGTGCGCCGGTGAAAAAAGCCGCCTCGGCGGACTGAAATCCGATCATCCTGCGGACTTGTGCCGCCACCGAGCGGCATGCCAGATTCCGCCGGTGCGACGCAGACCGCGACCTAATTCCGGGGGCGGCCGGGGGAGGCGATGAGCAAGAAGCGCCGCAGCTACGAGGCCGGGCACTCGCCCAAATTCATGGTCGTCATCGACGACTCGCCGGAGTGCGACCGCGCGCTCTATTTTGCCAGTCGCCGCTCGCTGCGCATCGGCGCGACCGTGCTGATGCTGCGTGTGATCGAGACCCACGACCGCAATCAGCAGTGGCTCGGCGTCGCCGACATCATGCGCGCGGAGGCGCACGAGGAGGCCAACGCCGTGCTCGATCGGCACGCGGCGCGCTCCGCGAGCATCACCGGCGTCATGCCGCAACGGGTGATCCGCGAAGGCGAGAAGACGCAGGAGGTGCTCAACCTGATCGAGGACGACGAGGACATCGCCATCCTGGTGCTGGCCGCCGCCACCGGCAAGGAAGGCCCGGGGCCGCTGGTGTCGAGCATCGGCAAGAACGCCGGCGACTTCCCGATTCCGGTCGCCATCGTCCCCGGCCACCTCAGCGACGAGGAACTCGACGCGATGTCCTAGTGTCGCGCGCTCTCGTGCGACCTTCGGGTTCGGAGGTGCTGCCCGGCTTGAACTTCCCCTGCCCGGCGCCACCTATTACAATAAGAAAACGAGGCAATTTCCCCCTTGGGCCTTTGATCCCAGGGCGGGCGAAGGAGCAAGCCCATGTTCATCCAGACCGAGCCGACCCCCAATCCGGCCACGCTCAAGTTCTTGCCCGGACGGGCGGTGCTGGCGAGCGGCACGCTCGACATGCGTGACAAGGAGGCGGCGGCCCAGTCGCCGCTGGCCGAGCGCCTGTTCGGCATCGCCGGCGTGTCGGGCGTGTTCTTCGGCTCCGACTTCATCGCCGTCACTAAGGCCGACGGCGAATGGCCGCAGCTCAAGCCGGCGATCCTCGGCGCCATCATGGAGCACTTCATGTCCGGCGCGCCGATCGTGAGCGGCGCGGACACCGCCGCGGCCGGCGACGACGAGTTCTTCGAGGCAAAGGATTCCGAGACGGTCGCCACCATCAAGGAGCTGATCGAGGCGCGGGTGCGGCCGGCGGTGGCCAACGACGGCGGCGACATCACCTTCCGCGGCTTCAAGGACGGCGTCGTCTATCTCGACATGAAAGGCGCCTGCTCCGGTTGTCCGTCGTCGACGGCGACCTTGCGGCACGGCATCCAGAATCTGCTGCGCCATTATCTGCCCGACGTGGTCGAAGTCAGGCCGATGGGATGAGCAGCCCCGCTTCGAGGCCAGGCTCGAACGGGACAAACAGTCACAACGGTGGAAAGCTGCGCTACGGTGTTTACTGGATCGTCCACTGTCGTGGATGATGTAGGCCAAGCCATGCGCGTCCTCGCCATCGACACCGCTCTCGAAGCCTGCTCGGCCGCCGTGCTGGAGCGCGGCATCATCACCGCCAGCGAGACGCTGCCCATGGCGCGCGGCCACGCCGAGGCGCTGATGCCCTTGGTCGCCCGCGTGATGGATCTCGCGGACATCGAATTCGCCGACCTCGACCGCATCGCCGTCACCACCGGTCCCGGCAGCTTCACCGGGCTGCGGGTGGGGATTTCCGCCACGCGCGGCATCGCGCTGGCATCGGGCAAGCCGGCGATCGGCCTCTCCACGCTCGCCGCCTTCGGCGCGCCGCTGATCGCCGAGGACGACAACACCAACGTGGTGGCCGCGATCGATGCCCGCCACGACAACGTCTATCTGCAGGTGTTCGGCGCCGGCGGGCGCACGCTGGTTGCGCCGCGCATCGCGACGTTGCGGGATGCCGTGCGCGCCGCGACGACCGGCCCGGCCCGCATCATCGGCACCGCCGCCGCGCAGGTGGCGGCGGCCTGGCCGAAGGGGGCCGAGCCACCCCTGCAGGTCGAGCAGTTGCGCGCTCCCGACATCGTCTGGATCGCACGGCTCGGCGCCGCGGCGACCGAAGGCTACGGCCCACCCAAGCCGCTCTACCTGCGCGCGCCCGACGCCCAGCCGCAGGACGCCGCGCGTCTGCCGCGCCGATGATCGAATTCGTCAAGCGGCTGTTCGCACGCCAGCGCGGCGAGCCCGCGCTGTCCGAAGCCGGCCTCCGCGATGCCCGCGCCTGCGCTGCGCTGCACGGCGCCTCGTTTCATCGCGGATGGAGCGACGGCGAATTTGAGCAGCTCCTCATCGACCGCAACGTCGTCGCCCATCGCGCACTGCTTGGCGGCCGCCTCGTCGGCTTCATCCTGTCGCGGCTCACGCTGGACGAGGCTGAAATCCTGTCGGTCGCCGTCGCTTCCTCGCGGCGCGGTAAAGGCCTGGCGCGGCGGCTGCTCGATCTCAACCTGCGCCGGCTGGCGGGGCTCGGCGCCCGCACGGTCTTTCTCGAGGTGGACGAGGGCAACGTGCCGGCACGCCGGCTCTATCAGCGCGCAGGCTTCCGCGACGTGGGCCGCCGGCCCGGATACTATTCGGCCGGCCAGGGCGCCCTCATTTTGCGCCGCGATCTGGTGTGACGGACCGCCGTTTTGGCGCCCGAATCCTGCTCACTGTCCCCGGATCATCCGGTGGATTCCAACCCCCTTGCCGTGATATTCCGACCAGTGCGGCGGATTTGACGTTCCTACCAGTGTTGCCGCGCGTCCGTCGTAGGAACGTCAAATCCAAAGCCGCACTGGAATCATAGAGTTGCTAGTGTCCCTTTGGTTCCGACGTTCGTAAAAGTGCGCGCTGCGAAATGATACGAACGTCGGGAACCGGGACACTAGTCCGGAGAAGCGTCGTGAGCGCGCCGAAGCCTAGAGACATCGAAGCTTTATGCGCTGCCAAAGGCATGCGCATGACCGAGCAGCGCCGCGTCATCGCGCGCGTGCTGGCGGCCGCGGACGACCATCCCGACGTCGAGGAGCTCTACAAGCGCTGCGCCTCGGTCGATGACCGCATCTCGATCTCCACCGTCTACCGGACGGTGAAGTTGTTCGAGGATGCCGGCATCATCGAGCGCCACGATTTCCGCAACGGGCGGGCGCGCTACGAGCAGATGCCCGACAGCCACCACGACCATCTCATCAACCTGCGCACCGGCGAGGTGATCGAGTTTCAATCCGAGGAGATCGAGCGGCTGCAGGCCGAGGTGGCGCGCCGCCTCGGCTATCGGCTGGTCGACCACCGGCTCGAGCTCTACGCGGTGCCACTCGACGACAAGCCCAAGAGGTGAATTGGCGGTAAGTACGCGCTGATGCTCAGACCGGCTTCCATAGAAAAAAACCAGGAAGCCGCCAGGGAGGGACATGATGCGAAGAACGTGGTGCCTGCTGCTTGGACTCGCGCTCGCTGCCGGCGTTGCCGCGGGATCCGCCGCTGCACAGACGGCAAGATTTCCCGACAAACCGATCAAGATGCTCGTGGGCTTTTCCGCCGGCGGCGGCACCGACGTGGTTGCACGCATCCTCGCGCTGAAGATGTCCGAAAGCCTCGGCCAGACGGTCGTGGTTGAGAACCGCGCGGGCGCCAGCGGTCTCATCGCCGCCGAGATCACGGCCAAGGCGCCGGCCGACGGCTACACCTTGATGATGGGCAGCCAGACCACCTACGCGGTCGCCCCCACGCTCTACAAGAAGGAGACGCTCGATCCGGCGCGCGACTTTGCCGGCGTCGCGATGGGCGCGGTCTCGCCGCTGGTTCTGGTCGTGCATCCCTCGGTGAGCGCGCAGTCGGTCAAGGACGTGATTGCGATGGCGAAGGCCAGACCGGACGCGGTGTATTTCGGCTCCGGCGGACTCGGGACGACGCCGCACATGACCGGCGAGCTGTTCTCGTCGGTCGCCGGCATCAAGCTGGCGCATGTCCCCTATCGCGGCGAAGCGCCCGCCATCAACGATCTCATCGGGGGGCAGATCCCGCTGATGTTCGCGAACCTGTCCGCGGTCATCGGCAATATCCGCGCCGGTCAACTGCGTGCGCTGGCCGTCACCGGTGCCCAGCGCGCGCCCGCGACGCCTGAAATTCCCACCGTGGCGGAGGCGGGCCTGCCTGGCTTCGAAGCCGCGACCTGGTTCGCACTGGTGGCGCCGGCGGGAACACCGGCCGACCTGCTCGCGCGCCTCAACGCGGAGGTGAAGCGCGCGCTCGCCCAGCCCGACGTCAAGCAGCGCTACGCGGATCTGGGCATGACCGCCGACGACAGCACCCCCGCCGGCCTCGACGCCTACATCAAGTCCGAAATCACGAAATGGACGAAGGTGATCAAGGACGCCGACATCCGCGCGCCGGAATAGGACCGGTGATTGGACCCCGGCTTTCCTTTTGCGGCCAAACCGGCTATGAGGGAGTCCCGGCTGACCCTTCCGCTAAGCCGGATTTGTGAGCAATGTCAAGGAGTTGAAAACGCCCCACGGAGGCCCGGGGCGCTCCTGACCCGACCGGCATGAACGGACCGCGCAAAGTTTACATCAAGTCCTTCGGCTGCCAGATGAACGTCTACGATTCCCATCGTATGGCGGACACGCTCGCGCCCGAAGGCTTCGCCGAGACCGCCCGCGTCGAGGACGCCGATCTCGTCATCCTCAACACCTGCCACATCCGCGAGAAGGCGGCCGACAAGGTCTATTCCGAGCTCGGCCGCATCCGTGTGCTCAAGGAGCAGGCCGCCCAGGCCGGCCGCAGTGTGACGATCGCGGTCGCGGGCTGCGTCGCACAGGCCGAGGGCGAGGAGATCATCCGCCGCGCTCCCGCCGTCGATCTCGTCTTCGGGCCGCAGAGCTATCACCGACTTCCCTCGCTCCTGGCGCGTGTAGCGCAGGAGGGCGCGCTCGTGGACACCGAGTTTCCAGTCGAGGACAAGTTCGACCTCTTGGCGCCGCCGAGCCGCGCGGCAACGCGTGCGCGCGGCGTGACCGCCTTCGTCACCGTCCAGGAAGGCTGCGACAAGTTCTGTACGTTCTGCGTCGTGCCCTATACGCGCGGCGCGGAAACCTCGCGGCCGGTGATGAAGATCGTCGCCGAGGCGGCGCGGCTCGCCGAGGCGGGCGTGCGCGAAATCACGCTGATCGGCCAGAACGTCAACGGCTATCATGGCGACGGACCGGACGGCCGGGCGTGGACGCTCGGGCGATTGCTCGCGCGTATCGCCGACGTGCCCGGCATCGCGCGGCTGCGCTACACCACCAGCCATCCCTGCGACATGGACGAGAGCCTGATCGAAGCGCATCGCGACTTGCCGGGCCTGATGCCCTATCTGCATCTACCGGTGCAGTCCGGCTCCGACCGTATCCTCGCCGCCATGAACCGCCGCCACACGCGCGCGGACTATCTCGATGCGATCGCGCGCGTGCGCGCGGCGCAGAGCAACGTGGCGTTCTCCTCGGATTTCATCGTCGGTTTCCCCGGCGAGCGCGAGGACGATTTCCGCGCGACGCTCTCGCTGGTGGACGAGGTCGGCTATGCGGGCGCCTTCTCCTTCAAGTATTCAGCCCGGCCCGGCACGCCGGCCGCCGAGATGCCGGAGCAGGTGCCGGAGGACGTCAAGTCCGAGCGACTTTACCGCCTGCAGGCGGCAATCGACGATCATCAGGGGCGTTTCAATGCCCAATGCCTCGGCCGCACCTTCGATGTACTGTTCGAAAAACCCGGGCGCCATCCTGGCCAGATCGTCGGCCGATCCCCATATCTTCAGCCGGTCGTGGTCATGGCTCCAGCAACGATGATCGGGGAAATCGCCGCGGTGACGATCACCGAGGTCAGCGCCAACAGCCTGTTCGGCGCGCTCACGGTCACGCGCGCGCAGGCCACGAGCGCGGCCCTGATGCTGGCGGAGGGCTGACAGCGTTGCGCTCGTCTCGATCGGACAACGGAACACTCGTGTCGCCGCCCACGGCAGCAGCCGCGAATGCCGCAGCGCAGGTGCTTCTGACCTTCGACGACAACCGGCTCGCCTCGCAGCTGTTCGGGCAATATGGCCAGAATCTCGCACTGATCGAGCGCCGGCTCGGCGTGGTCGCCGAGCAGCGCGGCAATCAAGTCACGGTGGCGGGATCGCGCGACGGCATGGAGCAGGCGCGGCGCGTGCTCGAAGGACTCTACGAGCGGCTCAAGCGCGGCGACGAGCTGGTGTCCGGCGACGTCGACGGCGCCATCCGACTCGCGATCGCACAGGGCTCGCTGTTCGACTACGACCCCGCGACCGCGCGACCGAGCTTCGAGGAGATCAACCTGCGCAAACGCCCGGTGCGCGCGCGCACCGCCGCGCAGGACGCCTATATCCGCGCCCTGCGCCGCCATGCGCTGGTGTTCGGCACCGGCCCCGCCGGCACCGGCAAGACCTGGCTCGCGGTCGCGCACGCGGTGCAATTGTTCGAACGCAAGGAAGTGGACCGCATCATCCTGTCGCGGCCGGCGGTGGAGGCGGGCGAGCGGCTCGGCTTCCTGCCCGGCGACATGCGCGAGAAGGTCGATCCCTATCTGCGTCCGATCTACGACGCGCTCTACGACCTGATGGATGCGCGCATCGTCGAACGCGCGCTGCAGACCGGCGAGATCGAGATCGCGCCGCTCGCCTTCATGCGCGGACGCACGCTCTCGAACGCCGTGGTGATTCTGGACGAGGCGCAGAACACGACCTCGATGCAGATGAAGATGTTCCTCACCCGTCTCGGCGAGAACAGCCGCATGATCGTCACCGGCGATCCGAGCCAGGTGGACCTGCCGCCCGGACAGACCTCCGGGCTGGCGGAAGCGACGCGGCTGCTGCGCAACGTCGAGGGCATCGGCCACGTCGTCTACACCGCCGAGGACGTCATCCGGCACGAGCTGGTGGCACGCATTGTCGACGCCTACGACAAGGCGCCGCAGCTCTCCAAGCGAGATGCCAAGCCGTGAAGCTAAGATCGGAGCGGGATGAGGCCCCCGCGACCGCCGACGGCCTCGTACTCGAAGTGACGGCCGCGCCGGAGGCGCTGGCCGCGGACCCCGAGGTCGAGGCCTTCGTTGCAACTGCGATCGAGACCGCCGACGAGATCGCAGGGCCGGCACAAGGCATGATCGCCGTCGTGGTGGATGGTGACGACCGCATTCGCGCGCTCAATCGACAGTGGCGCGGCATCGACAAGGCGACCAACGTGCTTTCGTTCTGCTATCCCGATGGCCCCGCAGGCGTTCCGAGATACGTCGGAGACATCGCCATCTCCTATGAAACCGCCGCCGCGGAGGCCGCCGCCGAGGGCAAGCCGTTCGCCCATCACATGAAGCATCTCGCGGTGCATGGTTTTCTGCATGTGCTGGGATACGATCACGAATCGGACGAGGATGCCGACGCCATGGAGCGGCTCGAGCGCACCATTCTCGCCCGGCTCGGCGTGCCCGACCCCTACCTCGCACGCGATGCCGAGGGCTGACACCTGAGCGCCATGCCCGACTCCGACTCCCCAGTTCCCAGCGATCCGACGGCAACGAGCAGTTCGTCGCGCAATCTGCCGGTGCCGATATCGCGGCCGAGCCAGGCGGCGCGCGACAACGGCGAAGGCTGGCTGGCGCGGGCGCTGCGCGCGATCTTCGGCTGGAAGCCGAGCACGATCCGCGCGGACCTCAAGGACGTGCTCGAGACGCCCGCGAGCGAGACCGGCTTCTCGCCGACCGAGCGCAGGATGCTCAAGAACATCCTCGGGCTGCGTGAGCGCCGGATCGTGGACGTCATGGTGCCGCGCGCTGACATCATCGCCGTGCAGCGCGACATCGCGCTCGGCGAGCTGATGCGGGTGTTCGAGAGCGCCGGCCACTCGCGGCTGGTCGTGTACGAGGACACGCTGGACGACGCGGTCGGCATGGTCCACATCCGGGACCTGGTCGCGTTCATGACGATGCGCGCCGCCGCCAGCGCGCAGACCAATACGAGGCGAAAGCGGCCGTTCGCGGCCGGCCTCGACCTCAAGGCCGTCGATCTCTCGACGCCGCTGTCGGGGACGAAGATCATACGCGAGATCCTGTACGCGCCACCGTCCATGCCGGTGCTCGATCTGCTTGCCAGGATGCAGACCACCCGTATCCATCTTGCGCTCGTCATCGACGAGTATGGCGGCGCCGACGGCGTGGTATCGATCGAGGATATCGTCGAGCAGATCGTGGGCGAGATCGCCGACGAGCACGACGAGGACACGCTGCCCGGCGTGGTCCGCCAGTCCGACGGATCGTTTCTCGCGGACGCCCGCGCCAGTCTCGAAGACGTCACCTCGATCGTCGGCGCCGAATTCGATGTCGGCGAGGTCGCCCAGGAGGTGGACACGCTTGCCGGCTACGTCGCGACCCGCATCGGCCGCGTGCCCGTACGCGGCGAACTCGTGCCCGGGCCCGGTCCGTTCGAGCTCGAAATCCTCGATGCCGACCCCCGCCGGGTGAAGAAGCTCAAGATCTACCGCGGCCTGCACCGGCAGAACGGCCAACTCGACAAGAGCCGCGAGATCAAGTCGCTCGCCACAACCGTGGGCACGCCCGCCCCGCCGGCCTCACCTCAACCGACGAGCGCATCGGCGCCCGGCACGTCCACATCGACCGCCGCACCGCCGGCTACTCCCCAGCCGCCGGTGACCGGGGGCGAATCGGCTAAGCTCGCTCCCGACTCTGCGCCATCGAAATCCGCCCGCTAGTGTGCGGATTTGACGTTCCTGCCACTGTTGCTGCAAGTCCGTCGTGCGACCGTCAAATCCAAGAGCCGCCAGAATCATGGAGTTGCCAATGTCCCTTTGGTCCCGGCATTCGTAAACGCGCATGCAAAAGGATACGAACGTCGGAACCAGGCCTCGAGCCGTGACACTGACCCGCTTCGCTCATTCGATCGTGCTGGCCTGGGGATGGCGGCGCATCTTGATCGCATTCCTCGCCGGCGCCGTGTCGGCGCTGGCGCTGCCGCCGCTGAATATCTGGCCCGCTCCCTTCATCACCTTTCCGATCCTGGTCTGGCTGGTCGACGGCGCAGCCGCCGGCCGCCTCGGCGGCGTGCTGGCGGCCGCCGCATCCGGCTGGTGGTTCGGTTTCGGCTATCTTCTCGCCGGTCTCTATTGGATCGGCCATGCGTTTCTGGTCGACGCCAAGACCTTCGGCTGGCTGCTGCCGTTCGCGGTGGTCGCGCTGCCGGCCGCAATGGCGGTCTACACCGCGTTCGGCCTCGCCCTCGCGCGACTGTTCTGGGTACGGGGCCCGGCGCGCGTGCTGGCACTCGCAGCGGCGCTCACGCTGGCGGAATACCTGCGCGGCCACCTGTTCAGCGGATTTCCGTGGAATGCGTACGGCTACATGCTGATCTCGCCGCTCTGGCTCGCGCAGGGTGCGGCCCTGATCGGCATCTGGGGGCTGACCTTTCTCGCAGTCGCAGTCTATGCATCGCCCGCGGTGCTCGCCGACGACCGCGCCGACACCAGGCATCGGTGGCTCGCACCGGCGCTGAGCATCGCAGTGATCTCTGCGCTCGCGGCCTACGGGGCGCTGCGGCTCTCGACCACGCCGACGAGCTATGTCGCGGGCGTGCGGTTGCGCATCATGCAGCCCAATCTGCAGCAGGACGAGAAGTTCAACTATTCGCAGAAGCAGGCCGTGATGAGCCGCTACCTCGCGCTGTCGGATCGTGCCAGCGGTCCGCAATCGGCCGGCGTGCGTGACGTGACCCACCTGATCTGGCCGGAATCCGCATTCCCGTTCTTTCTCTCGCGCGAGCCCGACGCGCTCGCGCAGATCGCGGCGCTCCTGCCGCAGGGAACGGTGTTGATCACGGGCGCAATCCGTCCGCCCGACAGCACGGGCGATCCCGCCGTTCCTCGCGCCTACAACTCGATCTACGTGATCGGCCACGACGGCTCGATCCTGTCGGCCTACGACAAGGTGCACCTCGTCCCGTTCGGCGAGTATCTGCCGTTTCAGGATTTCCTCGAGCGCCTCGGCCTGATGCAGCTCACCATGGTACGCGGCGGGTTCATCGCTAGCGACCGCCGTCGCAATCTGAAGGCGCCGGGCGCGCCCGATTTCCTGCCGCTGATCTGCTACGAGATCGTCTTTCCCGGCGACGCGGTGCCGCGCAGCGAGCGGCCGGGCTGGCTCTACGAGCACGTCGGCCGCTATTTCAGCTGGCCGTTCGCAGCCGGCAGCGCGCAGCGGCCGGGCTGGCTGCTCAACCTCACCAACGACGGCTGGTTCGGAAGAAGCTCGGGCCCCTACCAGCATTTCCAGCAGGCGCGCGTGCGGGCGATCGAAGAAGGGCTGCCGCTGGTGCGCGCCGCCAACACCGGAATTTCCGCGGTCGTCGATCCGCTCGGCCGCATCATCACGGCGCTGCCGCTGGGCACCGAGGGCGTTCTCGACGCGCCGCTGCCCGAGCCGCGCCCGCCAACGCCCTATGCCCGAATCGGCGATGGCCCGGCCGCGCTGGTAATCGTCGTCGCGTTCCTGTGGCTGATGCGCGCACGTCGAGCGGCCTCACCCAAATAATGCATGCCTGATAAGCGTAAAGCGCATGACTTTGGTTCAATGCCAAGTTGTATAATACCCACCGTGTCACAACTTACTGCCGACACGTTACAATTGAAACTACCGATGGATTGCTTATCCCTATCAACCGTCTAGCAACGACTGTGAGTTGTGCTCGTATTTCACCGTTTTGTTGCACCGCTACCAATTGGCGAGGGAATAAGATTGCGTTCCGGCTCCGCAGCAGGAACATTACGCAAAACAACGGCTGCATAGGAGATCGTTATGGCCATCGCCAAAAAGGCGCCGAACCCAATCGACAAGCACGTCGGCAGCCGGGTGCGTATGCGTCGCATGATGCTGGCCATGAGCCAAGAGAAACTCGGCGACGCGCTGGGCCTGACCTTCCAGCAGGTGCAGAAATACGAGAAGGGCACCAACCGCATCGGCGCGAGCAGGTTGCAGCAGATCTCTCACATCCTGCAGGTGCCGGTCGCGTTCTTCTTCGAGGGCGCGCCCAACCTGCACGGGGCCAGCGACGGCGCCAAGGAAGCACCCTCCCCCGCCTATGTGTCGGACTTCCTCGCCACCTCGGAAGGACTCTCGCTGACCAAGGCCTTCATGCGCATCCAGGAGCCCAAGCTCCGCCGCCGCATCGTCGATCTCGTCGAGGAGATTGCCGGCGAGGATGACGACTGAGCGGAGCCAAGAGAGAATAGCGACCAGACCCCGATCGCTGTTCGTTAATCCCTATTCGCCGGGCTTTCGTCGTCCCACTCTGCCCACATCTTGACCCCGTTCGGGGACGCTGCAAGAAACACTCCACGCGCGCTAGACCGCCGAGCCGGTTGCAACCGTTTTCCTGCGAGGGGAGTGATTTCAGTGTCACACGCCAACTACCTTTTCACCAGCGAGTCCGTATCCGAAGGTCACCCGGACAAGGTCTGCGACCAGATTTCGGATGCGATCCTCGATGCCTTCATCGAGAACGACGTCAAGCTAGGCATCGCGGATGACAGCCTGGTGAACACCCGGCTCGGCTGCGAGACGCTTTGCACAACCAACAAGATCGTCATCGCCGGCGAGGGCCGCGGCCAGGCACCGCTGTTCACGAAATACGGCAACCACGCGGTGATCAACCGCGAGATGATCACGCAGATCGCGCGTAACGTGGTGCGAGACATCGGCTACGACCAGGACGGCTTCTCCTATCACGGCGCCGACATCGAGGTACTGCTGCACGGCCAGTCGCCCGACATCGCGATGGGCGTCGACGCCAAGAAGAAGAAGGGCGAGGAGCAGGAAGGCGCCGGCGACCAGGGCATGATGTTCGGCTTCGCCTGCACCGAGAGCGAGGTTTACGAGAAGGGCTCGTTCATGCCGGCCCCGATCTACTTCGCCCACAAGATCCTGAAGGTGTTGTCGGAGAAGCGCCGCTCGAAGCAGCTGTTCGACCTGCAGCCAGACGCCAAGAGCCAAGTGACGGTGCAATATATCGACGGCAAGCCGATCGGCTGCACCAAGGTCGTGGTCTCGACGCAGCACAATGCCGAGACCCGCAACGGCAAGAAATACTCGCCGGGCATGGTGAAGGACCTGATCGGCGACGCCGTCGCCTCGGCGCTGCCGGACGGCTGGATGCCGAAGAAGCCGTCCGATTTCCTGGTCAACCCGACCGGCAACTTCGTCGTCGGCGGCCCCGACGGCGACTGCGGGCTTACCGGCCGCAAGATCATCGTCGACACCTACGGCGGCTACGCGCCGCATGGCGGCGGCGCTTTCTCCGGCAAGGACCCGACCAAGGTCGACCGCTCGGCCGCCTATGCGGCGCGCTATCTCGCCAAGAACGTGGTCGCCGCCGGCGTCGCCGAACGCTGCACGATCCAGATCGCCTACGCCATCGGCGTCGCCGACCCGATGTCGCTGCTGGTCGATACCCACGGCACCGGCAAGGTCGACGAGAAGAAGCTGGAGAAAGCGCTGCCGCAAATCTTCCGGCTCACCCCGACCAATATTCGCCGCTCGCTCAAGCTGAACCGGCCGATCTATCGCCGCACCGCCTCGTACGGCCATTTCGGCCGCGCGCCGGAAAAGGACGGCGGCTTCTCCTGGGAGAAGACCGATCTGGTGAAGGACATCCGGAGCGCCGTCGGCGGCTAATACGGTCGACGAACCGGCGGGAGACGTTCAACATGGCGGCTATCGAGGCCGCCATGTCTGTTTCTGATCCGAGCAACGTCAGGCGCGGCGCTTTCTTCGGGCGTCGCAAAGGCCATGCGTTGCGTTCCCATCAGGCCGCGCTGATGGAAACGCTGCTGCCGAAACTCGCCGTCGACCTTGGCGTGCCCGCGCCGCCGGACCTCCGTAAGTTGTTCCCAGCTGATGTCGACACCGTCCGCCTCGAGATCGGCTTCGGCGGCGGCGAGCACATGATCGCGCAAGCGGAGGAACATGCGCGCACCGGCTTCATCGGGGTCGAGCCGTTCGTCAACGGCATGGCCAAGGCGCTGGCCGCCATCGAGGCGAAAGCGCTCGCCAACATCCGCCTGCACTTCGGCGATGCGACGTTCCTGCTGGACTGGCTGCCGACGGGCGCACTCGCGCGCGTCGATCTCCTCTATCCCGATCCCTGGCCGAAACGCCGGCATTGGAAACGACGGTTCGTGCAGGACAAGAGCCTCGTCGAGATCGCGCGCGCGCTGCAGCCGGGCGGCGAGTTCCGCTTCGCCAGCGACATCCCGGACTACGCGGCCTGGACGCTTGCGCATGTGCTGCGGTCGCCCGCGTTCGCGTGGACGGCCGAGCGCGCCGACGACTGGCGCCGGCCGTGGCCGGGCTTTTCCGAGACGCGCTACGAGGCCAAGGCGAAACGCGAGGGCCGCGTGCCGTGCTATCTGATTTTCAAGCGAACAGCGGGTAGCGAATAGCGCCTGCCGTACGCGCTACCTGTCGTCCGATGTCCGCCGGACCTGCCAGAACCGCAGCACGCGCTGGGCGGTCGTGGGCGACAGTCGCTCGAAATTGGCAAAGGCGGAGTCGAGCCCCTGGGTCGAGGTGCCGGGACCACCCGGCCGGGAGAGGATGATCGACTTCACCGTCGGCCAGCCCCAGCCGACCGACTTGCACAGAATGAGGATCGGATCCGGCCGCTCGCCGCCCATCAAGCGGTCCACCACCTCGATCGGCACCGAGCACAGCGCCGAGAGCGCCGCGATCGTTTCCTCGAATTGTCCCTTCTTGGCAAAGTCGACAAGCGCCGCCTCGTCGAGCTTGTTTTCCAGGCGCAACGCCTCGACCCGCAACTGCGCGCTCGAATAGTCGCGCGGCGCGGCGCTCGCGCCCACCTCGCGCGAGACCTTGGCCAGCACGCGGCGGATCTCGGCCTGCGTTTCGGGCTTGGCCGAGGCGAACAGGCGCTGCTGCACGACTTCCGTCGCCTTGAGCAGGAGATCGCGGAACAGCCGCGGCGGAATATCCGGACGCAACCCCACCTTCTCGGCGAGCACGCCGTCCCGCTCCGCGCGATCGACTAGCGTGAAGAAGCCGTCGTCGGAGATACGAGCCGCCCGGTTGTCGGCGACGCTGTGCACGACCTCGCGGTCGCCGCGCCGGACCAGCACGTCGGTGACCGGCTCCGGGATTCCGGCCCGTCCGGAAATGGCAAGCAGATGCGCCTGGCTCTTGGTCTGCGCGATGTCCACGAGATCGGTATCGGCGAGCCGCGGCGACTGCTCGAGCACCGGACCCGCCACCGCGATGTCGTCGTCGTGCGCGAGCTGCCGCAACACCTCGACCGGCGCGTTGCCGACGGGCGCGAGCCGATACGACAGCTCCGAGCGCGCCTTGGTCTCGATTTCCTCGATCAACCGGCTGAACACGTGGTCGAACAGCCGCACATGATCGTCGTTGAAGCGGCTGGCGCCGTCAAGAAAATAGGCCGTGATGCGCTTGAGCGTCGCCGCGCGCCGCTCCGGCGTGCCGTGCTGAATCACCTCTTCGAGTTCTGGAATGAGCGAGGCGGGAGCGGACATTACTCGACCTAAACACGCAACACGTCGACAATCTGCGCTGGCACGGTGCGCAAAATTAGATCGTGCACGCTAGAAGAGGAATCTGAAGGAAGGGTTAGTTAATCGCCCGTTATCAGGGTAATCCAGACATCCACTGCGGCCCTTGCGTGGACGCGGCAAATCGCTATATTTCGGGCATCCAGCTAATGGATACCTCATAACGGTCGAATAGGAATTCGATCGGTTTTTGAGAGTGGGTTCCCCCGGGACCCGCTCTTTTTTGTTACCGAAATCGGGCACTTATGTCCGGTCGAGCCGGGGCGGAACTAAAACTAAAAGTTGCGGCCCAACGAGCGAATGACGCAAGCGATCGACACGCTTCAGGCGGCTTCCGAGCCGCGCCTCATCGTGGAACAGGGCGTCGCGGCCCGCGTGGCGGCGATCGCCGAACCGGTCCTCGTCGGCATCGGCTACCGGCTGGTGCGGGTGAGGATTTCGGGGCTCGACGGCTGCACGGTCCAGATCATGGCGGAGCGGCCGGACGGGACCATGACAGTGGAGGATTGCGAGACGGTGTCGCGCGCGCTTTCGCCGGTGCTCGACGTGGCCGACCCGATCGACCGTGCCTATCGGCTGGAAGTGTCCTCGCCGGGCATGGATCGTCCGTTGGTGCGGCGCTCGGATTTCGAGCGCTATGCCGGCCACCAGCTCAAGGTGGAGATGGCGGCTCCGATCGCCGGACGGCGACGGTTCCGCGGCGTGTTGCTGGGTACCGAAGGCGATGCCGCGCGCGTCCGCCGCGACGATGCCGCGCCCGGTGAGGCCAACGAGGTGCTGCTGCCGATCGACGAGATGGCCGAGGCCAAGCTCGTGCTCACCGACGCGCTGATTGCCGAATCGCTTCGGCGCGGCAAGGAGGAGCAGAGAAAGATGGATCGCGAAAGCGGGAACGGGGCGTACGCCGCCCAGAACGAAGGAGATTGACCGATGGCCGTCAGCGCCAACCGGCTCGAACTGTTGCAGATCGCCGACGCAGTCGCGCGCGAGAAAGCAATCGACCGCGGCATCGTGATCGCCGCCATGGAAGACGCCATTCAGAAGGCCGCGCGCTCGCGCTACGGCAGCGAGACCGAGGTCCGCGCCGAGATCAATCCGAAGACCGGCGAGATGCGGCTGTCGCGCCTGCTGCTGGTGGTGGATCAGATCGAAAACGACTCGACGCAGATCGCGCTGGAGGACGCCAAGAAGCGCAACCCGGCGGCCCAGGTCGGCGACTATATCGCGGAGGCGCTGCCGCCGCTCGAATACGGCCGCATCGCCGCCCAGTCGGCAAAGCAGGTGATCGTGCAGAAGGTGCGCGAGGCCGAGCGCGACCGCCAGTATCAGGAGTACAAGGACCGCATCTCCGACATCGTGAACGGCATCGTGAAGCGGGTCGAATACGGCAACGTGGTGGTCGACCTCGGCCGCGGCGAGGCGATCGTGCGCCGCGACGAGATGCTGCCGCGCGAGACCTTCCGCAACGGCGACCGCATCCGCGCCTTCATCTATGACGTGCGCCGGGAGCCGCGCGGGCCGCAGATCTTTCTCTCGCGTACTCACCCGCAGTTCATGGCCAAGCTGTTCGCTCAGGAGGTGCCCGAGATCTACGACAACATCGTCGAGGTGAAGGCGGTGGCGCGCGACCCCGGCTCGCGGGCGAAGATCGCCGTCATCTCGCGGGATTCCTCGGTCGATCCGGTCGGCGCCTGCGTCGGCATGCGCGGCTCGCGCGTGCAGGCGGTGGTCAACGAGCTGCAGGGCGAGAAGATCGACATCATCCCGTGGACGGCGGATCCCGCCAACTTCGTGGTCAACGCGCTGGCGCCCGCCGAGGTCGCCAAGGTCGTGCTCGACGAGGATCGTCAGCGCATGCAGGTGGTCGTGCCCGACCAGCAGCTCTCGCTCGCCATCGGCCGGCGCGGCCAGAACGTGCGGCTCGCCTCGCAGCTCACCGGCTGGGACATCGATATCGTCACCGAGCAGGAAGAGTCCGAGAACCGGCAGGCCGAATTCGAGAAGCGCACCAAGCTGTTCATCGACGCGCTCAACGTCGATGAGGTGGTCGGCCAGCTGCTCGCCTCGGAAGGCTTCAACTCGGTCGAGGAGCTCGCCGTCGTCGACGAGAAGGAGGTGGCCGGGATCGAAGGCTTCGACGAGGAAACCGCCCGCGAATTGCAGACGCGCGCCCGCGATTTCCTCGGTCAGCAGGAGGCCGAGCTCGACGCCAAGCGCCGCGAGCTGGGGGTCGAGGACGCGCTCGCCGAGGTCCCCGGCGTCACCACCGCCATGCTGGTGAAGCTGGGCGAGAACGGCATCAAGACGGTCGAAGACCTGGCCGGCTGCGCCACCGACGATCTGTTCGGCTGGAGCGAGCGCAAGGACGGCGAGACCACACGCTATCCCGGCATCCTCGACGGGTTCGACCTGTCGCGGGACGATACCGAGGCGTTGATCATGCAGGCCCGCGTCAAGGCCGGCTGGATCAAGGAGGAGGACTTGGCGCCGCCGGCCGCCGAGGAGACGGCAACCGAAGCCGCCACCACGGCGCCGGCGTGAGGGCCGTGATCGAAATCGAGGACGCATGCTGGATCTCGCGCAACACGACGCACGCGACACCGGGCCGCGCAAGACCGCGCCCGGAGCGGAGCGTTTTTGCGCTGCAACCGGCGAGGTAAAGCCGGTCGACGAGATGATCCGCTTCGTCGTCGGCCCGGACGGAGCCGTGGTACCCGACCTCAAGCGCCGGCTGCCCGGCCGCGGCATCTGGATCACCGCCACGCGGCAGGCGTTCGCCGCGGCGCTGGCCCGCAAGGCCTTTGCCCGCGGCTTCAAGCGGGACGTCCGTGTGGCCGACGACCTGGTGGCGATCACCGAGCGGCTCATCGAGCAGAGCGCGCTCGATGCGCTGGCCATGTCCCACAAGGCGGGCAAAGTCGCCATCGGCTTTGCCAAGGTCGATGCGGCGCTGGCCCGCGATCGGCTGGCGGCGCTGCTGCACGCCACCGAGGCTGCCCCGGACGGAACGCGAAAGCTCATGGCTGCGCTGCACCGCCGTGAGGACGCAGCGGAAATTGCCGTCTTCGGCGCCTTTACCTCGATGCAATTGGATTTGGCATTGGGGCGGTCAAATGTGATACATGCAGCCCTGCTTGCCGGACCCGAAAGCGAGACGTTCCTGGCGCGCGCGGCGCGCCTTGAGCGTTTCCGGACCGGCCCGATGCCGGGTCCGCCCGACACCGGCAAGGCTCAAATCCGCAAGTCGGCGAAGGCCGATAGGCGATACGACAGGCCGGCGAATGCCGACGGCATGACGAAACACGGCGAAACGCCTGAGAATCGGGATCGGAATGGCTGAAACGACGGAAAAGACTGGCGAAAAGAAGCTGAGCGTCGCCCCGAGCAAGACCCTGAGCCTGAAGGGCCGCGGCGTCGAGCAGGGCGTCGTGCGCCAGAGTTTCAGCCACGGCCGCACCAAGGCGGTGGTGGTCGAAAAGGTGAAGAGCCGCGTGCCGACGCGGGCGAAGGCCGATGCGCCGGCGACGCCGGCTGCTGCCGCGCCCGCGGCCAAGCGCCCCGCGACCGGCAAGGCCGCGGCGGCCACGCCGGCGTCGCCGGCGGCCCAAACCCAGGCACCCGTCGCTCCCAAGCCCTCCGGCGTCGTGCTGCGCACCCTCACCGAAGAAGAGCGCTCGGCCCGCGCGCGCGCCTTGGGCGATGCCCGGCTGCGCGAGGCGGAAGAGCGCAAGATCGCCGAGGAGGAAGCCGCGATTCGCAAGGTGCGCGAGAGCGCCGAACGCGCCGAGCGCGATGCCGCCGAGGCCCGCAAGGCCGACGAAGAAAACCGCCGCAAGCACGATCTCGAGACCAAGGTCAAAGCCGAGCAGGAAGCCAAGAAGCGCTTCGGCGACGACACCGCCGCCGCCACGGCGACGCGGCCGGCCGTCGGCGCGCGGCCCGCGCTCGAGCCGGACGACGACGAGGCGCCGCGCACGCGACGCGGTCCCGGCGTCGCCCGTCCGGCCGCCGCGCCTAAGCAGGCCCGCGGCGGAGCGCAGAAAAATCGCGGCCGACTCACGGTGGTGACCGCGCTCAATGCCGACGAAGTGCGCGAGCGTTCCGTCGCGTCGTTCCGGCGCCGCACGCAGCGCCTGAAGGGCCATGCGAGCGACGAGCCCAAGGAAAAGCTCGTGCGCGAAGTCACGATTCCCGAGACCATCACCATCCAGGAACTCGCCAACCGCATGTCCGAGCGCGGTGTGGACGTCATCAAGCTCCTGATGAAGCAAGGTCACATGGCGCAGATCAACGACGTGATCGACGCCGACACCGCCCAGCTTCTGGCCGAGGAACTTGGCCATACCGTCAAGCGCGTCGCCGAATCGGACGTCGAGGAAGGCCTGTTCGATGCCGCTGACGATCCCGCCACGCTCGTTCCGCGTCCCGCGGTCGTGACCGTGATGGGCCACGTCGATCACGGCAAGACCTCGCTGCTCGACGCCATCCGCTCGACCGAGGTGGCCGCGGGCGAAGCCGGCGGCATCACCCAGCATATCGGCGCCTACCAGGTGACATCGCCGTCCGGCGCCAGGATCACCTTCATCGACACGCCCGGCCACGCCGCCTTCACCGCCATGCGTGCACGCGGCGCCAAGGTGACCGACATCGTCGTGCTGGTGGTGGCCGCCGACGACGGCGTCATGCCGCAGACGGTCGAGGCGATCCACCATGCCAAGGCCGCCAAGGTGCCGATGATCGTGGCGATCAACAAGATCGACCGGCCGGACGCCAAACCGGAACGGGTGCGCAACGAACTGCTGCAGCACGAGATCCAGGTCGAATCGCTCGGCGGCGAGGTGCTCGACGTCGAGGTGTCCGCCACCAAGAAGCTCAACATCGACAAGCTGCTCGAGACCATCGGGCTGCAGTCGGAAATTCTCGACCTCAAGGCCAACCCGAATCGTCCGGCCGAAGGCACCGTGATCGAGGCCAAGCTCGATCGCGGCCGCGGTCCGGTGGCGACCGTGCTGGTGCAGCGCGGCACGCTGCATGTCGGCGATCTCATCGTCGCGGGAGCCGACTGGGGCCGCGTGCGCGCGCTGGTCTCCGATACTGGCGCGCCGATCGAGTCGGCCGGTCCGTCGACCCCGGTCGAGGTGCTCGGCTTCAACGGCACGCCGGAAGCCGGCGACCGGCTGGCAGTGGTGCAATCCGAGGCGCGGGCGAGAGAGATCACCGACTATCGCGCCCGCCAGCGGCGCGACAAGATGGCGGCGCGCGCCACCGGCATGCGCGGCTCGCTCGAGCAGATGATGAGCCAGCTCAAGGCCTCCGGCCGCAAGGATCTGGCGCTGATCATCAAGGCCGACGTGCAGGGCTCGCTCGAGGCGATCATCGGCGCGGTGGAGAAGCTCGGCACCGCCGAGGTCGGCGCCCGCGTGATCCACTCCGGCGTCGGCGGCATCACCGAATCCGACGTGACCTTGGCTGAAGCATCGGGCGTGCCGATCATCGGCTTCAATGTGCGTGCCCACAAGGAGGCGCGCGAGGCGGCCGAGCGCGTCGGCATCGAGATCCGCTATTACAACATCATCTACGACCTCGTGGATGACGTGAAGAAGGCGATGTCCGGCCTGCTGGCGCCGACGGTGCGCGAGACCATGCTGGGCAACGCCACGATCCTGGAGATTTTCAAGGTCTCCAAGGTCGGCAATATCGCAGGCTGCCGCGTCACCGATGGCGTCGTCGAGCGCGGCGCCAACGTGCGCCTGATCCGCGACAGCGTCGTCGTCCACGAAGGCAAGCTCTCGCAGCTCAAGCGCTTCAAGGACGACGCGCGTGAGGTGTCCGCCGGCCAGGAATGCGGCATGGCCTTCGAGAACTACCAGGATATGAAGGTCGGCGACGTCATCGAATGCTACCGCGTGGAGACGGTGCAACGCACGCTGTGAGTCCAAATCTCGGGCGCGCGCACCATATTTAGCCCGCCATTGCCGGGCTTTGGTCTTCTTCGCAGAACAACGTACGCCCCGGGCCGCGAGCCCGGGCGATAGAATTTCAGGATTGTCATGCCCCGCCGCCATCAGCGCGATACCGGCACCAGCAACATGCCTTCGCAACGCCAACTGCGCGTCGGTGAACTCGTCCGCCATGCGCTGGCGGAGCTGCTCGCACGCGGCGAGGTGCACGACCCCGTGATCGAGGGGCACCTGATCACGGTGCCGGAGGTTAAGATGACCGCCGACCTGCGGCTCGCGACCATCTATGTGATGCCGCTCGGCGGCCGCGACGCCGACGAAGTGGTCGCGGCACTCGAGCGCAACAAGCGCTATCTGCGGGGCGAGATCGCGCGCCACATTAACCTGAAATTCGCACCTGAGATCAGGTTCCGCATCGACGAGCGATTCGACGAAGCCGAACGAATCGAGAAGCTTTTGCGAACACCGGCGGTCCGGCGCGACCTCACCGCCAAGGACCCGGGCGCCAACGAGACGGATGACGAGAATTGACCGAGATCGCCGCTGAGAAGTCGAACCGGCAGCCGCAGCGCAAGCGCGAGAAGCGCGACGTGAACGGCTGGCTCGTGCTCGACAAGCCCGTGGGCATGACCTCGACGCACGCGGTGAGCGTGGCCAAGCGCGTGTTCCAGGCCAAGCGCGCCGGCCATGCCGGCACGCTCGACCCGCTGGCGTCCGGCCTCCTGCCGATCGCGCTCGGGGAGGCTACCAAGACCGTTCCCTTCGTCATGGATGGGCGCAAAATCTACCGCTTCACCGTGCGCTGGGGCGAGGAACGCGACACCGACGACGCCGAGGGCCGCGTCGCCGCGACCAGCGCTGAGCGCCCGACCGTCGAGGCGATCCGCGCGCTGTTGCCGCGCTTCACCGGCCTGATCGAGCAGGTGCCGCCGCGCTTCTCCGCGGTGAAGGTCGAGGGCGAGCGCGCCTACGATCTGGCGCGCGACGGCGAAGTGGTGGAGCTCGCGCCGCGCACCATCGAGATCCACAGCCTCGAGCTGGTTGAGACGCCGGACGCCGACCACACCGTGCTCGCCGCCGAGTGCGGCAAGGGGACCTATGTGCGGGCGCTGGCGCGCGACCTCGGCCGTCTGCTGGGCTGTTTCGGGCACGTGGCGGCGCTGCGCCGCACGGCGGTCGGTCCGTTCACCGAAGACGTCGCCATGAGTCTGGAGACCCTGCAGCAGGGCGGCCAGCCCGAGGGGGCGGCCGCGCCCCCGCCGCCGCTGCTGCCGGTGGAGGCCGGCCTCACGGCGCTGCCGGCGCTGCGCGTGAGTTCCGCCGATGCCGGCAGGCTGGCCCGCGGCCAGGCGGTGCTGCTGCGCGGCCGCGACGCGCCGATCATGGAGGGCTGGGTATCGGTCTCCGCCCAGGGCTCGCTGATCGCGCTGGCCGAGATCGAGAAGGGTGAACTGCGCCCGCGACGCATCTTCAACTTGCCGCGGACTTAAGGGCCGCGCGACGGCGGCTTCACCGCTTCTTCCAACGGAAAATGCTCCCATATGAACAAAGGGTTACTCACTATGCCGGGTTGCGTGTCGGCGCCCCGGCAGCAGCAATTTCCGCTGGCTTCCGCTGTTGTTTTGCTTTATTGCCCGGGTCGCGCGGGCTGGTGCGCGTTCCTTTTGGAAACCGCTCCAGCCTGTTGAGTTGATGCATTTTTCGGCGAACCGGTTGCGCCCCGAATCGAATGCGGGGGCCGGCTCCGCCGAAAGCTCTGCGAGACCCGCGCAAAGTAACCGTGGTGACCGCGCTGGACGACATCCCGGCCCGGCCGCCGACCGTGACACTCACAGAAAAGGACAACCCGATGTCGATCACGACCGGCCGCAAGGCCGAAGTTATCAAGACTTATGCGACCAAGACCGGCGACACCGGATCGCCGGAGGTGCAGGTGGCGATCCTTTCGGAGCGCATCAACAGCCTCACCGAGCATTTCAAGACCCACGTCAAGGACAATCATTCCCGGCGTGGTCTGCTCAAGCTCGTGTCCCAGCGTCGCCAGCTGCTCGACTATCTCGCTCGCGTCGACGAAGCGCGTTACAAGTCGTTGATCGAGCGGCTGGGCATTCGCCGCTGAGCGTTGCGCGCGGCGTCTAGTGTCCCGGTTCCGACGTTCGTATCACTTCGCAGCACATGCTTTTGCGAACGTCGGAACCAGAGGGACACTAGCAACTCTAAAGGCCTGGTGTGGCTTTGCATTCGACGTTCCTATGAAGGACTCGAGGCAAATACTGATAGGAACGTCAAATGCGCCACACCAGTGCGTCTGGACAGCGGATACCGGATTGATCCGCTGTGCATCCGGCAGCGAGGCCGCTGCCGATTTCGTGACGAGTCGAATGGTCGACCCGTCCGTTCAATGGAAGGCCGAAGGCCATGGCAGGATCGCTGGAAGCTGATGGCAAGCGCGGCTCCGCGCGGATCAGCCTCTCGCCGTCTTGCTCATGGCTTTCGTCCTTTCTCGAAAACCATGAAAGACAATCGCAATGTTCGATATCCATCGTGTTGAGCTCGACTGGGGAGGGCGCAAGCTCGTCCTAGAGACCGGCAAGATCGCGCGCCAGGCGGACGGCGCCGTCGTCGCCACCTACGGCGAATCGAAAGTGCTGGCGACCGTAGTCGCCGCCAAGGAGCCGCGGGAAGGCGTCGACTTCCTGCCGCTCACGGTAGACTACCAGGAGAAATTCTACGCCGCGGGTCGCATTCCCGGCGGCTATTTCAAGCGCGAAGGCCGCCCGACCGAGAAGGAAACCCTGGTCTCGCGGCTGATCGATCGCCCGATCCGTCCGCTGTTCGCCGAAGGCTGGCGCAACGAGACCCAGGTGATCGTGACGACGCTGTCGCACGATCTCGAGAACGATCCCGACGTGCTGGCGATGATCGCGTCCTCGGCGGCGCTCACGCTCTCGGGCGTCCCCTTCATGGGTCCGATCGGCGCCGCCCGCGTCGGCTTCATCAACAACGAATACGTGCTGAACCCGGTGCTCGACGAGATGGCGGAGAGCCATCTTGATCTGGTCGTCGCCGGCACGCAGGACGCGGTGCTGATGGTCGAATCGGAAGCCAAGGAGCTTTCCGAGGACGTCATGCTCGGCGCCGTGATGTTCGGCCACCGTCATTTCCAGCCGGTGATCGACGCCATCATCAAGCTGGCGGAGAAGGCAGCGAAGGAGCCGCGCGACCATCAGGTGACGGACAACTCCGCGCTCGAGAAGGAAATGCTCGGCCTGATCGAAAAGGACGTACGCGCGGCCTATGCGATTGCGGACAAGATGGACCGCCACAAGGCGGTCGATGCCGCCAAGGCCAAGGTCGTCGCGCATTTCTGCCCGGAAGGCGCGGAGAACCCGCCCTACACCAAAATCCAGGTCGGCGGCGTCTTCAAGGAGATCGAAGCCAAGATCGTGCGCTGGAACATTCTCGACACCGGCAGCCGCATCGACGGCCGCGACGTGAGGACGGTGCGCCCGATCGTCTCCGAGGTCGGGGTATTACCTCGCGCGCACGGCTCGGCGCTGTTCACCCGCGGCGAGACCCAGGCGCTGGTGGTGGCCACGCTCGGCACCGGCGAGGACGAGCAATGGATCGACGCGCTGCACGGAACCTACAAGGAGACGTTCCTGCTGCACTACAATTTCCCACCGTTCTCGGTCGGCGAGACCGGCCGCATGGGCGGGCCGCGCCGCCGCGAGATCGGCCACGGCAAGCTCGCCTGGCGCGCCATCCATCCCGTGCTGCCGGCGCACCACGAGTTCCCCTATACGCTGCGCGTCGTCTCCGAGATCACGGAGTCGAACGGCTCCTCGTCGATGGCCACGGTGTGCGGCACCTCGCTGGCGCTGATGGACGCCGGCGTCCCGCTCAAGCGGCCGACCGCCGGCATTGCCATGGGCCTCATTCTCGAGGACAAGCGCCATGCTGTGCTCTCGGACATTCTCGGTGACGAGGACCATCTCGGCGACATGGACTTCAAGGTGGCCGGCACCGAGCGCGGCGTGACCTCGCTGCAGATGGACATCAAGATCGCCGGCATCACCGAGGAGATCATGCGGACCGCCCTCGGGCAGGCCAAGGAAGGCCGCATGCACATCCTGGGTGAGATGGCAAAGGCGCTGACCCAGCATCGCGACCAGCTTGGCGAGCATGCGCCGCGGATCGAGGTGTTCAACATCGCGGTCGACAAGATCCGCGAGGTGATCGGCTCGGGCGGCAAGGTGATCCGCGAGATCGTGGAGAAGACCGGCGCCAAGATCGACATCGCCGACGACGGCACGGTGAAGGTCGCCTCCGCCAATGGCGACGCCATGAAGGCGGCGATCAACTGGATCAAGTCGATCGCCTCCGACCCCGAGGTCGGCCACATCTACGACGGCACGGTGGTCAAGGTGATGGACTTCGGCGCCTTCGTGAACTTCTTCGGCGCCAAGGACGGCCTCGTGCACATCAGCCAGCTCGCGCCGCGCCGCGTGCAGAACGTCAAGGACGTGGTCAAGGAAGGCGACAAGGTGAAGGTGAAGCTGCTCGGCTTCGACGAGCGCGGCAAGACGCGCCTGTCGATGAAGGTCGTCGATCAGACGACCGGCGAGGACCTCGAGGCCAAGCAGAAGGCCGAGGCCGAGCAGCAGCGCCAGCAGGAGGCGGTCGGCGGCGCCGAGTAAGCGCCCTCGCACATCCTTGCAAGGATTTTGGACAGGCGGCCTGCGGGCCGCCTTTTCATTTCGCCGCCTCCCGCGCAGGAGCTTCGCACGGCCCGACCAGAAAAAACGTCTGGGTCGCGCCGATGCCTTTGATCTCGGTCGAACCGCGCTCCTCGAACGAGAACGCATCCTTCGTCAAATCGCGGAACGCCTCGCTCACCTGGATGCGGCCCGGCACCCCGGTGGTCTCCATGCGCGACGCGGTGTTCACGGCATCGCCCCACACGTCGTAAGAGAAGCGGGTGTCGCCGATGATGCCGGCGGTCGCGGGGCCGCAGTGGATGCCCGCGCGCAGCTTGAGCTTGCGCCGGCCGAGTGGCGGCTGGCGCTCGATGACCTCCATCATGGCCAATGCGAGGCGGCCGACGGCGACCGCGCCCGGGCCGGCCCGCCCGTTGAAACCTCCGGCCGCCATGTAGCTGTCGCCGATGGTCTTGATCTTGTCCACCCCGTGCTGCTCGCACAGCGAGTCGAGATTACGAACGAGCTCATCAAGGAAATCGACAACTTCCTCCGGCGCCAGATCGTGTGCCGCCTCGGTGAAGCCGGCGAGATCCGCGAACATCACGCTGAGCATCTCGATCCTGTCGGCGATGCGTTCTTCCCTGCCCGATTTGAGGCGCGCTGCAATCGGCTGCGGCATGACCGTCGCGATCAACGCTTCGGACCGCTCGTGCTCGTCTTCCAGGCTGGTCTCGGTCTGCTCCAGCGCCCAGAGCGCATAGAAGAGCACCGCGGCAACGATCGCCGTGGTATTGATCATGGCCTGGCTCGACAACAGGTCGCGGAATTCCTGATCCTCAGGAATGGCGAGGCCTGCGATCGGGGCGAAATTCAGCACGAACATGAGGGCAATCACGTAACCGACGAAAAATATCAGAAACAAGCGCCAGTTCCGTACGCCGAAGAAGAACAGGATCACCCCGCCCAGCGTGTAGTAGACGTGAAGCTCGCTGGACAGGCCCAGTGACCACACGATGAACATGTGTCCAAACAGCACGACGAGCACCAGCGTGATCGCGCCGACATGCTCGCCGAGACGATGCAGCCGCGGGACCAGCGACGCCGCGATCAGGATGAGCAGGTTGTCGACATTTACCAGGAGGAGGCCATGAAAATCATGGAGGGAATTGATCACCAGGTGCGACAGTGCTGTGGCCGCGACCGCGAAGGAAGCGACGTTGACGCAAATCTGGCGGCGTATCACCTTCTTGTCGGTTGAAATGATGCCGATGGAGACTAGACGCTCGAGCCACACCGGCAATGGGATGCCGGGATTAGGCTGGCGGCGAACGAGGTCGCGCAATCGCGTCATCGGCGTCGGTCGTCCCTGTTTCTGTCCGCGCCCTAGCGGCGCAGCCGGGCTGGGCGGCCGCGGGCGGGGCGCGAGCCTATGACGATGCCGGTTGCCGTGAAATAGCCCACCTGCGCCTCCCGGCGATCCCCATCTGCGCCTGCGAGCCCGATCGAGCTGTGATCCGGATCACTCCGATCGGGAAAAACCCCGTCCATAAGGTTCCCATCGAAACCACGCCGGCGCGCCGGCCAACAAGGAGAGAGCCAATGACCATCCTTGCGCGCCTGCAGGCCACTCATCTGACCGGGCTACTGATCGTTGCAGCCGTCATCGTGGCGTTGCCCTTCGGCGCCGCCGCGGCGCTCCGGAGCGGGATAGCCTGTTTCCTATAGCGGATGGATATCAACGGGCTTGTATGGTCTTGCCCGATCCGAGCGTCTCGGTGACGATCTGCCCGAGCGCGACGAAGTCGACCTTGCGCGGGGAGCTGTGGCGCCAGCCGAGCCCGACCGTGCGGCCGGGCATCGGCGGCGCAAATCGCAGGAGTTTCACCCGCTCGTCGCGCACCTCGACGTCGATCGCCACCTCCGGCACCAGCGTGACCCCGTAGCCGTTCGCCACCATCTGCATGACGGTGGTGAGGCTGGTGGCGCCGAGCCCCATCGTGCCGGTGATGGAGCGGCCGGCGCCCTCACGGCGGCTGTCGGCGCAATAGGCAAGCGCCTGGTCGCGCAGGCAGTGGCCCTCTTCCAGCAGGATCAGCTGGCGGGGGTCGATGTCGAGGGCGGACACGCGCGATGTTTCCGGCCGCGGATCGCCGGCCGGCACCGCGAATAGGAAGGGATCGTCGAACAGTTTGATGGTCTCGACCTCGGCTTCGGTCACCGGCAAGGCCAGCATCACTACGTCGAGCGTGCCCCGGACCAGCTCCTCGATCAGCACCTTGGTCTGCGTCTCCCGTAGTTCCAGCCGCAGCTCCGGATAGCGGTGCTGCAAGGGCGGAAGAATTTTCGGCAGCACATAGGGCGCCAGCGACGGGATGATGCCCAACATCAGCCGCCCGCTGAGCACGCGGCCGCGATGACGGGCAAAGTCGATGATATCGCGCGAGGACGCCAGCAGACGCTCGCCCCGCCGGGCCACCTCGACGCCGACCTCGGTGAGCGCGATTTCGCCCGGACGCCGCTCCACCAGTTCGACGCCCAGGAACTTCTCCAGGTCGCGAATCTGCATGGAAAGCGCCGGCTGCGTCACCGCACAGGCCTCGGCGGCCCGGCCGAAATGCCGGTGCTCGGCCAACGCGCCGAGATATCGCAGCTGTCTGAGCGTCATCATGGCGATAAGATATTCTTATCAAGAGGGTTAGGCAATACGATTAGACCTGATCCAATCGGAGGCCCATTCTGGCCCACCAAACAAACAAACGGAGGAGGATCCCATGGCCGATCGGCCCACCTTGACGACGTCGAGCGGCATGCCCGTCGCCGACAACCAGAACAGCCTCACCGCCGGCCCACGCGGCCCGGTGCTGATGCAGGACTTCCACCTGCTCGAGAAGCTCGCCCACCAGAACCGCGAGCGCATCCCCGAGCGCACCGTCCACGCCAAGGGCTCGGGCGCCTACGGCACGCTCACCGTCACCAAGGACATCAGCAAGTACACCAAGGCGAAGGCGCTCTCTCAGGTGGGCAAGAAGACCGAAGCCTTCCTGCGCTTCTCGACGGTCGCGGGCGAGCGCGGCGCCGCTGACGCCGAGCGCGACGTGCGCGGCTTTGCGCTGCGCTTCTACACCGATGAGGGCAACTGGGACATCGTCGGCAACAACACGCCGGTGTTCTTCGTACGCGACCCGCTCAAGTTTCCCGACTTCATCCACACCCAGAAGCGCCACCCCAAGACCAATCTGCGTTCGCCCACCGCGATGTGGGACTTCTGGTCGCTGTCGCCGGAGAGCCTGCATCAGGTGACCATCCTGATGTCGGATCGCGGCCTGCCGCAGAGCTATCGCAACGTCGACGGCTTCGGCTCCCACACCTATTCGTTCCTCAACGCCAAGAACGAACGCTACTGGGTCAAGTTCCACTTCAAGACGATGCAGGGCATCAAGAACTGGACCAACGGCGAGGCCGCACAGAAGGTCGCGCATGACCGCGAGACCCACCAGCGCGACCTCTACGAGGCGATCGAGCGCAGCGATTTCCCGAAGTGGAAGTTCTCCGTGCAGATCATGCCGGAGAGCGACGCCGGCAAGCACTGGTACAATCCGTTCGACCTCACCAAGGTGTGGCCACACAAGGATTACCCGCTGATCGAGGTCGGCGTGCTCGAGCTCAACCGCAATCCCGAGAACTACTTCGCCGAGGTCGAGCAGGCCGCGCTCTCGCCTGCCAACATCGTGCCCGGCGTCAGCCATTCGCCGGACAAGATGCTGCAGGCGCGGGTGTTCTCCTACGCCGATGCTCACCGTTATCGCGTCGGCGTCAACGCCGACCAGCTCCCGGTCAACAAGCCGCGCTGCCCCGTGCATAACTACCACGCCGACGGCGTGATGCGGCTCGCGGGCAATGCCAATCCCGACGCCTACTACGAGCCGAACTCGGTCAGCGGTCCAGCGCAGGATGATCGCCTGCGCGAGCCGCCGCTGAAGATCTCCGGGGAGGCCGACCGCTACAATCATCGCGACGGCAACGACGACTATCGCCAGCCCGGCGACCTCTTCCGCCTGATGTCGCCGGACCAGAAGAATCAGCTGTTCGACAACATCAAGGCCGCGATGGACGGCGTACCGGTCGACATCGTCAAGCGGCAGATCGTGCACTTCTACAAGGCCGATCCCGACTATGGCATCGGCGTCGCCACCCGCATGGGCCTTTCGGTCGCCGACCTGCCGTCGGTGTCTGCGGCGGCGGAGTAAACTCTCGCCGTCGGTCACCTGAAACATCGGCGGCCGGAGCCCCGGTGCTCCGGCCGCCGCGCTATTACGGGCCGGCCAGACGTGCCCTAACGACTAGTACGAGCGTTAGCGGCACGAGCCAGCACCCCCAGGCCGCCGCCCCATAGGCCGCATCGAACGGCGCCTCGGCCGCCACGATGCCAGCCATCGCCAGGCGCAGCCAGATCGCACCCGACATCACCGCGGCCATTGCGATCATCAGCCTCGCGTGCCGTGACACGTCGCCGCCGCGGATGGCCCCGAAGGCTGCCGCCAGCAAGGCAATGCAGACCACGCCTTGCGCGAAGAAGCCCGCGCGCGCGACGGCGGTGGCTTCGCTCGCCAGCGCAACCAGCAGCGCACTCGTCACAGCCGCCGCCACACAGATGGCGACGGCGCGGCCGACCGGCCGATGCAGGCCACGGAGGCGCCGCGTCCATGCCGCGATCGGAATGAGAATGAGCGCAAGACCGGATGTCACCATGTGCAATGGAAACGCGACCGGCCGGCGCTGCAGGACGAGCGCGAGCTCGTACGGCAGCTGCAGCAAGCCAATCCCAAGCGCGATTGCGATAAGCGCCACCGGCACCACCAGGAGAGCAATGATGAGTGCAAGAATGGCAGCAGTCACGGGCGAGGGCCCGCGGCGGGCAGTGACATGCGCAAGATCGGTCATGGGATCGGGCTTGGGTTTGGCCGCCGCTGCGATGCTCATGGCGTTTTGTGTCGATGGCATGGCAAAGGCCGAGAGCCAACAGATGGTCGAGGGCCGCTGGGTCGCCAGCAATCAAAGTCTGACGCTCGACCTTTCGCGTTGCGGCGATGGCTGGTGCGGGATCGAGGTGACCCAGACCGGAGCATGCGGACGCACCGTGCTGCGCGCGCGCAGCGACGACGATGGCCAGCTTATCGGGCGGCTTGAGCTAGCCACTCAGGCCCAGCCCTACACGATTGTGATGCACCTGTTCAGGCGCAGCCCGAGCGATTCCGAGCTGCTGATGATCCGCGGGCACACCGGCGCCCGGTTCGATCCGTGGCGCCGCATGTATCCCTACATGATCGCGTATGCCCGCAAGAGCGACGTCGGCTGCCGGCCTGACCCGAAAGTATCTTCAAAAGTATCTTGGTGATTGGTCGCGCTACTGCGCGGCATCCTTGGCGGTTTCGCCGCTACCGTTCTGTGCCTCGTCGCCGTTCTTGAGCGCGGAGGGATGCGGCATGGTAATGATGTTGTAGCCGGAATCCACGAAGTGGATGTCGCCGGTCACGCCAGTGGAGAGGTCCGACAGCAGGTAGAGCGCAGCGCCACCGATCTCGTCGAGCGTCACGCCCCGCCGCAACGGCGAATGCCGCTGCTGGAACGCGAACATCTGCCGCGCATCGCTGATGCCGGCTCCGGCCAGCGTGCGGATCGGGCCGGCGGAGATGGCATTGACGCGGATGCCCGCCGGACCGAAATCGACCGCGAGATAGCGCACCGACGCCTCGAGCGCCGCCTTCGCAACTCCCATCACATTGTAGTTCGGCATCGCCCGCTGCCCGCCATTGTAGGTCAGCGTGAGCATCGCGCCGCCCGCCGGCATCAACGCCGCCGCGCGCTTGGCCACCTCGGTGAAGGAGAAGCAGGAGATGATCATGGTGCGCGTGAAGTTCTCGCGCGTGGTGTCGGCGTAGCGGCCCTTGAGCTCGTTCTTGTCGGAGAAGGCAATGGCATGGACGAGAAAGTCGAGCGAGCCCCACTTCTCTGCGACTGCGGCGAAGGTGGCATCGACCGATGCGGTCTGCTCGACGTCGCACGGCAGCAGCAGCGAAGCGCCGAGCGACTGCGCCAGCGGCTTCACGCGCCGGCCGAGCGCCTCGCCCTGATAGGTGAAGGCCAACGTCGCGCCGTGCGCGGCAAGCGTGCGGGCAATGCCCCAGGCGATCGAGTGGTCGTTGGCGACCCCCATGATCAGCCCGCGCTTGCCCTGCATCAGCTGCGTCATGCCACCCGTACCTACCACGCTACGCCCCTGCCCCTCGCGAGGGTACGAATTAACCTTTATGCGCCTCACACATCGAGACGCTTGAACACCACCGAGGCGTTCGTTCCCCCGAAACCGAATGAATTCGACAACACGCAACCGAGCTTTACGTCGTCGCGGCGCTCGCGCGCAATCGGCATATCGGCGAAGGCCGGATCGAGCTTCTCGATATTGGCGCTCTCGCAGATGAAGCCGTTGTTCATCATCAGCAGCGAGTAGATCGCCTCCTGCGCGCCGGCGGCGCCGAGCGAATGGCCGGTGAGTGACTTCGTCGCCGAGATCGGCGGACATTTGTCGCCGAAGACCTCGCGGATCGCCTCGATCTCCTTGAGGTCGCCGATCGGCGTCGAGGTCGCGTGCGGATTGATGTAGTCTACAGGCGCCTTCACGTCCTCGAGCGCCATGCGCATGCAGCGCACTGCTCCCTCGCCCGAAGGCGCCACCATGTCGAAACCGTCGGAGGTTGCGCCGTAGCCCGCGACCTCGGCGTAGATGCGCCCGCCGCGCGCCTTGGCGTGCTCGAGCTCCTCCAGCACCAGCACGCCCGCGCCGCCGGCGATGACGAAGCCGTCGCGATCGGCGTCATAGGCGCGCGACGCCTTGTCCGGCGTCTGGTTGAAGCCCGACGACATGGCGCCCATGGCGTCGAACAGTACCGAGAGCGTCCAGTCGAGTTCCTCGCAGCCGCCGGCGAAGATCACGTCCTGCCTGCCCATTTTGATCACCTCCATGGCATTGCCGATGCAATGGTTGGAGGTCGCGCACGCCGACGAGATCGAATAGTTGACACCCTTGATCTTGAACCAGGTGGCGAGCGTCGCGGACGCGGTCGACGACATCGCCTTGGGGACCGCGAAGGGGCCGACGCGCTTGGGGCTCTTGGTGCGCGCGACGTCGGCAGCCTCCACGATGGCGCGGGTCGATGGGCCGCCTGAGCCCATGATGATGCCGGTCCGCCCGTGCGAGATTTCGCCGTCGTCGAGGCCGGCATCGCGGATCGCCTGCTCCATGGCGACGTGGTTCCACGCTGCGCCGCCGCCGAGGAATCGCATGGCGCGGCGATCGATCGCCTCTTCTGCGTTGAGGGTGGGCGCGCCGTGCACCTGGCAGCGGAATCCGAGCTCCGCATATTTGTCGGCGCGCACAATGCCCGACTTGGCCTCGCGCAGGCTCGCCAGAACTTCCTGGGTGTTGTTGCCGATCGATGAGACGATGCCCATCCCGGTGACGACGACCCGCCTCATGAACGCCTCGTCCGCATCTTGATCCGCGCAATTCGCGTGAGCGCGGTTGTCGTCAGAGTCCTTGTTTGTGGTCGCATTTTCTGCGGAAAACCGGTGACCCCTTTTCCGGAAAATGCTCCTAGCCGCCGCTCGGCTGCATCGCCTCGTCGCGGAACAGACCGACCTTGAGGTCCATCGCCCGGTAGATGATCGAGCCATCGGCAGAGAGCCAGCCATCGGCGATGCCGAGGACGAGCTTGGTGCGCATCACCCGCTTGATGTCGATCCCATAGACGACGTTCTTGACGGTCGGCAGAACCTGGCCGGAGAACTTGAGCTCGCCCAGCCCGAGCGCGCGACCCTTGCCGGGCGCGCCGAGCCAACCCAGGAAAAAGCCGAGCAGCTGCCACAGGGCGTCGAGGCCGAGGCAGCCCGGCATGACTGGATCGCCCTTGAAATGGCAGGGGAAGAACCAGAGGTCGGGCTTGAGCTCGAGCACCGCACGGACCAGCCCCTTGCCGTAATCGCCGCCGGCCTCGGCGATCTCGGAAATGCGGTCGAACATCAGCATGGGCGGCAGCGGCAGCTGGGCATTGCCCGCGCCGAACAACTCGCCTCGCGCGCAGGCCAATAGGTCGTCATAGCCGAAGCTTGTGCGCCGGTTCTCCATCCGAATCCTGTCCTAGTCGTGCCCGCAGTTCCGAAAGTCCTAACATAGGCGGCCCGGGGGGCAAAGCCAGTCCAAGCCGGGCTGTGGTTCCGGCGAGATAATCACCAGATTAGAATAGCCCTAGTGTTATTGCGAGGGAGTTGCATCTTCGCCCCAATATGTTACAAATGCAACAATCGTTGCGGAATGGCGTAGCAGAAGGTTCAGGTTGTGCCCATGGCACCGTCGCGCACCATCATATTGACCAACACGACCGAGGGCCCTGAGCGCCTAACGGCGTCGCGCGCCGTCCTGACCGGCTGCCCCTGGCACGACGTCAAGTCCATGCTCCGCGACGTGGGCCTGCGCCCGACCCGCCAGCGCATGGCGCTCGGCTGGATCCTGTTCGGCAAGGGTGACCGGCACATCACCGCCGAGATGCTGTACGAGGAAGCGACCAAGGCCAAGGTGCCGGTGTCGCTTGCCACCGTGTACAACACGCTGCATCAGTTCACCGATGTCGGGCTGTTGCGCCAGGTCGCGGTTGACGGCTCCAAGACCTACTTCGATACCAACGTATCCCAGCACCACCACTTCTTCGTGGAGGGCGAGAACGACCTGCTCGACATTCCCGATGCTGATGTGGTCGTGGGCAAAACCCCGATCCCGCCTGAAGGCTACGAGGTGGCGCGCATCGACGTGGTCGTCCGGCTGCGCCGCAAGCCGCGCTGAGCTCATTGTTATTCTGATGCCGTGATGGCCGGGCTCGTCCTGGCCTTTCGCACTTCAGGGGTGGTCACTCCACCTTCTCGTTCGGATAGACACCCCAGAGCTGCTCCTGCACTGCCCAGCCATCGAAGCCCGTGCCCGTGATGTGGCACCAGCTTCCGGTGCAGCGCTTCACCGACGCCGTCACCCCGGCCTGCAGCTGCGCGACCACGGTGGCGTTGCGGTCGCCCTTGTCGTAGAGCGGCACCAGCGTGGTCTTGTCCTTGGGCGTAACCACCGCTGTGCGTCGCCCCGACAACATCGAGTGGTAGACCCAGCCTTCGGAACCTTCCCAGTCTCGGATTCGCCGCCAGTTGTCGGATTCCGCGGTGATCTCCACCGGCAGGCCGGCACGCGTGTAGACGAAAGTGACCTCGTGGTCGCGCGTGGGTCCGCCGCGCACATTGACACGATCGGGCTTGAGGCTGACGAAACGCGGCACGGGCAGGCCGCTCTTGGAACCCATCGCGGTTTCACCGGCCGCGTGCGCGCCTGCGATACAGGTGGTCGCGATCGCGGCAAAGGCCACGACCCACGAACGCCCCGTGCTCTGCCAGCTGCGCTTCGAAGTCATCCGTCCCCGGGCGGAACTCAAGGTGAAAAACGACAATTGAAGCGCGGAAGCGGCCCGCGGTGGTCAATGGCGCGGACGCTTGTCTTCGGACGTCCATCTGTTACAGAGGACATCTGTTACAGCAGGACTGGCGACCTCCGTCCGCGTCGCAAGGAACCCCCAGTTTCGGGCACGGTGGTTAAGGAGACCTGAACGGAGCTGGCGAGGGTCGAGTTATGGCGAACCGCAAGAAACCGCTGGTCGTCGTCACGCGCAAGCTGCCGGACAGCATCGAGACCCGCATGCGCGAGCTCTTCGACGCGCAGCTCAACCTCGACGACAAGCCGATGACCCAGGCGGAGCTGGCCGAGACCGTGCGGGCCGCCGACGTGCTGGTGCCGACCGTGACCGACCGCATCGATTCCTCGGTGCTCAGCAAGGCCGGCGACAAGCTCAAGCTGATCGCCAACTACGGCAACGGCGTCGACCATATCGACGTCGCCACCGCGCTCAGCCGCGGCATCACCGTGACCAACACGCCCGGCGTCCTCACCGAGGACACCGCCGACATGACCATGGCGCTCATTCTCAGCGTGCCGCGCCGCCTCGCCGAAGGAGCCGCGGTGCTCAGCGACGACAAGCCGTGGCATGGCTGGTCGCCCACCTGGATGCTCGGCCACCGCATCTGGGGCAAGCGCCTTGGCATCATCGGCATGGGGCGCATCGGCCAGGCGGTGGCGCGCCGCGCCCGTGCCTTCGGCCTGCAGATCCACTACCACAATCGCCGCCGCGTGCCGGCGAAGATCGAGGAGGAGCTCACGGCGACTTACTGGGAGAGCCTCGACCAGATGCTCGCCCGCATGGACATCATCTCGATCAACTGCCCGCACACGCCGGCGACCTACCATCTGCTGTCGGCGCGGCGGCTCAAGCTGATCCGCCCCGAGGCCTACGTCGTCAACACCGCACGCGGCGAGGTGATCGACGAGAACGCGCTCATCCGCCTGATCGCGGCCGGTGAGATCGCGGGCGCGGGTCTCGACGTGTTCGAGCACGAGCCGGCGGTGAACCCCAAGCTCGTCAAGCTCGCACGCGGGGGTAAGGTGGTGCTGCTGCCGCATATGGGCTCGGCCACGCTCGAAGGCCGCATCGACATGGGCGAGAAGGTCATCGTCAACATCAGGACGTTTCTCGACGGGCATCGTCCGCCGGACCGCGTCCTGCCATCAATGCTTTGACGTCCACTTCCGCGGCCGATCATCTTGCGTGGACGCGCCGCGCAAGCGCGGGGCTAGGGTCCGCCGGACCGCGATCTTGCCTCGATGCTTTTGAGTCATTCTCGCAGGTGTGCAAAGCGCATCGCGACTGCTGCGGCTCGCCGGAATCTGCGGTATCATGCGCCACCGCAATTTCAGGGGAGAGCCACCCATGCGCGCTGTGATCGTAGCCGCCACGGCTGTCATTGCCTCGATCGGACTTGCTGATGCCGCGGCGCTCGCACCCAATGAGATCCAGTCCACCTTCTTCACCGGCCAGGCCTTCACGGCATCGGCGACGAACATCAAGTACAAGATGGTGTTCACCACCGACGGCAAGATGTCGCGCGAGCCGGTGGGCGGCGGCGGCTCGAAGAGCGAAGGCACCTGGAAGCTGACCAAGGACGGCTTCTGCACCACGTGGAAGGGTTCGAAGGCGAACTGCTATCGCATCGAGTCCGCCGGCGAGAACAAGTGGTCAGTGAAGAAGGGCACCACGACCGTGGCGACCTGGACGAAATAGTCGCTCCGCCGCTCCGGATCGTATCGGCTATTGCTGTGCGTGCATCGACAGATCGCGGATCGTCGGATGCTCGCCCGACAGCGGATTGGCCGGGTCCCAGGCATATTGCAGCGTCTCGAAGCGCATGGAGCGGACATCGAGCATGACGAGCCGCCCGACCAGGCCGTCGCCAAAGCCCACGATCTCGCGGATCACCTCCAGCGCCATCAGCGAGCCGACCACCCCGGTGAGCGCACCCAGGATGCCGGCCTCGGCGCAGGCGGGAACGCTGCCGGGCGGCGGCGGCTCCGGAAACAGACAGCGATAGGTCGGATTGGGTTTGCCGTCGGGACCGCGCTCGTGGGGGCGCAGCGTGGTGAGCGTGCCGTCGAACATGCCGACCGCCGCCGTCACCAGCGGCTTCTTCGCGAAGAAGCAGGCGTCCGACACGAGATAGCGCGTGGCGAAATTGTCGGAACCGTCGGCGACGATGTCGTACTTGCCGACCAGATCGAGCGCATTGGCCGCGACCAGCCGCGTCGCATGGGTCTCGACAGCTACATGCGGGTTGAGGCGATGGATGGCAGCTGCCGCGCTCGCGGTCTTGGGCGTGCCGACCTCGGGCGTGCCATGGATGACCTGGCGCTGCAGGTTCGACAACGCGACCGCGTCGTCGTCGATCACCCCGAGCGTGCCGACCCCGGCCGCGGCCAGATAGAGCAGCGCTGGGGCGCCCAGCCCACCCGCGCCGATGACCAGCACACGGGCGCGCTTGAGCGCGGCCTGTCCCGGGCCGCCCACCTCGCGCAGCACGATATGGCGGGCGTAGCGTTCGAGCTCGTCGGCACTGAGCATTGGCAGTTTCCTCGCTATGCCGTCATATCGGTGAAAGCGAAGGCTTTGCAATGCTGGGTCTGTCCCCAAAGCAGGTGGTTGTCCGCATTGGCGGACTCACGGCAATCGGTTAGATTGTTGCCGGGGGGAAGGCTGGCCGCACAGGAGTTCCCATGCGGATCGTGGGCGCTGTACTCATTCCTCTGCTGCTGGCGCTGCCCGCCGCCGCCCAGACCGACAATGCAGCGCCGCCCCCGGCTGCCAAACCCGCAGCGCAGCCCGGCAAGTTCCGCAACCCCGCGGTCAAGACCAAGACCGCACGCGCAAAGACCTTGCGTGAGCGCAGCGACGCCAAGCGAACGCAGACTGTCGCCCAGCCGACCGATTCCACACCTCCGGCGGCCAGCGATGGGCCGGTCCGGCTCGCCGCCGCGGCCGCCCGAAAACGCGCACCCGCAGTGCCGATACCGACAAACCGCGATACCTCGATGGCGGCCTCCGACCGGATCGCCATCCAGTACGATCTCGCCTGGACCGGCGACTACAACGGCTTGGTCAACGGCGAGACCAGCGACAAGACCACCGCCGCCATCAAGACCTTCCAGCGCACCCGCAAGTTCAAGGAGACCGGCGTCCTCAATACGCAGGAGCGCGCGCTGCTCGCCGCGTCGGCGAAGGCGAAGCAGGCGCAAGTCGGCTGGGTCATGGTCGACGATGCCGTGACCGGCGCGCGGCTCGGCATTCCGACCAAGCACGTGCAGAACAAGACCCAGGGCAAGACTGGCACCCGCTGGGCCTCGGCCCAGGGCCAGGTCCAGGTCGAGACCTTCAGGATCCGCGATCCCGGCACGACGCTGGCCGGCGTCTACGAGCAGCAGCGCAAGGAGCCTTCGAATCGCAAGCTCGAGGTCAACTTCGTGCGGCCGGACTTCTTCATCCTGGCGGGCATGCAGAACCTGAAGAAATTCTACGTGCGTGCGGAGGCCAAGGACGGCGAGGTGCGCGGCATGACCGTGCTGTACGATCAGGCGACCGAGCCGATCATGGATCCGGTCGTGGTCGTGATGTCGAGCGCGTTCACGCCATTCCCAAGCATCGCCGGCACCGCGCAGATCGGCGCGGCGCCCAAGCGCAAGGTGGAATACGGCACCGGCATCGTGGTCAGCGCGGCCGGCCACATTCTCACGGACCGCCAGGTCACCGACGGCTGCAACGTCGTCGTTGTCGCCGGCTACGGCGACGCCGACCGGCAGGCCGACGACAAGACCAGCGATCTCGCGCTGCTGCGGGTCTACGGCGCGCCCGATCTCGTGCCCGCGGTCATTGCCGGCGAGGCGCCGAAAGGCCCGGACCTCACGCTCATCGGCATTGCCGACCCGCAAGGCCAAGGCGGCGGCAACGCGATCTCCACGCTCGCGGTGAAGCTCAAGGGTGATGCGGTGGAGCCGTCGCCACAGCCGGGCTTCTCCGGCGGCGCCGCACTCGACGGCCAGGGCCGCGTGGTCGGCATGGTGGAGCTCAAGACCGCCGTCGTCGCCAATGTCGGCACGACCGGCGCACCGCCGCAGGCGGCCGTGGTGCCGGCGACAGCGATCCGCGCCTTCCTTGACGGACAGAAGCTTACCCCCGCGACCGGCCGCGCCAGTCTCGACGCCGCCAAGGCTTCGGTGGTGCGGGTGATTTGCGTCAGGAAATAGCGAGCAGGGACTAGCGAATAGAAAAAGAAACGCCGCCCTATTCGCTACTTTGCTATCCGCCATTCGCTCATTTGTTCTTGAATTTCGCCGGCCGCTTCGCCAGGAACGCGGCCATGCCTTCCTTCTGATCTTCAGTCGCGAACAGAGCGTGGAAGACGCGTCGCTCGAACCGCACGCCCTCCGCCAGCGACGTCTCGAAACTGCGGTTGACCGCTTCCTTACCCGCCAGCACCGACGGCAGCGACATCGCGGCGATCGTCTCGGCCATTTTCATCGCCTCGTCCATGAGGCTCGCCGCCGGCACCACGCGCGCGACCAGGCCGGAGCGCTCGGCCTCGGCGGCATCCATCATGCGCCCGGTCAGGATCATGTCCATCGCTTTCGCCTTGCCGACCGCGCGGGTGAGGCGCTGCGTGCCGCCAATGCCGGGAATGACGCCGAGCTTGATCTCGGGCTGTCCGAACTTGGCGGTGTCGGCGGCGATGATGATGTCGCACATCATCGCGAGCTCGCAGCCGCCGCCCAGCGCGAAGCCCGCGACCGCCGCGATGATCGGCTTGCGCACGCGCGTCAGCCGCTCGTAGTCGGCGGCATAGTCGGAGATGAAGATGTCGATATACGATCTCTCGGCCATTTCCTTGATGTCGGCGCCGGCCGCGAACGCCTTGTCCGAGCCGGTAATGAGGATGCAGCCGATATTGGCATCTGCGTCGAAGACCTCGGCCGCGGTCAACAGCTCGTCCTTCAGCGCGACGTTGAGCGCGTTCAATACCGGCGGCCGGTTGAAGCGGATGACGCCCACGCGCCCGCGCGTCTCAACAATGATGGTTTGGTAGCTCATGGCACTCCCGGATTTTCGTCGTGGCTGCCCGCCGGCCTAGTCATGGCACGCCTTGCGGCCGCGTGTAAGATAGCAGGCGCAAAACGAGAAAAAGGGGAGGAAAGATGCTCCGGCTGTGCGCGCTCGCACTGGCGCTCGCGAGCATCGAAAGCGCCTGCGCGCAGGGCTGGCCGGCAAAGCCGATCCGCGCGATCGTGCCTTATACCGCCGGCGGCGCCATCGACATCGTCTCTCGCACCGTCGCCCAGCAGCTCTCGGCCCAGCTCGGACAGCCGATCGTGATCGAGAGCCGGCCTGGAGCCGGCGGCGTGATCGGCACCGCCGCGGTGGCCAAGGCCGATCCCGACGGCCACACCATCCTGCTGACGGCCTCGAGCCACACCATCTCGCCCTGGGCCAACGCCAGCCTGCCCTACGACACCGTGGGCGATCTCGCCGGGATCACGCCGCTCGCCAGCCTGCCCAACGTCCTCGTGGTCGCGCCGCAGGCGAACATCCGATCCGCCCAGGCGCTGGTGGCTGCGGCGCGCACGAAAGCCGGCGGGCTCAACTATGCCTCCGGCGGTAGCGGCAGCGCGACCCATCTCAACGCCGAGCGCTTTCGCCTGAGCGCCGCCTTCGAGGGCGTGCACATCCCGTTCAAAGGTGGTCCGGAGGCGCTCGCGGAGGTGATGGCCGGACGCGTGGACTTCGTGTTCAGCCCGATCCTGCCGTCGCTGCCCTTCATCCGCGAAGGCAAGGCGCTCGCGCTCGGCGTGAGCACGGCAAAGCGGGCCTCGGCATTGCCCGACGTGCCGACCACGCTGGAGGCCGGCTTTGCCAATTCCGACTACAATTTCTGGGTCGGCATGTTCGTGCCGGCGAGAACGCCGCGCGACATCGTCGACAAGCTTCACCGGGAAACCGTCAAAGTGCTGCAGTCGGCTGATTTTCAATCAAAGCTCGCGAACTTCGGCGCCGACCCCATGCTGATGCAACCCGGCGAGTTCGACGCCTATGTCAAGAGCGAGATCGCGGCCAACGAAGCGCTGGTCAAGGCTGCCGGGCTCGCGCCGAAGTGAGTTCAAGGAGGAAACGCATGAAACGACGACAGCTCGGAACTGCAGCACTTGCCGCCACGCTTGCGGTGCTCGCAAGCGCCACGGCCCGGACAGCGGATGAGCCGCTCCAGCTCGCGCGCGACGGCTTCTTCTATGTCGGCGGCAAGACCACAGAGGTCAGCGGCCGCGAATATTTCTACGGCCAGATGTATGTCGAGGTCCGCATCCCCGCCAAGCAGACGCATCCCTATCCGATCATCATGGTGCACGGCGGCTCGATGTCGGGCACCAACTTCACCGGCACGCCGGACGGCCGCGAAGGCTGGGCGCAATATTTCGTGCGGCAAGGCTACGCGGTCTACGTGGTCGACCAGCCCGGCCGCGGCCGCTCCGGATTCTTGACCGCGGCCCACGGCCCCATGCGCAATTCCGAACGCGGCAATTCGGCCTCGCGCTTCGTATCGCAGGGCAAGTTCAAGCTCTGGCCGCAGGCAACGCTGCACACGCAATGGCCGGGCAACGGCGAGGCCGACGATCCCGCGACGCTGCAGCTGGCCATGAGCCAATTGCCGGCGATCGAGGACTTCGGCAAACAGCAGCCGCTCGTGCGCGACGCCTTGGTCGCGCTGTTGGAGAAGATCGGCCCGTCGATCCTGCTGGTGCATTCGCAGGGCGGCGCCTTCGGCTGGCCCGTCGCCGACATCCGGCCGGACCTGGTGAAGGCGATCCTGGCAATCGAGCCCAACGGCCCGCCCGGGCGCAGCCTCGAGTTCGTCGGCGCGCCGGACTACTTCAAGGAGGGCGCGTTGGCGCTGACCTACGGTGTCACCGCGGTGCCGCTGACCTATGTGCCGGCGATCACCAGTGCGTCCGAGCTCACCTTCGTGAAGGAGGAGAAGCCGGACGGGCCCGGGCTCGCCACCTGCTGGAAGCAGGCCGAGCCAGCACGGCAGCTGCCGAACCTGCAGAAGATGCCGATCCTCGTGCTCACCGCCGAGGCGTCGTACCACGCGCCTTACGACCACTGCACGGTGAAGTATCTGCACCAGGCCGGCGTGAAGCCGACCTTCATCCGGCTCGTCGACCTCGGCATCAAGGGTAACAGCCACGTCATGATGCTGGAGAAGAACAACAAGGAGATTGCCGCCGTCATCGCGCAGTGGCTCGGCAAGGCGCTGCCGGGGAAGGAATAGCGGCCGCGCGCCGCTATTTCTGGCACACCGGGCAGAAGAACGTGGAGCGCCCGGTCTGCACGATCCGTCTAATGGTGCCGTTGCAACGCGTCGTCGGGCACGCTTGGCCCTCGCGATCGTAGACGCGGAAATTGTGCTGAAACATCCCGAGCTCGCCCGAGGTCTGGCGGTGGTCGCGCAGCGACGAGCCGCCGGCCGCGATCGCATCCGCGAGCACGATCTTGATGGCCTCGACCAGCTTCTGCGCGCGTTCGTGCGGCGCACCCGACCGCAACGCAATCGTGGACGCCTTGCGCTTGGGCGACAGCAGGGCGCGGTGCAGCGCCTCACAGACATAGATGTTGCCCAGCCCAGCCACGATGCGCTGGTCCGACAACGCTGCCTTGAGCGAGGTCTGCTTGCCCTGGCAGGCGCGCGCCAGCATCGCGGCATCGAACGCATTGCCGAGCGGCTCGGGACCGAGCGAGCGCAACAGGGGCTCCTGGTCCAGCTGCGCGCGGGGCACGAGCTTCATCGATCCGAAGCGGCGTGGATCGTTGAAGGAGATCGTTGCGCCCGAGGACATGTGAAACACCACGTGGTCGTGCGCGCCGTCTTTCGAGCGGTCGTGGTAGTAGCTGCCGGGCGTGGCCTCGCCGCTGTTTTTCGCGACACGAAACGAGCCCGACATGCCGAGATGCATGAGCAGCACATCACCGGAAGACAGATCCGCCAGCAGATATTTGGCACGGCGCCCGAGCCCGTCGACGGTCTGGCCCTCGAGCCGGGCGACGAAATCCTTCGGCAGCGGCCAGCGCAGATCGCCGCGCCGCGCTTCGACCTTGGTGAAGCGGGCGCCTTCCATGACCGGCTGCAGCCCCCTGCGGACGGTCTCGACTTCGGGCAGTTCGGGCATCGTTAAGGCACTCCTGAAGCAGACATAGCGCCGCTTGCGCCGCCGCGCTATGGTTCTGCCGGACAAGGATTATTCCGCATGCCGCGGGCCAGCGAACAGACCCATTTCGGCTTCCGTGAGGTGCCGCTCGCAGACAAGCAGGCGCTGGTGGACGACGTTTTCCACAGCGTGGCCGGCCGCTACGACTTGATGAACGACCTGATGTCGGGCGGGCTGCACCGCGCCTGGAAGGACGCGCTGGTCACGGCGGTCAATCCGCCGCCAAAAGGCCGTCCCGGCCGGCCACAGCAAGAAGCCAGGCGGCCGTTTGCCTTGCTCGACGTCGCCGGCGGTACCGGCGACATCGCCTTCCGCGTGGTCGAGGCCGGCGGCGTCGGCACACGCGCCACCGTGACCGACATCAACGCCGACATGCTCGAGGTCGGTCGAACGCGCGCAGCCGAACGCGGACTCGCTGCCGCCGTCACCTTCGTCGACGGCAATGCCGAGATGCTGCCGTTTCCCGACCGCAGCTACGATGCCGTCACCATCGCCTTCGGCATCCGCAATGTGCCGCGCATCGCGGCGGCGCTGGCGGAGGCCCATCGCGTGTTGCGTCCGGGCGGACGCTTCCTCTGCCTGGAATTTTCCACCGTCGATGTGCCCGGCCTCGACGCGCTCTATGATTTCTACTCGTTCAACGTCATTCCCGCGCTCGGGCGTGTCGTCGCCCGGGATGCGGAGGCCTATCGCTATCTGGTGGAATCGATCCGGCGCTTCCCGCGCCCCGACGCCTTCTCCGACATGATCCGCGCCGCCGGCTTTCGGCGGGTCTCGTTCCAGCGCATGACCGGCGGCATCGTAGCGCTGCATTCGGGCTGGCGGTTGTGATCGCGGGCCTCGCCCACCTCGCCCGCCTCGGCCACGCCGGATTCGTGTTCGCGCGCGAGGGCGTGCTGGCGCTGATCGACACCACGCGGCTGCCGTTGCCGGCGCGCGCCGCCATCCGCGTCGCACGGCTGATCGAGCGGCCGGCATCCAGCGTGGCCGCCAACCGCCTCGCCGCCGCGCTCACCCGGCTCGGCCCCACCTACGTGAAACTCGGCCAGTTCCTGGCGACGCGGCCGGACGTGGTCGGCGTAGCCTTGGCGCGCGACCTCGAAACCTTGCAGGACAAGATGCCGCCGTTCCCGCAGCGGGAGGCCGAACGCACGGTCGAGGTCGCACTGGGCAAGCCCCTCCCCGACCTGTTCGCGTCGTTCGGCGCGCCGGTGGCCGCCGCCTCGATCGCGCAGGTGCACCGTGCCGAGGTCGTCGTGGCGGGC
>Ga0126382_10000002_pt1 | contig 76957 bp, 77 predicted proteins | sample PanSoiMetPlot_30_FD_92548 | JGI IMG/M metagenome (GOLD analysis project Ga0126382, IMG submission 92548) | Tropical forest soil microbial communities from Panama - MetaG Plot_30 | ecosystem: Environmental > Terrestrial > Soil > Tropical forest > Bulk soil | place: Panama | collected 2016-02-17
AGCTTCATGCGCAGCCGCGGCACGCGGTCCTTGGGCACCAGCACGATGGCGCCGTCGTTCTTGAGCTCGTAGGGAATGCCCTGGCGTTCCAGGTCTTTTACGATCGACGCCGAGTCCTCGAAGGTGAGGTCGGTGAACAGGGCGGTCATCTGCGGCGCGGTCACGCGGAGGATCAGGAACGCGAAGAAACCGACGAGCGCGACCGTGACCGCGGCCATCGCCGCCATCCGTGCCGCCCCCAGCGATCTCAACAACTCCAACAATCCCTGCACGTCTTGGCCCCGAGAACATCCCCACCCGGCAAGAATTGCCTGCCTTGTGGTTACTGCCCGGTTAATGCGGGGCCAAACGGGCGTAATCCCCCGTCATTGCGGCTGGGGAGCCACAGCGATGATTCGCCGCCGGAGCCTGCAAACGGGAAACGCCGGCCTGTTCGCCAGGCGCGCGGCGGTGCGGCAAAAAAGCAAAACGCCGCGCGTCTGGCCAGTCGCCGGCAAAAGCAAAAACGCCGGCCTCTTGGCCAGTCGCCGGCAAAAAGCAAAAACGCCGGCCTCTTGGCCGGCGCGGTGGCAACGGGGTAGCGGAACGCTTACTGCCGGTATTGCTGGATGCGAGTCGTACGCAGGCCGGCGAGGCCATGCTGGTCGATCGAGTATTGCCAGGAGAGAAATTCCTCGACCGTCAGCGTATAGCGGCTGCAGGCTTCCTCGAGCGAAAGCAGCCCGCCGCGCACAGCGGCGACTACCTCGGCCTTGCGCCGGATGACCCAACGCTTGGTGCCTGGTGCCGGCAAATCCGCGATCGTCAGCGGGCTGCCGTCAGGCCCGATCACGTACTTAGCCCTCGGTCGAAGGGGCTCTGTCATGAATAAGCTCACGCACTCGACTGACCAACTCAGCGGCCAAACGTACTCGCCGCCACTTAAAATTTACCTAAGCACAACGCTGCAATTAGGTAAGTACTCCTTAAATTGGGGCGGCAACCGTACCAATGGCGTCTCAAATCTTACAAATGTCTTGACGAGAGCAGCGCGCTACCTAACGCATCATGGCCGGGACGGGGCCCGGCCATGAATGGAACTTTCAGCGGAAGGTGTATCGGTATCAGCCGGCCGTCGCGCGCACGACTCGCTTGATCTTGTCGAGCGTGAAGGTCTGGCCGCCGATCGAGAGCAGGGGCGGAGTCTTGGTGAGGTCGACTGAGTCGACGACGCCCTGGACCTCGCTGGGGATAGCGACGGACTGGCCATTGGCGTCCTTGGCGGTCGCCGTGATCGTGTAATTGCCGTCCGGCCACTTGGTATTGTTGTTGTCCACGCCGTCCCACTGGAAGGTCTGGGTACCTTCGCCCATGGCGAAGGTGCCAGTGTAGACGGTCTGGCCGGTCGCGCTCTTGACGGTGACGGTAACGTTGGCCGCCGCCGGCACCTGCAGGGTCCAGGTGGCCTTGTTGTTGGCGAGAGCCGCGGTCTGGCCGTCGAACGCGACGTTCTGGCCGACATAGGCGAGCGCAGTGGTTGCGGACGCCGTCTTCTCGATCGACACCAGCGTGGCGAGCTGCTCGTTCTGCTTCAATTGCTGCTCCACCTGCGCGAACTGCACGAGCTGCTGGGTGAACTGGTTGGTATCGAGCGGATCGAGCGGGTTCTGGTTCTTGAGCTGCGTCGTCAGCAGCGTCAGGAAGGTCTGGAAGTTGCCGGCGATCGTCGCCTTGTCGACACCGGTCGAGCTGGTGGCGGCGGATGACGATGGTGCCGAGGTGACTGCGGAAGTAACTGCCATGGCTGGTCCTCACACGCGGATATCGATGCCGCCGCCGAGCCGCAGCGACCGGCCATAGCCGGCCGCGGCGGTCTCGGCCGCGGTCATCTCGGGGTCTGGAACGACGAGCTTTGCGACATTCGAGCGCCAATTCTCGCCCGTGTCCTGCCCGCCGGCGGTCTGGTCTCGAAGTGCAAACTGCAGGCCGCTGTCGCCGGTCTTGAGCCCGGCCTGCTGCAACGCGCGCTCGAGCTCCGGCGCGTCGCGCCGCAGGAGATCGAGCGTCTCGGCCTTTTCGACCACGAGCCGGGTCGTGACCTGGCCGCTTTGGTCGACGTCGAGGCGCACGTCGATCCGCCCGAGTTCCGGCGGATCGAGCCGGATATCGAACCGGTTGTTGCCGGATTGCGCGCGCGCGGCGATCTCGACGGCGAGCGCTGCGATCGGCACCGGCGCCGAGCCGGTCGTGCCGGCTTGCGCGGTCGCCTGGGCGGCGACATTGGCCAAGCGATCGGCCGGATGGAGCGAGGTGAGCTGGAAGGCATCGACCGGCGGCTTGCTGCCATCTGCCGGGGTGGCCGTCTGCGCGTCGGCATGTGGCCGACCTGCGGTGCCGTCGGGCTTCGGCGCGGCGCTCTGCGCTGCCGGGCGCACGGGATCGGCGCCGGACTGCTCGCCCTTGCCCGTTGCATGCGCGCCAGCGTGCGCGACGGAGTCGGCATCGTCGCCGCGCCGCCCGGGCGCGGCGGTATCGGGACCTGCGGCGGCGGCAGTTTCGGCGCGCACCCCTGGCTTTGCAGGCGGGGTCTTTTTGGTGTCGGAGGTCTCGGAGCCGTTCACAAGGTTCGCTCCGGCAACGTCTTTGCGCTCGGCCTCACCGGCGGGATGGGCGTCGCCGGCGTCCACGACGTCGGCGCCGGCGGCCTCTGCCGGACCGACATTCGCGGCGCCCTTGGCACCCTTCTTTTCGCCGGTCTTCGCGCCGGCGTCGGCGCCGCTCGTTGCGCCCGGGACTTGCTCGTTGCGCGCGCCGCCGGCATCGATGGCCGCGTCCGCCGCGGCGGCGAGGTCGGCATCGGCCGCCGCGGTCGCCGGCTCGACGGCCGGCACCGCCGGCGGCTGCTGCCCAACGTCGGGCTGCAGCTGCGCCTGGACGTCGGTTGCGGCCACGAGGAGCGTAGTGTCGACCGCATCGCTCGACACCGGCTCGGCTTCGTCGCTGGTTTCCTCCGCGGTGTCCGCGGCTTTTACCTCGGATGTCTCCTCGGGTTTCGCATCCGCGTCCGGCGGCGGCGCATCGGCACTCTCGGGGCGGTCCCCGCCGTCGGCATTCTCGGCTTTATTCTCGCGCCGGCCGCGCACGCGCTGGTCCGGCGCGGCATCGTTCGCGGCGTCCGCCGCCGAGCTCGACTGCGATCGGTCGGGACGGTCGGGACGATCAGGACGATCGTGCGGGGAGGGTGGTGGCTTGGCGCCGGTGTCGTCGAGCAGCGTTTCGAACGGGGTCGATGGCTGCTTGGCCTCGGCGCCGGAGTGGCGGCGCGGGCCGACATCGCGGTGGGGTGCGTGAACGGCTGATGTGTCGGACGCGACGCGCGGCACGGGCAAACCTCTCGGCACGGGTGGATCCCGCCTCGGCTTAGCAATCCACGGGCCAAGCCGCGGGCCGCCGATCGCTTTGCAAAAACATATTCATTCCAATGGCTTGACGTATGGGTGCCGGACCCGTTAGGGGCTTCGTGCCGGCAAGTCCCGTCCGCGGGCCGGCAAGAACTGCCGGTCGGGCACGCGGGCGATGCGATCCGCGCCTCGCATGCATATGATAAGGTGACGCATAATTAAGGTGGCGCAGTCCCAGCCCGTCCGCTTGGACGCCCACCTGTACGAATGTCTGGGCCAGAAACGACCGCGATGCTCAACAGTCTCGATCTCGAAGGCCGGCCGCAGGATACCCGCGTGGTTGTCGCCATGTCGGGCGGCGTTGATTCCTCGGTAACGGCCGCGCTGCTCAAGGCCGAGGGCTATGACGTCGTGGGCGTCACCCTGCAGCTCTACGACCACGGCGCCGCGACGACCCATCGCAAGGGCGCCTGTTGCGCCGGGCAGGACATCTACGACGCGCGAGCCGTCGCGGAGCGGATCGGCATTCCCCACTACGTGCTCGACTACGAGAGCCGTTTCAAGGAGACGGTGATCGACCACTTCGCGCAGAGCTATGTCGCGGGCGAGACGCCGGTGCCCTGCATCGAGTGCAACCAGTCGATCAAGTTCCGCGACCTGCTGTCGACGGCGCGCGAGCTCGGCGCCAAGGTGCTGGCGACCGGCCACTATGTCGGGTCACGGCCGTTGCCGGGAGGCGGCCGCGCGCTTTATCGCGCGCGCGAGGCCGAGCGCGACCAGAGCTACTTCCTCTTCGCCACCACGCGTGAGCAGCTCGATCTCCTGCGCTTCCCGCTCGGCGACAAGACCAAGGCCGAGACGCGCGAGCTGGCGCGCCGGTTCGGCCTGCCGGTCGCCGACAAGCACGACAGCCAGGACATCTGCTTCGTGCCATCGGGCCGCTATACCGAGGTGATCGAGCGGATCAAGCCGGGCGCAGCCGAGGCCGGCGACCTCGTCGACCTCAACGGCCGCGTGCTCGGCCGCCACTCCGGCATCATCCATTTCACCGTCGGCCAGCGCCGGGGGCTCGGCATCGCGGCCAGCCACCCGCTCTACGTGGTGCGGCTCGACGCGGCCTCGCGCCGCGTGGTGGTGGGCCCGCGCGAGGCGCTGCGCACCAGCCGGATGCGGCTGCGCGACGTCAACTGGCTGGGCGAGGACACGATCGATCATGCCCTGTGCGCCGGCTGGCACGAGGTGTTCGTCAAGGTGCGCTCGACGCGGCCGCCGCGGCCGGCCTGGCTGAGCCGCGGCGCAGACGGCATCGAGGTCGATCTCGTCGACGGCGAGGACGGCGTCTCGCCCGGTCAAGCCTGCGTGTTCTACGACGCGGCGGACGGGCAGGCGCGGGTGCTTGGCGGCGGCTTCATCGCCAGCGCGGTCACGGCGGCGCAGGTGCTGCCGGCGCGCGAGGCGCGCGTTGCCGGAGCAGGCCGGGCATAACCGACGCAACGGGGCGATGACCGACGAAATCCATATCAGCACGGTCGCGAAGGCCTATGCCCGCTGGGCGCCGGTCTACGATCTCGTCTTCGGCGCGGTGTTCGACGCCGGCCGCAAGGCCTCGATTGCCGCGGCCGAGCGCATCGGGGGGCGCATCCTCGATGTCGGCATCGGCACCGGCATATCGCTGACGGACTATTCGCCGAAAAACCGCATCGTCGGCGTCGACTATTCCGAGCCGATGCTGCGCAAGGCGCACGAGCGCGTGGCGGAGCACGGCCTCGCGCATGTCGACGCGCTGGCCGTCATGGACGCGCAGCATCTCGGGTTCCCCGACCGCTACTTCGACGCGGTGGTCGCCCAATACGTCATTACCACGGTGCCCGATCCGGAGCTCACCCTCGACGAATTCGCGCGCGTCGTGCGGCCCGGCGGCGAGATCATCCTGGTCAACCATCTCGGTGCCGAGGCGGGTCCGCGGCGGCTGTTCGAGCAGGGCTTCGCGCCGGTGGCGCGCCGCCTCGGCTGGCGTCCGGAATTCCGCTGGGAGCGTCTCGCGCGCTGGGCCGAGCGTCATGGCGGTGTTCGCCTGGTCGAGCGACGGTCGATGCCGCCGATGGGGCATTTCTCGCTGATCCGGTTCGAGCGCGTGGTCGCGGGCGCGAACGGCCAGGGCAGGGCGGGCGCGGACGGTCGCTAGAACGGCGCCTTCGGCTTGTCCGATTTGCAGCCGCTCGCGAAAATGAGCTTCAGCGCTCTTTCAGTCTGGTCGATATTTCCGGGTAAAGAGATCTGCGCCGATTTAAATCCGTAGGTGACCGTCTTCTTGTCGGCGTTCAGATACTCCAGCAGGACGTCGTCGCCCTGCACTTCCAATTCGTAGAGGACTTGCGGCCCCGCGTACCTCTTGGTGATGCGCGCGATATCCATCTTGAACCGGTTCAAATAATATCTGGCGTATCGCTTGTACTTGGGATCGGGCACCAGGACGATGCAGGACGTCCGGTCCACGATCTCGGGGCCGTCTTGCGGGTCTATTCTTCCGGTGAAGACATAGTTCACGGCCTGCTGGAGCAGGTCGTCCTCCGACGCCGCCCGCGCTGGCGGCGCGACCGACCAGGAGACAGCGGCGGCTGCGATCGCCAAGGACAGGGCGATCCCGCGACCGGTTCTGCGTGAACGCATCTGGTCCACCATCGCCTCGTTCCCTGATCCGGCCAGCTCATCAGCGATCGGCCTGTGCTCCGCGATCGGTTGCCGGGAGCGGCGTGAATTTAGCAGCCTGTCGAATTGCCTAGAAGTGGTTGACGCGCCGGGGCGGAGCCACTGCGGCGATTTGGCCGCGCTGCAAGACGCAGTCGCTCCATCTTCCTGTGTGTTTGTCGCATTTTCGGACGGATCGTCGGTTCCCATTCTTCGTGAAAATGATCTAGCCTGCGCGGCGATGCTCGAAAGCGCGACGCAAAAACGCTCCCTGTACATCCTGCTCGCCGTGGCGGCCGTGTCGCTGGCCGGCTTGTTGCTGCTGCCGCCGATCCCGCAGGATCAGAGCTACCACCACTTCGCCGATCAACGCGCGCTGTTCGGCGTGCCGAACTTCTGGAACGTCGTCTCGAACCTGCCGTTCGTCCTGGTCGGCGCGGTCGGGCTGTGGCAATTCCACCGCGATCCCGCCACCCTCGTGATCTTCCTGAGCATCTTCCTGACCGGCTTCGGCTCGGCCTATTACCACTGGAATCCGAACGACGGCACGTTGATCTGGGACCGGCTGCCGATCACGCTCGGCTTCATGGCGATCCTCGCCTCCATCATCGGGGAGCGCGTGAGCGAGCGGGCAGGCGCTATTCTGCTGTGGCCGTTGCTCGCCACCGGTATCATCAGCCTGCTGCTGTGGCGCTGGACCGACGATCTGCGGCTCTACGGCTGGGTGCAGTTCTTTCCGCTGCTCGCATTGCCGCTGTTGTTGCTGCTGTTCCGGCCGAAATATACATGCTCGTATTACTGGCTCATCGCCGCCGGCTTCTATGCGCTCGCCAAGCTGCTCGAGCATTACGACCGTGCGGTACATTCGGCCAGCTCGTCTGTCATGAGCGGCCACGCGCTCAAGCATCTTGCCGCCGCCACCGCCTGTTACGTGATCCTGCGATATTTCCAGGTGCGCAAGCCGATCGCCTGATGCGGCTGTCCGGTCAAAGCTCCGAGAGCTGGTGTCCCGGTTCCGACGTTCGTATCACTTTGCAGCACGCACTCTCACGAACGTCGGAACCAAGAACACTACCGACTCTACAAAGAACTCGCGGCGACACTGGTAGGAATGTCAAATCCGCCACACTAGCCAGCGCGAACCGTCACGGTGCGCGCGACCGAATGCGGAATCTCGACGTCGATATCTAGCGTTGCTCCGCCGGCGCCGCGATCCACTTCGATGTGGACGCGATCGTGATCCACGGTGACGTGCTTGGCGATAGTCGCGAGGATTTCCTCCCGGAGAACCGCGACCAGGTCACGATGGCCGAGCGCCGAGCGGTCATAGGACAAGAGCGTCTGCAGCCGCTCGCGGGCGACGGGCGCGGAGCCACGGCTTCGGAACAGGCCGACGACGCTCATGCTGCTCTCCCGCCGAGGAGCTTGTCGAACAAACCCTTGCGTTCGCTCGGAATGGTCATCGGCACGTCGGTGCCGCCCAGCCTGCGGGCGGCGTCGAAATAGGCGCGTGCCGGGGCGCAAGCCGCGTTATGGAGCGTGATCGGCGCGCCGAGATTCGAAGCGCGCAGCACCTCCTCGCTCTCCGGCACGATCCCAAGCAGGGGAACGGAGAGGATGTCGAGAATGTCGGCGACATTGAGCATCTCGCCGCGCGCTGCGCGCTGGGCCTCGTAGCGCGTGATGAGAATGTGCTTCTCGATGTGCTCGCCGCGCTCGGCCTTCTCGGTCTTGGAGTCGAGGAGCCCGATGATGCGGTCGGAATCGCGCACCGAGGACACTTCCGGGTTGGTCACGATCACGGCGGCGTCGGCGAAACGCATCGCGAGCGTGGCGCCGCGTTCGATCCCGGCCGGGCTGTCGCAGATCACCCAGTCGAACTTCGAGCGAAGCTCCTTGATGACGCTCGCGACCCCTTGCTCGGTCAGCGCATCCTTGTCCTTGGTTTGCGAGGCCGGGAGCAGCCACAGGGTCTCGAGCCGCTTGTCGCGGATGAGGGCTTGTTGAAGCTTTGCTACGCCATGCACAACGTTGATGAGATCGAACACCACGCGACGCTCCGCGCCCATCACCAGATCGAGGTTGCGCAAGCCGACGTCGAAATCGACCACCGCGACCTTCTGCCCGGCCTGCGCGAGCGCCGCGCCGAGCGCGGCGGTAGACGTCGTCTTGCCGACGCCGCCCTTGCCGGACGTGATCACGAGAACCTTGCTCATCTCTGCAATCTCCCACGTCTTGCAAAAAAAGTTTGCCGCGACTGGGCCTCGGATGGAGGCGACGAAACCAGTCGTGCCGTCGAATCATCCTTACGTACTATGACTGAGTCGACGGAACCGACGGCGGTACCCTGCAACATGATGCCGGTACGGTGAAACCGCGGCTGGTAAATTCAAACCTGCGCAACGGAAAAAATTCCGCTGCGCTCGAACTGCTCAGGAGGCACCGCAAGGTGAACATCCAGGGAGCGAAACGACTCCCGCGACGCGAACTTTTCCGTCCCGCTGAAGTTTGACCGTCACGTGACGTCGTCCTGCCGAAGTGCCGCGCTCCGCCGAACACATTGTCCGATGCCGCCGCAGTTCCATCGCAGACATGAACTTCCGTTCAAAAAACTTTCGACGAGAAAAGCGCAACCACCGACACACCGCCTCCGTATCAGCAATGGATGTCGACGCCGACATCTGATCAACAGGAGGCTTGCTGTGTTCCGTAAATCTGTCCTCGCCCTTGCCGCCGTTGCCTCGCTCGGCGCGGCGGCGCTAGCCCCGACCAGCGCCAGTGCCCATTGGTACGGCTATGGATACGGCAACTACTACCACTACAAGCCCTACTTCTATGGCTTCTACGGCCCGCGCGTCTTCTATGGCCCGCGCTATTTCTACGGTGGCCATGGCTGGAAGTACGGCTGGATGAGAGGCTACCGCTCCTACTGATGCGGTGAAGCATCCGCACCTCGCGACCTCTCTCCCGCGTGCAATTGCCGGCCCCGGCTTCTTGCGAAGCCGGGGCCGGTGCGCGACTGCTCGGCTTCACGGAAGGTTGAGACTCGTTTGACCTGCGCACCGGCATGCGTAGGCGCGCTAAGCGCCGTCCGCTATCATGGTGGTATTCCCATGCAAGAGCGAGGACGGAATACCCCATGTCGCAGCATCCCGAAGCCATTGTCGCAGGCAAGAAGCGCCCGTTCACTGGCGCGGAATTTCTCGAATCCTTGCGCGATGGCCGTGAGGTCTACATCTACGGCGACCGCGTCAAGGACGTCACGACGCATCCCGCATTCCGCAATGCGGCGGCCTCGGTCGCGCAGCTCTACGATGCGCTGCATGATGCAAAGACCAGGGACGTGCTCATCGCGCCGACCGACACCGGCTCCGGCGGCTACACCCACAAGTTCTTCAAGGCGGCCCGCTCGCGCGAGGAGGTGATCGCGCAGCGCGACGCGATCGCAGCCTGGGCCCGCATCACCTACGGTTGGCTCGGCCGCAGCCCCGACTACAAGGCCGCCCTCCTCAACACGCTCGGCGCCAACGCCGACTTCTACGGCAAGTTCGCCGGCAACGCGCGCGCCTGGCACAAGCGGGCGCAGGAGGCCGTGCTCTATCTCAACCACGCGCTGGTCAATCCGCCGATCGATCGCAACAAGCCGGTCGACGAGGTGAAGGACGTCTATATCAGCATCCAGAAGGAGAACGACGCCGGCATCTTCGTCTCCGGCGCCAAGGTGGTGGCCACCAATTCCGCGCTCACCCACTACAACTTTCTCGGCCAGAACATGGGCCAGGAAATCAAAGACCCGAGCATGGTGGTGATGTTCATCGCTCCGATGGACACGCCCGGCATCAAGCTGATCTGCCGGCACTCCTACGAGCTCGCCGCCGCCGCCACCGGCTCGCCCTGGGATTATCCGCTCACCTCGCGCTTCGACGAGAACGACGCCATTTTCGTGTTCGACAACGCCTTCATCCCCTGGGAGAACGTCATCATTCATCGCGATGTCGAGCGGCTGCGCAACTTCTATCCGAAGTCGGGATTCGTCAACGGTTACACGCTGCAGGGCTGCACGCGGCTGGCGGTGAAACTCGACTTCATCGCCGGGCTCCTTCACAAGGCCGCGCGCGCGACCGGCGTGGAGGCGTTCCGCGGCGTGCAGGCGCAGATCGGCGAGGTGATCGGCTGGCGCAACCTGTTCTGGTCGCTCACCGATGCCATGGCGTGCAATCCTGAGCCTTGGATCGACGGTGCGGTGCTGCCCAACAGCCGGGCGTCGAGCACCTATCGCATGTTCATGACGGAAGCCTATCCGGCGGTGCGCGCGATCGTGGAGAAGGTGATCGCCTCGGGCCTGATCTACCTGCCGTCGCACGCCCGCGATTTCAAGAACCCGGACATCGACAAGTACCTGGCCCGCTACGTGCGCGGCTCGAATGGCATCGACTACAAGGACCGCATCAAGACCATGAAACTGCTCTGGGATGCGATCGGTACCGAGTTCGGGGCGCGGCACGAGCTCTACGAGATGAACTATGCCGGGAGCCACGAGCTGGTGCGCCTGTTCCCGCTGCAGCAGGCGCAGGCCTCGGGCGCGCTCAAGGAAATGGAGTCGCTCGCCGAACGCTGCATGGCGGATTACGACGCGGACGGTTGGCGCCACACGGCCTATCGCGACGGTTCGGACGTGTCGATCCTGGGCAAGGTGTAAGGGGCGGCGGAATTCAGCGCAGTCCCGCCTGCTTGACGAGGGGGAGCGTCTTGTCCTTGAACTCGCGCATCGGGCGAAACTCGCGGCGTTCGTCGAGACGAGCTAGAGCATGATCCCGAAAAGCGGGAATCGGTTTTCGGAAAAGATCACGCTCGAAGAAGAAGTGAAACGGTGATCCGATTCAGCTAACTCGGATCATGGTCTAGAGAGCGCACAATCATCGCGGCCGATCGGCAGCCGTTGCGGGCGAGACCCATTACTGATTTGTAACGTGCTCTTGCCGCGAAATGGGCTACTGAATTGTAGCGGCGATTGGTCGCAATGCATCAGGGGGACGACGCAATGATAAGTCGTCGACATTTTCTGAAGGGATTTTCTGCGCTGGCTCTCACAGCTCATCAGATGAGTTGGGTCATGGCGCAGAGCGCTGCTCCCGATTCGCTTCCCGGTGTCGGGAGAAAGGGGGTCATGCTGATGAATCGGATCGGACCGTCGGCGTCCGAGCTCTATATCGCCAATGCCGATGGGACCGACGAGCGAAGGCTCCTGGTGCAGTCCGTATTCGATTATCACGCTTCCTATTCTGCTGATGGCAGCTGGATCGTTTTCACGTCCGAGCGCGCTGGCCCCGGCCAGGCGGATATCTATCGTGCCCGCGTCGATGGTACCGCCATCGAGCGGCTGACTGACAGCGAGGCGGTCGATGATCAGGCCGCGCTCTCACCGGATGGGACCTCAGTGGCGTTCGTCTCGACCCGCGAGACGTATAAGGCGAACATCTGGATTCTCGATCTCGAGACGCGGCGGCTTCGCAACCTGACGGGACAATCCGGGATACAGGGTGATCCGGGCAAGCCCGGCGGGTTCTTCCGGCCGTCGTGGTCGCCCGACGGCCAATGGCTGGCGTTTTCCTCCGATCGCAATACCGAGTGGAAGGCTCGCAAAGGTGCCTGGGAGCATATCCAGGAACTGTCGATCTACGTGATCAGAGCGGACGGCACGGGCCTGCGCCGCGTGTCGAACTCGCAGCCCGGTATCTGTGCCGGATCGCCGAAGTGGTCGGCCGACGGCAAGCGGGTCGTTTTCCATGAGCTTCCGGTGGAGCAGACGTGGCACGCTCACCGGCCCGAGCTGGTGGCGACCGCGACGTCACAGATCGTCTCCGTCGACGTCACAACCGGCGAGCGGATCGAGCACACATCGGGGCCCGGGCTGAAGCTTTCGCCGCAATTCGTGTCGGCGAATGACATCGGCTATCTCAGCAAAGGCGGTGCGAATGCAGGGCTCGTCTACACAGGCGGTAGTGCAGTCGTGAAGGGCAAGGTGCGTTCGCCGGTGTGGTCGCCCGACGGCAGTAAGGTGATCTACCAGAAGGTCGACTTTGCCCCCCGTCCTCAGAACATGCCGCTCTACAGCTGGGATGGGAGCTACGAATATCGTTACACGGACGTCTTTCCGCAGCTGTCGCGGGACGGCAAGCTGGTGGTGACGGAGAAGGACGCGGACTCCTCCATCGTCATCATGGACCCCGACGGATCGAACAAGCAGCGCGTGTTCCACGCCGCGGGCAAGGGCCTCGCCTTCGCGCCCAGTTGGTCACCGGACGGGCAATGGATCGCGTTCGGCTTCGGCAACTTCTTCGGCGACCGACACAAGAGCCGGGCGAAAGTCATGATGGTTCGCCGCGACGGGACGGGCGCGCAGGACCTCACCGGCGACACCCCGCATTCGGGGTTTCCGAGCTTCTCGGCGGATGGCAAGCAAATTGTCTATCGGGTCTGGGGCGAGGAGGACTACGGGCTTCGCATCCTCAATCTGGAGAACCGCGCCGTGACGGTGCTCACCACCGAGGCCGACAATCTGCCCGGCTGGTCGCCCGACGGCAACCGCATCGTGTTCACGCGCAGGCAGGCCGACGGCAACTACGACGTCTTTACCATCAGGCCCGACGGCTCCGATCTGCGGCGACTGACCGACTCGCGGGCCGTCGACGGCCATGCGGTGTGGAGCACGGATGGCAAGCACATCCTGTGGAACAGCGGCATGTATGGTTGGAGGGACGAGGCCGCGTTGTACGACAACACGTTCCAGCCCTACGCGCCGATCTTCATCATGAACGCCGATGGCAGCGACAAGCGTCCGCTCACGGACAGTCCGTGGGAGGATGCAATGCCGCAATTCATTGCGGGGCGTTGAGACCTCACGCCGCTGCCCGGCCCCACAGCTGCGCGCTTGCCAACCGCGCGCCTTGCACCAGAGCCTCGAGCTTGGCCCAGGCCACGGTTGGACGGATCGTCATCATGCCCGCGAAAGTGCCGAAGCCGCAATCGGTGCCGGCAATGACCCGTTCGCGGCCGACAACCTCCGCGAAACGCAGGATGCGGTCGCACACCAGCTCCGGATGCTCCACGAGCACGGTCGAAATGGGTGATGACGCCGGGGATCAGCGCCTTGTCCTTGGGCAGGTCCACCCCGCGCCAGACCTTCCACTCGTGCTCGTGCCGCGGGTTCGATGCCTCGAACGAATAGGCGCCGGCAGTGATCCTCAGAATGATATCGATGACGTGCTTCAACTCGACGTCGTTGGTACGCGGCCCCATGTCGATGCTGTAGCAGGTGTGGAAGCGGATCCGATCCTGCGGCAGGCCGCGCAGCGCATGATTGAGCGCGTCGACCCGCACCTGTGCCCATTTGCGGTAGTCCGCGAGTGACATGCCGGCATCGATGACGTATTGGGTCACCAGCCTGGGGTCGTCGATTTGCAGGATGAGGCCTGAATCGGTGATCGCCTTGTATTCCTCGTGCAGCGCATCGGCGAGCGCGAAGATGTACTCCTCGTCCGACTTGTAGTGCTCGTTCCTGATCCAGAATTCCACGTTGGCGGGCGAGATCGCCGGCAGGAATGCTTCAGCGACCTTCACGTTCGCCAGCGCCGCTTTGAAGGTCTCGATGTCGCTGCGGACTTGGGCGTGCCCCTTGTATGCGACAGGGCCGGTGCAGATGACGCGCTTCGCCCCCACGGCGGGATTGAGGCTGAGCGATGCTTCCCACGCATAGTATTCGGGAAAGGCATTGTTCTCGCGCGAGCCTTTCCAGGGATTGCCGAACGGCTCGTTGGTGACCTCGACGCCGCCGAGGCGCTCGACGATGTAGGTGAGAAAGCTCGGCTTCGACATCTCGCCGTCGCTGATGACGTCGAGGCCGATGTCGGCCTGCCGCCTGACGCACTGGTCGATCGCCTTCCTGACCTCGGCGCCGAGTTCCTTCTCGTCAAAAGGCTGGGCCGCCACCTTCGCCTTGATCAGCTTGAGCAGATCGGGCGGACGGGGCAGGCTGCCGACATGCGAGGTGAGAATTCGATCGGTGCTGGTTTTCATGGCTCTTCCTCCCGGGACCTGACGGTTGACCGACGAGGCCGATCAGCGCCCGTGTGCCACGTTCGGAATCGGGAGGCACTAGCCGCAGCGCTGAACCTTCACGCCGGGAAAGTTCGGCTCGGTGAATTCCGTGACTTCCACCGTACCTGCGTTGGTGAACACATTGGCGGCAATGTCATTCGGGACGTCCTGCGTCAGCGGCGTATGCGCCTGGCTCTTGTCAGCACACTTGACCGCGACGCCCAAGGTCCAGGTGTAGATCGCCGCGCCGCCCTTGCTGCGGACGATGACGTTCAATTTTGCCTCTTCGACGCTGTAACCGAGCGATGAAACGGTGCAGGAGAACGTCATCTTCACCTGGCCGCCGGTCTCGCTGCGCAGGAACGCAACCGCGATATTGGTGATTTGAAACCGACGTTCGGCCGGCGTCCCCTTGCGGTGCCAGATGAGCTCCGAGCCATTCTGCACGGTTTCCTTCAGGCTGCCCGTGGTCGAACCGACCTCGAGCTGCGCCGGGCGCTCCAGCTCGGCAAATTCAGTGTTGTCTTGCTTTGGTCTGGCCGTTTCCGCGCGGACCGGCAACGCGAAAATCGAAAACCCGATCAGTGCCGTCCGGCGCGTGACATTGCTGATCATGGTCGTTCCTCTGCGTCGGAAAAGCGGGGAGACCAAATCTCGGGCCTCATCGAGCCGCAAACTGTGCGGGGCTGAACGGGTCTAACAATGTGGGGGGCCGGCCGGTTCCGTTGCCGCAAGGCCATGGTACGGGCTCCGAAGGAGCAGTCAGCCTATCAGGATGGGCCGATAACGTATACCGGCCGTGCGATGTGTCGGCTGGCGCACATTGTCGGTCTAGGGAAACGCGGTGGTGAAGGAGTACGTTGGGGAGAACGGCGTCCACGGCCCCGCAGCCTTTCCCACCACCATCGAAATACACTACAGTGAACCCGCTGTTTCTCAGCCAGGCACCTCGGACGAAAGGTCAACGAGCATGAACATCATCATCGGCGTGCTGATCACGTTCCTCGTCGTCATCCTGGTGCTGTATCTCGTCAACATGCTCCCGATCGATGGTCGCGCCAAGCAGATCGTGCGCGTCATCGTGATCGTTATTGGCATTATTTCGCTGCTGAAATATCTCGCGGTCTTCTAACAGCAGCCGCGGCGCCCGCATCGCGGGCATTCTGCATTCGTGATGGATTGCGTCAGGCGCCGCCGGCTCAGGTGGGCGGCAGAATATCGATCGCGTTGCCGTATTCGCCGGCGCTCGAATAGGTCACGCCCATGTTGCGGTAGTTCTTAGCGCTGCTCGCGACGCTGCCAGCCCATGAGCGGCCGGAACCGAAGGCCACGAACCAGGTCGGCAGGCCCGGTTTGCCGGCCTTGCGGCGCAGCTGGTCCATGTCGCCGGCGCCGCCGGCGCCGCGCTCCACGATGATGCCGTGAACGTTCGGATGCGCGACGTAGGCGACTGCGCCGCCACCCATCAAACCGGGGTTCTTGGCGATCACCTTGAGGCCGTAGCTGGCGGCGAGCTCGATCGCGCCGATCACGTCCTTGACCGAGTAGGCGTCCGGGTTGTCGAGCTCGACATACTCGAAGCCCTGCTTCTTGCGCCGCTCGAACTGCTCGCGCAGGTTCTTCTCCCAGCCCGCCCCGCGTGGATCGATCTGGCCCTCGTTGTACTGCTTGGCCGTATCGGACGTGTGCAGGTAGGGGCCGTAGCGTCCGGTATTGTGCTCGTCGAACAGGTTGCAGTAGGCGATGCTGATGCCGCGTCGGGCCGGCTGTGACGTGCCGTAGGACACGACCGTCACTTCATCGTCGCGGCCCGGCCAGGATGCTTCGGTCCCAATCAGGTAGCGCAGCGGCTTGCCCTCCAGCGCGTTCCCGCGCGCGTTGGTGGCGGGCGAAAACTTGGCGAATTGCTCGGGCGCCGTGAACTTGACCGTCTGCACCCGACGCGGAAAGTCTATCGGGATGCCTCGCTCGATCGCGGCCTCCGCCGACTCGTTCTCCCAGGTGCGGACCGAGCGTGCACGCCGCGGCGCGCTGCTGTAAATGATGCTCTCCTGATCGAGCTCCTGGTGGAACGGCGCGAAGGCGGCGCTGAAGCGGTCGGTGTCGTGCGAAGGCGATTTCGCAAAGCTGTGCCAGAGCAGCACGGTGATCATCGTTCCCGCCAAGGCGGCGGCGACGAGCTTCAACGCGAAGATAGCGCCTGGCAGCAATGATGCCGGTTCGCGTTGGGGCGCCGCCTGCGGGTCCGGCATTGCCGGGCGAGGTGGTAGCGGGCGGGACAGGACTTGGTGTGCCAGTACTTGGCGAGGTAATGACGGGCGCGGCGGCACTGGGCGAGGCACGGCCGGCCGCTGCAATCTCGTTGCAGTCGGTCGCCCGACGTTCAGTGCGATCGCTCCACCTGCGACCATGTCGGAGTTTGCCCCCACCACGTCCGCCATCGAGCGGCGGATGCACCTGCACTCCCGCGCCTGACGCTGCCGATGAATCCCCGGGGCCGCGGAGGCGTTAGCACTTCGGAAAGCGAGCATGATCCCCGATAAATTAAACTTTAGTGTATTGATAAATAAGGAAAAATATAGGCGTACCAGGCTCCCGACCGGCCCTCATCTGGTACCGCAGCCCGGTAGTCAGCTGCCGCTAAGCGGCGCGAATCACTCGACTTTCCTGCTTTCACGGCAGCCAGTGGGCGGTTTCGGGGCCGTGCTCTGTCCCTACAATCCGCTGCGATGCACCACCTTGCCGCCGACCACGGTCATCAGGGCCTTGGTCCTGACGATGGCGTCCGGGTCGACCGCGAGGATGTTCTGCGACAGCACCGCGAGGTCGGCGAGCTTGCCGACCTCGATCGAGCCACGCTCCTTCTCGACGCCCAGGATGCGTGCGTTGTTGATGGTGTAGAGCTGCAGCGCTTCCTTGGCGGTAATCGCATGCTCGCGGCCGAGCACATAGCCCTTGAGCACCTGCCGCGTCGTCATCCACCACATCGACAAAAACGGATCGACCGGGACCACTGGTCCATCGGTGCCCCCGCCGACCAGCACGCCGGCGTCGATCAGCTTGCGGATCGGGATGGCGTCGGCGGCGCGCTCGTCGCCCCACCAGCGTCGCTGGTTGTGGCCGAGCAGCACCGGATGATCCTGCACGGTCGCGAGGATGCCGATCTCGGCCATCTTCTTGATGGCGGCGTCGCGCGGATGGAAGATGTGCATGATGGTCCAGCGCAGGTCGCGGATCGGCTTCTCGCGGTTCACGCGCTCGTAGGCGCGCACGATGACGTCGATGGTCTCGTCGCCGACGGCGTGGGTCTGCGCCTGCAGCCCGGCCTCCGCGATCAGCTTCAGGCCCTCGACATATTCATCCTCGCCGCCCGGCGGCAGCAGCAGCACGCCGCGATAGGCCGCGTCCGGCTGCTCGCCGGGCACGATGCGGAACGGCGAATACATCCGCGCGCCCTCGACCCCGCCATCGAGCGGAAACTTGATACCGACGAAGCGCAGCATGTCGCTGTTCTTCTGGGCGCGCAGCGCGGCGATGCCCTTCTCGACGTCGGCTTTCTTCAGCGCGCGAAACAGCACGTCCGTGCGCACCGTCATGTCGCCGGCATCGTGCACGCGTCGATAGAGCGCGATCTGCCGCTCGTCGATGCCGGGCTCGACCACGCCGACGATGCCGAACGAATTGAGCTCGCGCATCGCGTCCTTGAGCAGGCGGGCGATATCGTCGGGCGGCGGCGGGGGCGGCAGGATGCGGCGCACGAGCTGGGCCGCGGTCTCAAGCAGCACGCCGGTGGCCTCGCCGGTCGCGGGATCGCGCACGATCACGCCGCCGTCCGGATTGGGCGTGTCCTTGGTGATGCCGGCGAGCTCGAGCGCCTTGCTGTTCACCGTGATCACGTGGCCGCCGCGCGGGATGAACACGGGATTGCTCGGCGACACCTGGTCGAGCTCGTAGCGGGTCGGCATGCGGCCTTCCTCGAGAATGCTCTCGTGCCAACCCGACGACGCCGTGATCCATTGCCCCGGCGGCGTCTGCGCCACCCGCGCGGCGATCGCCTTCTGCACGTCGGCGATCGAGCGCGAGGACAAAAGCTGGACCGCCGGCGAGTTCAACGCCGCGAACAGCTGGTGCAGGTGCGTGTCGATCAGCCCCGGTACCACGGTGCGTCCGCCGAGCTCGACGATCTGCGTGGACGGGCCCACAAACGGCGCCATAAAGGCATCAGCGCCGACCGCAACGAAACGCCCGTCGCGAATCGCGACCGCCTCGGCGATGCCCCAGCCGCCATTGACGGTGATGATGCGGCCGCCCCGCAGGATCAGGTCGGCGGGCTGTGCCGCGGCGCCGGTGACGAACGCCAATACGCCGGCGAGCACGAATGCGGCGACACGACGCGCGGAATGGTCATGCATGGCTTGCCCTCACTCTTCACCCGACGCGGATCACAACCTTGCCGAAATGCTGCGCCGATTGCAGATGGCGGAATGCCGCCGGCGCCTCGTCGAATGGAAAGACCTTGTCGATGATCGGCTTGAGGCCGCCCACCGTGATGGCGCGGTTCATGGCCTCGAACATCTGCGCGGAGCCGACCGAGATGCCCTGCACGTTCGCCCGCCGGGCGAAGATCGCCATCGGGTTGATCTCGGCGGCGCCGGAGAGCACGCCGATCATGGTGACTTTGCCGCCGACGCGGATGGCGCGCAGCGACTGCGCCAGAGTGGCGGGCCCGCCGACCTCGACCACGTGGTCCACGCCGCCGCCGGTCAGCTCGACCACGGCTTTGTCCCAGTCCGCAACCGTCTTGTAGTTCACGCCGTGCGCGGCACCGAGTGCTTTGGCGCGCGCGAGTTTCTCGTCGCTCGACGAGGTGACGATGACCTGCGCGCCCATCAGCCGCGCGAGTTGCAGCGCGAAGATCGAGACGCCACCGGTGCCCTGCACCAGCACGGTCTCCCCGGCGACGATGCGCGCGTGTTCGGCGAGCGCGTGCCATGCGGTGACCGCCGCGCACGGCAGCGTCGCGCCTTCCTCGAACGACAGGTGCGCGGGGAGCGGCATCACGCCGTCCTCTTCCAGCACGACGTATTGCGCGAGCATGCCGTCGATGCCGCCCCCGAGCGCGCTCGCGGGGGTGTCGGCGAGAAACGGCCCGCCGATCCAGCGCTGGAAGAAGCAGCCGGCGACGCGGGCGCCGACCTTGACGCGGGTCACGCCGGCGCCGACCTCGACCACCTCGCCGGCGCCGTCGGACAGCGGCACGAGGTTCGGCTTCACCGGCATGCGATAGGTGCCGAGCACGATCGCCAGATCGCGAAAGTTGAGCGAGCAGGCCGCGACATTGACCAGCACCTGCCGCGGCTCCGGCTTGGGCATGGGGAGTTCGACCCTGGCGAGGGCGTCGATGCTCCCGGCTTTTGGCAGCTGATAGGCGTGCATGCGATCCCTCGCGAGACTTCACCTATCCTAGCCTAGCCGGCTTTGCGGGCGGCTGGCAGCACGTCCGGGTTGACCACATTGATCGGCGTGCCGGCGGCGTAGGCGGTAATCTGGTCGAAGATGTCGGTGAACTGGACCTCGTACTCCTCGCGCGACACGTAGCCGATGTGTGGGGTGCACACGACGTTGTCCATCGTCAGCAGGGGATGGTTGGTGTCGCGCATCGGTTCGTCCTCGTAGACGTCCACCGCCGCCATGCCGGGGCGGCCAGCGCGCAGCGCATCAACCAAGTCACCGGGTGCGATCAACGGCGCGCGGCTGGTGTTGACCAGAAGCGCGGTCGGCTTCATGCGGGCGAGATCGGCGGCGGTCACGATGCCGCGCGTGGCGTCGACCAGCCGCATGTGCAAGGTAATGACGTCGCACCCCTCGAACAACGCCGCCTTGCTGGGGGCGGTAGCGTATCCGTCGGCCCGCGCCTTCGCCAACGATGCCTCGCGCGCCCAGACCAACACGTTCATGCCGAACGCCTTGCCATAATCGGCGACAACGCTGCCGATGCGACCGTAGCCGAAGATGCCGAGCGTCTTGTCGCGCAGCGTGCTGCCGACGCCGATCTGCCACTTGCCGGCCTTCAGCGCGGTCATCTGTTGCGGGATCTGGCGCATCGCCGCCAGCACCAGCCCCCAGGTGAGCTCGGCCGTGGCGTAGGACGGCGTGCCGGGGTGCTGGCTCGACGATACGATCACGCCGAGTCTGGTGCAGGCATCGACATCGATGTGAGGATAGACGCTGCGCTGGCTGATGAGCCGCAGCTTGGGCAGCCGCTCGAGCAGCGGCGCGCGGATTTTCGTGCGCTCCCGGATCAGCACCAGCACCTCGGCGTCGCGCAGGCGGCCGGCCAGCGCATCGACCTCCTGCACATGGTCGTTCCAGATCGTGACGTCGTGTCCGGCGAGCTTGTCGAAGCAGGCCAGCGTGCGCAGCGTGTCGTGGTAGTCGTCGAGAATGGAGATTTTCATGGCAGCCGCCCTCGTTCCGATGCGTCATCTATCAGCCGGTGACAGCACGCGGCAATATGGCCGGCGGTCATGGCCGCGGCGACCGCCGTCGGCAAACTTTATAGTCTCATGGGCGCGGGCACTGCCGCGGCAGGAGCAGGGTTCGGCCATCGAATCTGAGGCCAGAATCAGCTGGTTAACCCAATGGGCCACGTCCTTATGTCGGCGGGCAGACCGATCCTCTGAGGTGGGTGGGATACGTGCCGCTTGCAGGGCTGGAACCACCGGCGGAACATCCGTGTTGGGCCCTTGGCCGACCAAACGGCTGTCCTTCGCCGGGCGGGCGGACAGGGCGTGGGATCTTCAATTCGGTCGGTCGAGATGGGGAGGCCTGTTTGTCACACCTCGAAGGCGTCCGTCCTCAGGTGGAGCCTGAATTGATCGCGCTCGACGATATCGTACAAGCGGTGCAGGAGCAGAGTTCATCGCCCGACGGCGAGCGGCGATTGCACGAGCAATTGCAGGAATTGCCGGCAGCCGTCTACACGACCGACGCCGAAGGACGAATTACGTTCTACAACGACGCCGCCGCTACCCTCTGGGGCTGTCGGCCGAAACTCCACTGCGATCGATGGTGCGGCTCGTGGCGTCTGTATCGGCCCGATGGCACCCTGCTGCCGCACGACCTGTGCCCGATGGCCATCGCGCTGAAGGAATGCCGGACGATCAATGGCCAGGAGGCCGTGGCCGAGCGACCCGATGGGACGCGCGTGCCGTTCATGGCCTACCCGTCTCCGTTGCGTGACAAGTCCGGGGCGCTGGTGGGCGCGGTGAATATGCTGGTGGACATCAGCGATCGCAAACGTGCCGAGCAATTCGGACGGCATCTCGCGTCCATCGTGGAATCGTCCGACGACGCCATCGTCAGCAAGGACCGCAACGGCATCATCGCCAGCTGGAATCGGGGGGCAGAGCGACTGTTCGGCTATTCCGCGGCTGAAATCGTCGGCAAGCCGATCCTGACCCTGATTCCGCCGGATCGCCACGACGAGGAGCGCAGCATTCTCGAGCGCATTGGGCGCGGCGAGCGCATCGACCACTATGAAACCGTTCGCCAGCGCAAGGACGGCAGCCTGATCGACATTTCCATCACGGTTTCGCCGATCCGCGACAATGACGGCAGGATCGTTGGTGCGTCGAAGATCGGCCGCGATATCACCGAGCGCAAACGCCGGGAGGAGCTGGTCGATCTGCTTGCACGCGAGGTCGACCACCGCTCCAAGAACCTGCTGGCACTCGTGCAGGCGACCGTGCATCTGACCGAGGCTGAAACGGCCGCGGAGCTCAAGGCTGCCATCTCGGGGCGCCTGCAGGCGCTGTCGAACGCGCATACTCTGCTGGCCCAGTCGCGTTGGGAGGGTGCCGACGTCTACCGCCTGGTCGCGGAGGAGCTTTCGCCCTATGGCGCGGACGGCTCATCGCGGGCGCAGATCAACGGGCCGAGCCTGGTGCTGGAGCCGATGACGGCGCAGTCGATCGCGGTCACCTTGCACGAGCTGACGACCAATGCCGTGAAATACGGTGCGCTGTCGGTGCCCGACGGCCGCCTGCACATCGCGTGGCGGCGTCCGGCCGCGGGCGGGCTCGAGCTGCGCTGGAGCGAGACCGGCGGCCCCGCGGTCGCTCCGCCTGGGCGTCGCGGATTCGGCACGCGCGTCATCGACCGCATGATCCGCGATCAGCTCAAGGGCACCGTGCACTTCGATTGGCGCAAGGAGGGACTGGTGTGCGACATCGCGATCCCGGGATCCGTTCCGTCCGCCGCAGCCTCCTTGACGCTGTCGGCGCCGATCACGGCCAAATAGGGCGCGCGCCCGCAGTAGACGCTCCTCGCTCAGGACTTCTTGGTCTCCCACAGGCCGAGCATGGCGCCGGCGGGATCGCTGATGATCACGAACGAGCCCATACCCATCACGTCCGTCTTGTCCTTCATCACGGTGCCGCCGAGCGCCTTGGCTTGCTCGGCGGCCTTCTGCACGTCGTCCACGTCCACGTAGGGAACCCAGATCGACGGTGCGCCCGGTATGGGATTTTTCATCAATCCGCCGCCCGTCCCTTCGCCGACCTTGATCATCGTGTAGGTCATTTCGGGTAGCGGCATGTCTTCCAACTTCCAGTCGAACATCTTTGCGTAGAACGACTTGGCCTTGCCGACGTCCGTCGACATGAGCTCGATGTGCACGAACGGATTGGCCATGGTCAGATCTCCCTTCGACTACGGATACGCATCGGCGTGCGAATACTCCACCGCAACTGGGTCAATGCCATGGGGCGCCTCGACCCTAGAGTCGTCCCATGAGCACGAGGATAAGCAGGATGATGACCACAAGGCCGATGCCGCCGGACGGATAGTAGCCCCAGCCCGCGCTGTAGGGCCAGGTCGGGAGCGCGCCTAAGAGGATCAAGATCAGGATGATCAGCAGAATGGTGCCGAGCGACATGGTCATCTCCAGGTTCTGCAATTTGCCGGTCGCCGAGCCAGCGTCGCGTCGGCATACGCGGAGGCCCGAACGCTTTGCAGCGTTCGGGCCGTCCTCCGTCGCAAACGCGAAGCCTCGACTCGCTAAATGCTTCCACCAGCTTCAATGCATATGTAGTCGTCCCCGGCGAAAACAGCCGGAACGCCTACGGATGAACGAGGATATAACCCCCATCGGAAACATGGGTTCCAATGCGGCGTGATGTTTCGGGTCACGGCTCCAAAGAAGAAAGCCGCCGGGTGCGAAACCGGCGGCCTTCAAGTCAGGCGCGATAGGGCGACGTCAGCGGTTGCCCGGCTTCGGCGCCGGAGTTCCGGGCTGACCGGTCGTGGCCGGGGCATCTTCCGGAATCCACGTCATTGCAGTGCGGTCGTATTTGAAGCCCTTCGCGCCCTTGAGCGCATCCTTCGTGGTGTTCATCACGAGATACCATTTGTTGTTGTCCTTGGTCGTGACGCGCACCGCGTTGAACGGAACGGCGACGTCCTTCTCGCCGATGCCGAGGAAGCCGCCGACGCCGATGATGAGCGCCGTGGCCTTGCCCTCGCGGTCGACCAGCACGTCCATGATCTCGCCGATCTTGTTGTCGCCGGGGTCGTAGACGTTCTGCTTGTACCAATGAGTAATCGTCACGCTGTTAGGCGGGATGCTCGAAAGGGTCTGAGCACTCGGGCCCGCGTCCCGCGATGGCGGTGTTTGCGCGTTCGCGGTCGTCGCGGCGAGCGCGATCAGCACTACCGCATAAGCCAGTCTTGTCATGGCAACCTCTCTGGGGGTTTTGCAGGATGACGAGTTCATCCGTCCCGAGAACGCGAGATGCGGATGCATGTTCCGTGCTTCCGTTGCCGCATCGCGTTGCCCGATGCGGGAACCTCGTTCCATCCGGAGCGTTGCCGCTCATCAGGACGAGTTGAATGACAGCCGCCGTGCGCGACGCAGCAGCCAGGCGAGACCGGCGCCAGCGCCCGGCGAAGAAGCCCAGGACCGGGGCATCGCTCTCCGACATTGCAGCGGCCAGGCGGATTGGGTTGCGGCACGTATCGATCGAGGCGTTGTCGATCCGCCGTCGTCGTTGCGGCCGCGGTTGGACCTATGTCGGCGCCGACAGTCGGCCGATCCGCGATTCGAAGCTGGTGCGGCGCTTTGCGCGTCTCGCGGTGCCGCCCGCCTACGAAAACGTGCTCTACGCCGAGGATCCGGCTGCTCACCTTCAGGCGGTCGGGCGCGATGCCGCCGGGCGTCTGCAATATCGCTATCACCCGCAATGGGAGCAGGTCCGCGAGCAGCGCAAGGCGCGGCGGCTTGCCCGCCTGGCAAAGGCGCTGCCTCGCATCCGCCGCAGCATCGCCCAGCATCTCGCGTCGACGACATTGGGCCGTGAATTCGCCGCGGCCGCCGTGATCGAGCTGGTGGCGCACAGCGCCATTAGGCCGGGCAGCGAGGGATACATTCGCCTGCACGGCACGCGTGGGGCGGCGACGCTGCTCAAGTCGAACGTCATCGCACGTGGCCGGGTGCTCACGCTGAAATTCCGATCCAAGGGAGGCAAGCTCATCACCAAGGAGCTGCGGGCGCCGCGCCTCGCCAAGGCGATCGCGTGGCTGCGCCGGTTGCCGGGACGCCGACTGTTTCGGTATCGCGGGGAGGACGGCAACATCCGTAATTTGACGGCGCACGAGGTGAACGCGTTTCTGCGCGAGATCGCGGATGCGAAAATCTCCTTGAAGGATTTTCGCACCCTGCTCGCATCGGCCAGCGTGCTCGAGGCGCTTGCGCATACCGAGCCCGCGCCGAACGAGCGCCAGCGCCGCAAACAGGTGCGCGCGGCGGTGCAGGCCGTCGCCGATGATCTCGCCAACACGGTCACGATCTGTCGCCGGAGCTACGTGCACGATGCCGTCGTTGCCGCGTTCGAGGACGGCGCGCTCGGGCGTTTCTCGAAGGCGCTCAAGGGTTGCCGCTCACCGGTTCGACGCGCCAGGATTCTGGCCAAGGTCGTCACGACCGAGCTCTCCTGAAACGCAGAAATGCAGGCTTGCCGGCAAGACGGCGCCAAAAGAAAAACCCCGCCGGGGAGAGCGGGGTTTCTCAACTGGCTGGCTGACGGCCTGGGGATCGGGGGGGCTGGGGGGCGGCCGTCGAACCTGCCTTATATCCATTAGTCGCGGCATGGGGCCGAAAGGTTCAACGCCCGAAACGATTTTTTAAGGCCTTCGTCCGGAGACAAAAAACATGTATTTACAGTGGTTTGGCTCGGCCCTGGGTCCCGGCTTGACACTCTCTCCCGGCAATTTCTATATCGCGACGCCCGGGCGATCGGCCCGGGACGCTTATATGAAGTCAACGCATGATGATCCGGGTCAGACCCTGGATGCGGCGGCGGGGTAGCTCAGATGGTTAGAGCGGCGGAATCATAATCCGTAGGTCGGTGGTTCGATCCCACTCCCCGCTACCAAGACAATAGATTGAAATCACTGAGAAAACGCGGACCAGGACGCTGGTCAATCAGCAAGCGGTCAGGCAGTTAGTAAGTTCCTTTCTGATAGCCGTTCCTCGCCATGCAGGCTGAGACGATCGCGTTATCCTGTACGCCGCGCGCTGCGAGGGTGCCGGCGAGGCCGATAAGTCCTCCAGAGAAATAGACACTCTGAGGCGTGGCGGCGGCTTCCCCCTCACATTGCGTGAGCACTGACTGCATACGCTCCTGTGGAGTTCTACCTGTCGGCCGCACGACGTACTGTGGAGGCGGCGGCGGCGGTGCTGCCGCGCATGAGCAAAGCAGCAGCTGTAGAGCAAATAGAGAGATTTTTTTCATTTCCCCAGCTCCCGGCGCGCAGCAAGCGCGCTCCCTCGACCGGCAGCTCAACGATGAAGAAGGCTCCCGGCAATCCGCGCCGTCGCGGCTAGGATTAAGGCCGTGCCAAGACTATTGCAGCTAACCGGTGATGTGCCGGTGCTATTCAACCTGTCGTCGATTTGCGGATGGTGTGACACGAACGCATCAGCTCTCGCCCCGCAATTCCGGTCGATGGTTATAATTTGAGTCAGATCAACGGCGACTCCAGAGGTTGGAAAAGGCGACATGCCGTGACCCTTCTCGACTTTGGCGCTCATTGCGGGGGACCCGCTCGGTGATGAGGCGCTGCAAGCCCCGTGAAATGGGGCGTTCGATCCCACTCCCGCTACCAACTCGATCAAGGGCTGCTCCCATGTGAGGCTGCAACCAGTGGCCCGTTTAGCGATCCTCATCTGTTGATCGGCGGCACAGAGCGCGCAGCGACCTGTGACGCAAAAGACTCGCCGGTGAACAAATTCCGTGCATCTCGGTTGACCTGTCGTGCTGCTCTTGTCACAAGCGCACCGTCTGTTTGTCGGTCGAATCAAATAGGGCAGCCGGAACGAGTCGTACGTACGCGTCAGGCGCCGATTGAGTGGTCTGGTTTTTGCTTCGCGTTTTGCCTCGGGCCTTGCATCCCGGATGCCGCAATGCCCAGCAATACGGAGGATGCGCCCATCAAGCTCAATGATGGGAGCCACTAGATGTTGACTGCGCTGATCTTGGTTTGCTCGCTCGCGACCGACCCTGACTTTCGCGCCTGCACGCGGGACAATGCACTGGACGTAGTCCTTGTCCCGTCCACGTTCGGAAATCCCGCAACCTGCTTCCTCCACGGGCAGGCGTATCTGGCCGGCAATGCGCTTGGCCGCGAACTCGCACCGAACGAGTTCGTCAAGGTTGTTTGCGTGCGCGGCACAGCCGCCACCGTGGACAGGGCGGATATTCAGCGCTGAAGCGCCGGACCCGCACTAGACCATGATCCGTCATGGTCTAGCTTCTTCTTTGAGCATGATCTTTTCCGAAAACCGGTTCCCACTTTTCGGGATCATGCTCTAAAGAACCGGCCCTGGTACGTGTGCTCGTCGACATCGGCGGCGAGCGCCCAGCGCGCGAGCTCCTCGTGACGGGCGAACCAGACGTCGGGGAATTGCCCGATATATTTCAGGATGTCCTGCAGCACGGCTGTGATCAGCGGCCGGCCGCCGAACTGGCAATGAATGACCAGCACCAGGAGGCCCATGGGCTCATTCTGGTGCAGGTAGTCGAACGTGCCCTTGTAGACGTCGAACAAATCACGCGGTGAGGCCCGCATCACCCGGTTGTCGGAGAAATCGGTGGTCGGCACGCCGGCGATCGTCCCGTGCGGCGTGTGAAGCCTGATCGGCAGGTCGGCGAAGGTCACGTCCGTCGTCCAGGTGAGCCCGGCCTTCGCCAGCAGTCCCGCGGTCTCCGGTGTGAAGGCGACCACCGGGCTCGCCCAGCCCGTCACCTTCTTGCCGCCGCACGCCTCGAGCATGTCGATGCTTTTGCGGATCGTCGCCTCCTGCTGCTCCACCGTCATGTAGCCCAGGAGCTGGTCCTGCGTGATCGAGTGGCCGCCGAGGTCGTGCCCGGACTTGACGATCTGCTTCACCGCGGCGGGATATTCCTGCGTGCACTGCGCGCTGGTGAAGAACGTTCCCGGGATCTGCAGGCGGTCGAGCATGTTGACGATCCGCCATACGCCGACGCGCCCGCCATAGGTCGACCAGGCCTTGCTGGCGTGGTCGACGGTCCCGGCCTTGAGATGCGTGGTCTGCACCGAATAGTTCGGCGCGTGTCCTTCCGACCAGGTCTCGAACATGACCGTTACGGAAACTGCGATCTTCCTGCCGTTCGGCCAGGTTACGCTTCTTGCCATGGGGTCTTTCACTTCGTGTCCTTCAGTTCGGTATTGCTGCGCGGGAAGATGCAAACTTCGGCGAGATCGTCCTCGACCCCCGAGTAGAACGTCTTCGGGCCCCAGAGGGCCGCGGTTTCGCGGTTGAAGGCCGACAATATCGCCACGCCGGACGCCTCGGAAAGCGCGACATAGCGCTGGACTTGACGCGGCGTGGGGCGAGCTTTGCCTTGGACAGCTTTGCCTTGGACAGCCTTGGGTTGGCCGGCCTTGGCTTGGACAGGGTTGGCTTGGCCGGCCTTGGGTTGGCCGGCTTTGGTTTGGACAGGGCTGGGTTGCGCGGCCTTGGGTTGGCCGGCCTTGGGTTGGCCGGCCTTGGGTTCGCCAGCCTTGGGTTGGCCGGCCTTGGGTTGGCCAGCCTTGGGTTGGCCAGCCTTGGATTGGGGCGCGTTGGATTTGGGTCGTCCGGCTGGTGCTTCCTCGCTTGCTTCGCCGGGATTGGCGGCCAACAGCTGGATGTTGCCGGTCGCGAGCGGGGAGATGGGCTTGAGCTGGATGCGGTTGAGCAGCACATAGCGGTCGAACTGCTCGACCACGAAGTCGAGCACCTTGGCAAGCCTGACCGGCAGCTCGGTCTTCGTGTAGGCCTGCACGCTCGGGTTCTTGCGCAGCGTGGCCAGCTCCGCCTTGCCCTTGGCCCCGGCGCGCTTGGCAAGCTCGGCGTCGTATCGGCGCAGATCGATGTTCTGCTGCAGCATGGACATCGTGCGGGTGCCGTAGCGCTGGAACAGATCGCGTCCGCGCTCATCGAGCGCTGCCGTGTCGAGGCGTTTCTGCGAGAGGCAGCCGGCATCGGCACTCTCGATGACGGCATTGGTGAATTCGGCGATCAGCGCTCGGCCGTAGGGATGATCGAGCGCTTCGCGCACGAATTCGGGGGCGGACTCCAGCGCCAGCGGAAGCTGCGCACGCGCCGGCTGCAAGGCGCTCGGCCCGACAAGTCCGGCGACGGCTGCGACGATCGATGCAAGGCGCAGCATCATGGGGACCCCGAGCTAATCCGGCAGCGTAATCCCCATCCTCGGGATCAGCTTCGCCCATTTGTCGCGGTCGGCCGAGATGAAGGCGATGAAATCGGCGGGCGACTTCCAGGCCACGTCGCAGCCGATCTTGAACAGCTTCTCCCGGAAGCCTTGCTGCTGTGTGCCGGCCTCCATCGCGTGGGCGATCTGCGCCACGATCGGCTCGGGCAGGCCGGGCGGGGCGATGAGCCCGAACCAGGTATCCATCCGCACATCCGGCAGGGCGAGCTCGGCGGTCGTGGGCACGTCGGCAAACAGCGGATGGCGGCTCGGCCCGGTCTGTGCCAGCACGCGCAGCTTGCCGCCCTCGGCGACGCGTGCACTGGCGAGCCCCATCGAGACCATGTCGATCTGGCCGGAGACCGCATCGGTGGCGGCCTGTGCGCCGCCGCGATAGGGGATGTGGACGAAGTTGCCGCCGCTCGTGCGCTTGAGCATTTCGACCGCGATATGCAGCGCGCCGCCAATACCGCCGCTGCCGTAGCGAACGCCCGCCGGATTCGACTTGGAGTAGTCGACAAGCTCAGGGAGCGTCTTCGCGGGCACCGCCGGATGGATCGCGAAGACCGTCCACGATGACGCGACCAGCGCAATCGGCGTGAAGTCCTTGAGTGGATCGTAGCGATACCCTTTCTTCAGCGCGGGCATCATGGTCATTTCCGAGGTGCCGATCATCAGCGTGTAGCCATCGGCGGCCGCGCGGTTGATGGCGTCCGAGCCGACCTGCGTCATCGCGCCCGGACGATTGTCGACCACGACGGATTGACCGAGGCGCGCTCCGAGCTCGTCGGCGATCAGGCGCCCCAGGACGTCGACCAGGGAGCCGGCCGGGGACGTGATGATCAGGCGGATCGGCCGCGCCGGATAATCCTGTGCCCAGGCCGATGCCGGCGCCAGCAACAACGACGCTGCGGCAAACAGCAGACAGCCGATGATGCGGCGGCGCGGCATGATTCCTCCCCGTGCGTGCGGGTCATTGCAATCGCACGAGAAGTATATCGAGGCTCGGCATCTTGGCAACGCATCGCCCAGGGGCTAAGGCGATACCGCATGAGCGATGGAAACCTTCGTGAGGAGATATCGCGCCTCGAAGAGCGGATCGAGGAGCTTGCCGAGGCCATCGAAAAGTGCCGCAAGCTGATGTTGTTCTCGAAGGCCGCAATTACCGTCGGCGGCTTGTTGACGTTGGCCATCTTGATCGGAGTGATCAGGTTCGACCCCGCTGCCATGATCGGAGCGATGACGGCCGTGATCGGCGGCACGGTTCTGCTCGGCTCGAACAGCAGCACGTCGCAACAGACGATGGCGGAGCTCAAGGCCGCTGAGGTTCAGCGCGCCGAGCTGATCGGCAGAATCGATCTGCAGCTGGTCGGCGAAGCGGGTCGCGGGAATATGCTCCCGCGACCCGATAAGGTCGCTCGGGACTGAGGAACCGGCGCGACCTCGCTGTTGCCGAAACCTATTGGCGCTTCTGCGCGAGCACCGGATACACGATCTTGTCGTAGAGTGCCAAACCCTCGGCCATCCGGCCCTGATTGCAGGCGACACGTGCGCGCTGCATGGTCAGGAACATCTCGTAGAGCACGTAACCCGGCAGGTCCTGCGCTTCGCCCTGCTCCTCCAATTGCGTCACGAGCTGCACGTCGCGCTGTGCGCACTCGAGAGAAACGGAGACATCGTTCGCCTGGGCGGCGGCCGGCTGCGCAAGCAAAGCGGTGGCAGCAACGACGAGAATGGCGAGTCTGATCAGCTTCACGGTCGTCTCTCCTTGCGTTGAGCCCCCAATCCGCGGACACGCGACAGGGGACGATCGTGCCGCAGGGACGCGGCAGGCCATGCAGTGGGCGTGACCTACGCTGAACCGGCGGGAAAGAGTGTGAGGCTGGTCACACAACGCTGATGTTTTCGCGCCTCTCGTCCGAGCGAACTTTTTTGGGCGTCGCCAGGGATCGGGCTGGTGCGCGCGCACCTCCGTGCGGAGCGGGAAGAATGCGAATGGGCTCACGACGGCGTACGAACGCGAGTCGCGGGACGTGGCGAGCGCCGATCCGTTCTGTTGACTATAGGATGTATTTATGTGACATAGCAACCATTGCGTGTTATGACCAAATGTCAAGCTGCAGACAAAATCCTCAAACGGAGAAAGGTCGGGAGCACCATGAGCAAGTTTGATCGTGTCGTTAGGGGCTGCTCGGTGCTCGTGCTCGTGGCACCCATGCTGGCGTCGGCCGGCGGCGAGGGCAAGGCGCAGCCGGCGGCGGCCGGCACCGCGCCGGTCGTGAGCTACGCCGAGCAGGGCTGGAGCCAGGCCGACCGCGACATCTTCTATACGACCGGCCAGGGCTCGCTGATGATGCCCTACGCGTGGTTCAAGGCGCTACGCCGCCTGGACATCGACGCGCCGTTCGCCGCGGACGATCTGCAACGCTACGGCTATCTCCCCAACGCTCGCTCGGTGCGCAATCCGGAAGGCCTGCCGGTCGGCTTCGTGATCGACGACGGCGCGGCGCCGGGCGTGCTCGGCATGACCTGCGCCGCGTGCCACACGGGGCAGCTCGAATATCGCAAGGACGGCGTGTTGCGCGCGCTGCGGCTCGATGGCGCTCCGGCGAATGCGGATTTCCAATCGTTCCTGACCGACCTCACCGCCGCGGCGCGGGCGACGCTGAACGAGCCCGACCGCTTCGCCGCCTTTGCCAAGGCCGTGCTCGGCGCCGGCCATTCGCAGGCCGATGGACTCAGGCAATCCTTCGGCGAATGGGTCCGGCAGTTCGGCGAGTTCATGGATTTGAGCCTGCCGCCATCGCCCTGGGGGCCGGGGCGGCTCGATGCGTTCGGCATGATCTTCAATCGGGTGCTCGGGCGCGACCTGGGCATCAAGCACAATTTCAAGGTGGCCGACGCGCCGGTCAGCTATCCATTCCTGTGGAACGCGTCGCGCCAGGACCGCACGCAGTGGAACGGCGGCGTGCCCAATGGGCTCTTCGTGCAGGCGCTTGCGCGCAATATCGGCGAGGTGTTCGGCGCCTTCGCCGCCCTTGCACCAAAGGTGGTGGTGCCCGGCACGATGTTGACGCCGCCGCTCATCGAATATGGCAACAATTCCGCCGATCTGGCGGGACTGCAGACGCTGGAGGAACAGATCGCCAAGCTGCGGCCGCCGCCGTGGCCGCGCGAGCTCTTCGGCCTCGACGAGACGCTGGCGAGCCAAGGCGAGACGTTGTTCAAGCAGCACTGCGAGAAATGCCATTCGGACAAGCCATCCAAGCTGGTCCTGGGCGCGTGGCATACGCCGGTCGTTGCCGTCGGCACCGATCCGAAAATGCTGAAGAATGCCGGGCGCACGGTCGATCCCGGAATCCTCAGGGGCTCGCTGGTACCGTCGCCGCCGATCGGGCTCAAGCTCGAGAATCCATCGGAAGCGCCCGACGTGCTGGCTGTTTCCGTGATCGGAACCGTGATCGATTCCTTCACGGGTAACGCGAGGCAGCGGGAAGGGGCGTTTCGCGCAGTGGCCGCCGACGCCGACCGGATCGGAGAGATCAAGCCCACTGATCTCCTGAAGGTCCATGAGATCGTGAAGGCGAAGCTCAGCGGGCTGTTCAGAAACCAGGACTCGGACGATCCCGTCCCCGGCTATGAATCGCGCTCGTTGCACGGCATCTGGGCGACCGCGCCTTATCTCCACAACGGCTCGGTGCCCAACCTGTGGGAATTGCTCAAGCCGGCGAAAGACCGGATGACGAGCTTCATGGCCGGCAACCGGGTGTTCGATCCGAAGAACGTCGGTTATGCGACGGATCAGTCGCCATTTCGGAATGCGACCTTCACCGCCGATCCCATGAACGCCAACGGCAACGGCAATGGCGGGCACGAATACGGCACCAATCTCACGGAAGCCGAGCGCTGGGCGATCGTCGAATACCTGAAGAAGCACTAGATGCGGCGTGGCGAATTTTAGCAAATAGGCCCGCTCGCGATAATCCAGCGCAATCGACTATGCGCTAGAAAGGCGCGGGACGGTGTTCATTCTGATCGGAGAATTGCCATGAACCGAGGTCACGCGGAAAAAACGACGCGCCAGCAGCTGCGGACGCTGATGCCCGTCATCGGTCTCGCGGCGTTGATCATGACCGGTCTGCCGACCGTGGCGGCAGCCGAAGGCAACACCCAGCCGCCCCGGGATTCGCAGGGGGCCAACCCGGGGCCTGCGCCGTCGCTGGGCGGGGTGCCCGACGCACCGGTCGGCCATCGGCAACCGCGGCCCCAGGACCTGCCCGAATCCATCGTGCGCGAGGAGGGCGAACGGAGCAAGGCGCAGGAAGAGCTCGATAAGAAGCTGCAGATCTGCAAGGGCTGCTGAGCAGGCCCGCGGTCATCGCGCCGAGACCTCGACGATCCCGGGTCGGCCGCCTACATACGATAGCGTTTTCCGGCGAAGTGGCATTCCGGTTCGCCACCCAAGTCGGCTTTAGCCGACTTGGGCAGCATAACGAGCCGATCTCGGGTAAACCCGAGATCGGTGAAAACGCTTCAATACAATAAGCCAGGCGACCGACCCAGGAATCTGTGAGGCATCATGTCCATTCGACCCGTCAAGCGCATCATTCAGTCCCAGCCCACCATGGAAGGCGCCGGCGTGAAGCTGCGCCGTGCCTTCGGCTTTGGCGACACCGACGAGTTCGACCCGTTCCTGCTGCTGGACGATTTCCGCAACGACCGCCCTGAGGACTATCGTGCCGGATTTCCGTGGCATCCGCACCGCGGCATCGAGACCATTACCTATGTGCTCAAGGGGACCGTGGACCATGGCGACAGCCTGGGAAACCGCGGGACGCTGGGCGCCGGCGACGTGCAATGGATGACGGCTGGCCGCGGCATCCTGCATCAGGAAATGCCGCAGGGCGACGCGCAAGGCCTCATGCACGGCTTCCAGCTCTGGGCCAACCTGCCGTCATCGCTGAAGATGACCGCGCCGCGCTATCAGGACGTCGCGGCAGCCGAGATTCCGGAGATCGTCGATGACGACGGCACCCGCGTGCGGATCGTATGCGGCGACTTCTGGGGCAAGCGCGGCCCGGTGGAGGGCGTCGCGGCGGATCCGCGCTATCTCGACGTCTTCGTGCCGGCGGGCAAGCGCAAGACTCTGCCGGTCGAGACCGAGCGGCACGCCTTCGCCTATGTGTTCGAGGGCTCGGGCGTGTTCAGCGGCGCCTCGCAACCGTTCGGCGTGCTCACCGAGAAGGCCGTCGATGGCGGCGAGGTGCTGGTTCGCGAGCAGACCGGCAACCGTTCGCTGGTGGTGTTCGATCGCGGCGACGAGGTGACGGTGCAGGCCGGCGAGCAGGGCATCCGCTTCCTGCTGGTTTCCGGCAAGCCGATCGCCGAGCCGGTCGCGTGGTACGGGCCGATCGTGATGAACACCCAGGCCGAGTTGCAGCAGGCGGTGACCGAGCTGCGCAACGGCACCTTCATCAAGTAAGCGGTCGATCAGTCAACTGCGTCGCGGGGCTGGTGATCGAGCGCGCGCCGGGCCAGCAATCCGACGAACTCCTGCTCGGCAATCTCACGCCGCGCGGTCTGGGCCTGCTGCTCATTGCGCGGATATTCCACCACCAGCACCGGCTTGCCTTCGGCGGTGAGGGTCTTCAGCCGGCGGATATTTGCACGAATGCTGTCGGCGCTGTTGCGCTGCCCATCGTTGTCCTCGCCGTAGAACAGGTCTTCGCGCGCAAAGGCGTCGATCGCCTGGCGAAACTTCGGGTCCGGGATGAGCGCGTCGCCGTTCTGCGAGACGATCAGAAAGTCCTCGTGCTGCGACTTGGCTCTCTGCGAAATGCGGGCGACGAACTCCACCATGTCGTCCTGGCGGCCCATCTCCTCGAACTGATCGACCTTGTCGAGGTAGATCCCATCGAAGCCGGCCGCGATGATCTTGTCGGTGTAGTCGAAGATGATCGCCTGCCAATCCGGATGCCAGAAGCGCACGGCGTAATTTCCACGCCACTGCGGATTCTCCGGGCCGAGCCACGCGGAGGAGCGCTGCGGCCAATACCAGCGATAGGTCTCCGCCTCGCCGATACTCATATACGCGATGACGGCCCGGCGCGAACCGTCCGGCTTGCGCTTCATCTGCTCGACCTGCGCCCTGGTGAACGGGCCATCGTTGCCGCTGTAATCGATCACGATCATGTCGGCGGACGACTTGGCGATGGCGCTCGGGTCGATGTCCTGGAGCTGGTAGTGCCAGCTCTTCACCTCGAACGGTGCCACCGCGATCGTCGGCTGCAGGTCGTCCGCCGGCTCGGTCGCGCTCCACGCAGCCGTCGCGCTCAAAACAAGCACATGCAACGCGACGCACGCGCGTACGATGGTTCGCATGGTCGTTCGATCAGGTCTTCTGCTGTTCATATCAACGTCTTTCAATCAGCGATATCGATGCGCCCATTCATCGGGCGGCGCGGTCAGTCGGCCACTGCACAAAAATGGCCATGCCTGCAAGAGTGGCCACGCCACTCAACGCAGAGTCCAAATCGCTCGTTCCGAAATAATCGGGGCGTAGCGATACGACGATACGCGACGTCGGATGGACCAATTCAAACGACAGGCCGAGCAAGGCCCGTCACGCCGGTAGCTGGCACGTCCATGATGCGGGTCTCCTGATCCTCACGATCGGTTTCCCTCGTTGACCGGCGTCTCCTCCCTGTCCCAGGCAAACAAGCTTGTTGCGTTGCGGCCAACTAGCTGCCGCCTTTGGCCAAAAATGGCCGGCGTGTTCACAATCCCGTGCGAGCGGTTCCGCTCGCTTGCGGTGATGCAAAACTGCAGCCTTTTCAACAACTCTGCAGGGTTAACCAAGACATGCCGAATCGTACAGTGCTGCAATGAGGTGCCGAGGACAGGCCCCGGATTTGGTCAAGGCTCGAGATAGCCGAGCACGACATCGAGGATGTGTCGGCTGCGCGACTCAAGCTCGTCGCGCGCCGAGAAATCGCGTCCGAAAATGGTCGAGAGCGTGTAGCGGTTGGAGAAATAGAAGAAGCCCAACGCCGCGATGCTGATATAGAGCTGCACCGGATCGACCCCCTTGCGGAACGCGCCTGCCGCGGCGCCACGCTCGAGCAGGGTGGAGATCATGCCGACCAGCGGCGAGTGCAGCTCGCGGATGCGGCGCGACTTCTTCAGGTAAAAGGCGCGGTTGAGGTTCTCGGTGGCGAGCAGGCTGAGAAATTCGGGGTGCTCGATGAAGTAGCGCCAGGTGAACTGGATGAGCTCGCGCATGCCGTCGACGGGATCGCGCTCGACCACGTTGAGGCCGATCTCGGCGTGGCGGATGGCGGCGTAGGCGGTCTCCAGCACTGCGAGATAGAGCCCCTCCTTGTTGCCGAAGTAGTGATAGATCATCCGCTTGTTGGCGCCGGAGCGCCGTGCGATGGCGTCGACCCGGGCGCCCTTGAGGCCCTTGGCCGTGAACTCCTCGGTGGCGGCCGCGAGGATGGTTGCACGCGTGCGCGCTGGGTCGCGCCCCCCGGAGGGACGCCGCCGTGTGGTCGGTCTGGTCACGCGAGCTTCCATCCGCGTCCTCGATGCACCGGCTACCTTAAACCCTTTGGACGAACAAGGGTGTGGGGCCGGTGTAGGAAAAAACGCGAATCTGAGCCCTGTGAGTGCTGGCTTGGCCGGCGTCGCCGCTATTCCTTCACCGCCCCGGTCATGGCCGAGACGTAGTGCTCCACGAAGAAAGCATAGAGGATCACCAGCGGCAGCGAGCCGACCAGCGCCCCCGCCATCAACGAGCCCCAGCGATAGATGTCGCCGTCGACGAACTCGTTGACGATCGCGACGGGCACGGTCTTGTGCTGGGACGAGGAAATGAAGGTGAGCGCATAGATGAATTCGTTCCAGCACAGCGTGAAGCAGAAGATGAAGGCCGAGATCAGCCCCGGAACGGCCAGCGGCAGCACGATCTTGGTGAGGATCTGCCAGCGGCTGGCGCCGTCGATCAGCGCACATTCCTCGAGCTCGAACGGAATCGTCTTGAAATAGCCCATCAACAGCCAGGTCGAGAACGGGATCAATATGGTGGGGTAGGTGAGGATCAGCGCGAACGGCGTATCGAACAGGCCGTATTGAAAGACCACGGTCGAGAGCGGAATGAACAGGATCGACGGCGGCACGAGATAGGCGAGGAAGATCGCGCCGCCCACCCATTGCGCGCCCTTGTAGCGCAGCCGCACGATCGCATAGGCGGCAAACACGCTGGCGATGATCGAGAGCACGGTCGAGGCGACCGCCACTAGCATCGTATTCCAAAGCCACATCGGATAGTTGGTCTCGAACAGAAGCTTCTGGATGTGCTTGAAGGTCGGATTCCAGGTCCAGAACGGGCTGTAGCGATCGAGGTCGAGCAGTTGCTCGTCGGGTTTGATCGCTGTGAGCGCCATCCAATAGAACGGAAACAGCAGCACGATCAGGATCAGGGTGAGTGGCAGGTAGAGCGTGATCAGCCGCCGCGGCAACGATTCGAGATAGCTCATGCCCTCGGAATGATCGGCGGTGCTGGCGGTCAGCACCGCGCGCGGAGTGACGGCCTTGGAGGCGAGCGCGTCAGTCATTGCTCTCACCTTGTTGCCATTTTCGGCACCGCGCGCGGGGCTTGCCCCGTTCGCGGCACGAACAAAGGCAGCGCCGAGCTAGTCATTGCTCTCTCCCTGCTGCCACTTTCGGCACCGCGCGCGGGGCTTTGCCCCGTTCGCGGCACGAACAAAGGCAGCGCCGAGCTAGTCATTGCTCTCTCCCTGCTGCCACTTTCGGCACCGCGCGCGGGGCTTGCCCCGTTCGCGGCACGAACAAAGGCAGCGCCGAGCTAGTCATTGCTCTCTCCCTGCTGCCACTTTCGGCGCTGCAAGCCGAACCAGGAGATCAGGATCGCTGCCAGCAGGAACGGTATCATCGCGGTCGAGATCGCGGCGCCTTCACCGAGATAGCCGGAGAGGATGGCGCGCTGGTAACTCAGCGTCGCCATCAGGTGGGTGGCGTTGACGGGACCGCCGCGCGTCATCGCCCAGATCAGCTGGAAGTCGGTGAAGGTGAACAACACCGAGAAGGTCATCACCACGGCGATAATCGGCGTGAGCAGCGGATAGGTGATGTAGCGGAACATCTGCCATTGGCTGGCGCCGTCGATGGTCGCGGCCTCGTACAGCGAGGGCGGCACGGTCTGCAATCCCGCCAGCAAGGTGATGGCGACGAACGGCACGCCGCGCCAGATATTGGCGAAGATCACCGACCAGCGCGCATTCCAGGGATCGCCGAGAAAATCGATGTTGCTCGAGATCAGGCCGACCTGCCGCAGCGACCAGGAGATGATGGAGAACTGGCTGTCGTAGATCCACCAGAAGGCGATGGCCGAAAGCACGGTCGGCACGATGAACGGGATCAGCACCACCGAGCGCAGGATCGCCTTGAACGGCAGACTCTGGTTGAGCAGCACCGCGAGATAGAGCCCGACCGCGAATTTGATCACGCTGGCGACGCCGGTATAGAGCAGCGTATTGAACACCGAGAGCCAGAAGATGCTGTCGCCCCACAGCCATTCATAGTTCTCGGTGCCGATGAATGCGCCGGTGCGGCCGATGCGGGCGTCGGTGAAGGACAGCCAGACGCCGAGGCCGAGCGGGTAGGCGAGGAACAGGATGAGGATCGCGGCCGCCGGCAGCATGAACCAGAGGCCGAGCCAGTGGCGATTGACCTTCAGCTGCTCCCACGCCGTAACGTCGCGCGAAGCGCGCGGCGAGGCGGCAGAGGGGAGAATCGTGTCGGCCATCTACGATCCCGTTCCGGGTGTCGTCCCCTTGCGAGCGGGGACGACGCCATTGGCGTTTTGACGTGTCACTGCCACGCGCGCATGGGCGCGCGCTGCTAACGGTAGATCCGCTTGGCCTGGCGCTCGGCCACCGCGATCGCGCCTTTGACGTCTTCGCGGCCGGTGCAGTAGTTGGCGAACATGTCGAGCACCAGAAAGTCGGCGATCGCGGTCGCCGCCTTCTCGCCGACCGAGCCGAGACCGCCGGCGGTGAGCGAGCGCTTGGCAGCGTCGCGGAACACCGCGCGCTTGGGATCCGCGGTCCACACCGGGTTGGAGTCGTAGGCATTGAGGCAGTGCGTCAGATAGCCTTGCGCGCCCTCGATCCAGGGGTTGAACTGATCCGCCTCCAGCATGTAGGCGATCAGAGCCTTACAGGCCTGCGGATACTTGGTGTAATTCATCGCCAGCACCGGATACATCAGGTGCAACTCGGTCGGCTTGCCGGCCGGCCCGATCGGCCAGAAGGCGTGGTCCATGTCCTCGGCGATCTCCTTCTTGGTCGGGTCCTTAGTGGCCGCGACGTAGATCGAGATGCCGTTGTCGGTCCAATGTATCTCGCCGGCCAGGAACGCCTTGTTGTTGGACGCGTCATTCCAGGAGGCGACGCCGGGGATCATGTTTTCATAGAGCTGTTTGGCGTATTCGAGCGCCTTCGCCGTTTCCGGTGAGTTGATGATCACCTTGTCGTCCTTGTCGACGAGGTTGCCGCCGTGCGCCCAGAGGCACCAGTGCACCCAGCCGTTGCCGTCGCCGGAGGCGTGGCCGAGCGCCATGCCGCCGGGCGTGTTGTTGCGCTTGGTCGCCTTGGCGAATTCGAGATACTCGGCGGTGGTCGCGGGGAATTTGGAGAAGCCCGCCTTCTTCAGCGACGAGATCCGGTAGTTCTGCATGTTGCCGCTGTAGCAGATCGGGATGGCGATCCATTTGTTGCCGCTCTTGCCATAGGTCACGGCGCTCGGCACCCAGCCGCCGTATTTCTTGCCGAGATAGTCGGCGACGTCGGTCACGTCGACGCATTTCTGCGGGAACAGATGCGGCAGCGAGTAGAGGCCCCAGAAAAGGTCCGGGCCGGCGCCGGTATTGGCGGCGACCGAGGCCTTGGGCTGCACGTCCTCGTAGGACTCGCGCGAGATGTTGACCTTCACGCCGGTCGCCTTGGTGAAGGCGTCCATCAGCGCGACGAACGCGTCGTCCTCGGACTGCACGAAATATTTCCAGCGCAGCATGGAGAGCTGCGCATTCCGCTCAGGCTTCCACGGCGCCGCCTGCGCCCAGGCTTTCGCCCAGTCGAGCAGGGCGTCGCCGGTGAGCGCGCCGGCCGCGGCGAGCGCGGTGCCGCCCTTCACCAGGGTGCGGCGGGTGAACATGGTCATGGTCGCTTCCTCCGTTGTCATGCGTTGAGGCGTTGCCCGCTGGGCGCATCGAACAGATGCACCAGCCGCGGATCGGGTTTGAGCCGGATCTTGTCGCCCGGCTTGAAATTGTGGCGCTCGCGGAACACGGCGATGACCTCGTCGTTGCCGAGCTTGGTCACGACCTGCAGCTCGGAGCCGGTGGGCTCGACCACCTGCACCTCGACCTCGGCGCCGTCGTCGGCGATGGTGAAATGCTCGGGTCGGATGCCGCAGACCACGGGGTGCCCGTCGCTGCCGGCCGGCGCCGTCGCCAGCGGCAGCCGCACGCCGCTTTCGCCCTCGAAGGCGAGCGCGCCGTTGGCGCGGATTTTCCCGTTGAGGAAGTTCATCGCCGGCGAGCCGATGAAGCCCGCGACGAACAGGTTGCGCGGCCGGTCGTAGAGCTCGAGCGGCGCGCCGATCTGCTCGACCAGACCGTCGTGCATCACCACGATCCGGTCGGCCATGGTCATGGCCTCGATCTGGTCGTGGGTGACGTAGACCGTCGTCGTCCGCAGGCGCTGGTGCAGCTCCTTGATCTCGGTGCGCATGGCGACCCGCAGCTTGGCGTCGAGGTTCGACAACGGCTCGTCGAACAGGAAGACCTGCGGGTCGCGTACGATGGCGCGGCCCATGGCGACCCGCTGGCGCTGGCCGCCGGAGAGCTGGCGCGGATAGCGCGCGAGCAGGGGGCCGAGCCCCAGAATGTCGGCGGCGCCGTTCACGCGCCGGTCGATCTCCTGCTTCGGCGCGCCGCGCAGCATCAGCGAGAAGCCCATATTGGCGGCGACGGTCATGTGCGGGTAGAGCGCGTAGTTCTGGAACACCATCGCGATGTCGCGCTCTTTCGGCGGCACCTTGTTGACGACCCGCTCACCGATCTTGATTTCGCCGGATGTGATGTTCTCGAGGCCAGCGACCATCCGCAGCAGCGTCGACTTGCCGCAGCCCGACGGCCCCACCAGCACGACGAACTCGCCGTCGTTGATCAGGACATCCACGCCGTGGATGACTTCCACCGTGCCGAATGCTTTTCTGACGTCGCGGATCGCGACTGAAGCCATGTATCCTCCGGTACTTAACTGCGCGCCCTTCCCGGCCGCTTCTTGTTTTCGTTGCGCCGGCAGGCTGTCTTTTTCTGCTCCCGACCTTGTGCCCAACGATCCGGGCATTCGGCCGATCCCCGCAATTGAATGGGATTATGGGGTTAATATCAATTCCCCCATTGGTCGCAAATTTCCCCTGCGCCGGGGAACCGAAGCGGGAAGCGCCGAAATTCGGGGGGCTGCGGCCCGGGCGGGCAATTCTTGCGGGGCTAACCCTTCAGCCTCGGAAACAAGCCGATCGCATTGCCGCGCGCGATCGCCTGCACATCGGCCGCCGGCAAGCCGAGGTTGCGCAGGCCGTTCGCGGTGTCGTCGATCGCCACCAGCGGAAAGTCGCTGCCGAACATGATCTGTGAGGTCGGCACCATGCTCGTGATCGCTGCGATCGACGGCCTGTAGGCGGCATTGGCGATCTCGTAGTAGAGCCGCTTGAGCTCGTAGTCGAAGCCGTTCGGCACCTTGTCCTTGAACGCCGGTAAGCTGCTGTAATGCTCAATACGTCCCGCCACCATCGGCAGCGTTCCGCCGGCATGGGAGAAGATGAAGCGGATGTCCGGCATCCGGCCGAGCGAGCCCGAGAAGATGAGGCTCAGGATCGTCCGCGTGGTGTCCTGCTGGAATTCGGAGAAGAACGGCGGCACGTAGGACATCAGGCTCGTGCAGCAGAGCGGCGACGATGGATGCACGTAGACCACCGCCTTGCGCCGGTTGAGCTCCGCGAGCACGGGTGCGAACGCGGGATCGCCGAGCCACTTGTCGCCGTAGCTCGTCATTAGGCCGATACCGTCGACCTTGAGCACTTCGAAGGCGTATTCGATCTCCTTGAGGCTGCCGTCGGTGTCCGGCACCGGCAGCGTGGCGAACAGTCCGAAACGGCCCGGGTGGTCCTTGACGATCTGCATCGCGTAATCGTTGAACGCGCGCGACAGGCGGCGCCCCTGCGGCACGTCGCCGAAGAAGATGCCGGGCGTGGTCATCGAGATGATGGCGGTGTCGACGCCGTTGCGGTCCATCGCCTCCACCGCCTTCTGCGGCGACCATCCGTACCAGGTCGGGATGATGCGGCCCCCGCCCTGGGCGGCGATGCGATCCTTGACCTCCTCGAACCAGAACGGCGGCACGATGTGATGATGCACGTCGATGAGCCTGGGGGCCGACGTCTGTCCCTGCACGGCCGGTGCAGCCAGGATCGCGCCGGCGCCGAGCCCGGCCGCCGTGGCCAGAAACTGCCGCCGCGAGGGACCGCAGATATTGCATCTCAGCCGATGCCGGCTGGATGGGTCGCGAATGGGCTTATGGCGACTGAACGACATATGCGGTCTCCGGCAACCATCGGCCTGCGAAAGCAAGGCTAGGACCTCGATGAATCTGCGTCAAACGTGCCTCAGTGCCGCACTGTCATTTTTCTGTTGTCATTCTTCGATGGTTGGATCGTGCGATCGCCGAATCGCAACATGTATCGCCCCGATCGACGTGCTGTGTGCGGCCTCTGCGATCGGTGCGCGTCGATGGCACCAATCGTCCGGTTGGGCGTTGTCAGCGCGACCGCCAGAGGACCAGACCTTGCCGACATTGCATGCCGCCTTCCGCCGCTGGTCGAGCCGAGCAGCGGGCTTCGCCGGCGACACCGAGATCGTCGCCGCTGTCGCGTTGCTGACCGCCGTACTGGTCGTGGGGCTCTCCACCGTCACCGACTACGGTTTTACCGTAGACGAGTTCAACGCTGACGATTACGGGCCGAAGGCGCTCGCCTGGTACACGAGCGGCTTCACCGACCGCTCACACTTCGAAACCGTCGAATTCTCGCTTTGGTACTACGGTCCGTGGTTTCACATGCTCACGGCCTATGTGCAGTCGTTCGATCTGGCCGACCGCATCACCGTTCGCCACGCCATGACCTTCATGGTGGGGCTCGCGGGGGTGGCGGCGCTGCTGCCGATCGGGCGGATGGCGGTGGGGCGATGGGCTGGACTTGCCGCCATCACGCTTTGCCTGATGACCGGCTACTTCTACGGCAGCCTGTTCTTCACCCCGATCGACGTGCCGTTTCTCGCGGCGATGACCTGGGCGACGCTCGCCATCCTGGTGATGACACGGCGGGAGTTGCCGTCCTGGCCGGGCACGACGGTCGCCGGCCTGTTGACAGGCTTGGCGCTCGGCACCCGCACCGGCGGTTTCATCACGCACGTGTACCTGCTCGGGGCACTGCTCCTGTGTGCCGCGGAATACTACGGAAACCACGGCCGGCTGACGGCGCGGTACCTGTTGCAGATCGCCGTGCGATATGGCGCCGTAGTGGTCCTGGCCTGGCTGACCACCATCGCGCTGTGGCCGTGGCTGCAGATCGGCAATCCATTCGAGCAGTTCAGGATTGCGCTCGTGCATTTCGCCACGATTCCGATGTCATTCGATTTTTTGCATTGGGGCGAGCGGATCTGGACCAATGCCTTGCCGCAGTCCTACATACCGGCACAGCTGCTGGCCCGTTTGCCCGGCGCCTTTCTCCTGCTGCTGGCGGCGGCGCTGGGTTACGCAATCGTCGCCTCTGCGCTTGCAGCGCGCGACATCGCCGCGAAATGGCGGCTCGATCGCGTTGCTGGCCTGCGTGCGGCGGCGCTGACCCTGGGGCGCGAGCGCGCGGTTCTCGTCATCTGCGCCGCCGTCGCGCTGCCGCTCGGGTTTCTCATCCTCCAGCGCGCGACCATCTACGACGGCATCCGGCATGTGCTGTTCGTCATTCCGATGCTGGCGATCCTCGCCGGCGCCGGCTGGTATGCATTGCTTCCGCTGCTGCGCCGGGCTCCGGTGGTCGCGGCCATTGTGGTGGGCGCCTATCTCGGCAGCATGATTACGACGCTGGTGGCGCTGCACCCGCTCGAATATGTCGCGATGAACGCGCTCGCCGGCGGCACCCGCGGCGCCTACAACAAATTCGAGCTCGACTACTGGTCGGTGGCCGCGACCGAGGCCTTGCGGCGCCTCGAGCACCGGCTCGACTACGGCCCGTCCGTTCGCGGCGCCGAAGCGCCGCCGAGCATCCTGATCTGCATCCCCTGGCGCGAATGGCTGGTGCAGCCGATCCTGCAACGCCCGTGGACGGTCGAGACCAATCCTGACAAGGCCGATTTCATCATCGCGACCCAGCGGTGGCGCTGCGACCAGAACAAGTCCCTGATCTTGATCGACGAGGTCAAACGCTTCGATCGCACGTTCGCCTGGGTCTACGCGCGCCGTTCGGACAACTGAAGCGCCGAGGCGTGCGCTTCCGTCGCCGCGGGACGCTTGGCAGCGTCGCTCTCTGCCGGAACGATGCTGTCGGCGATCTCCGTCGGCCGCGCCGCGTCCGCGATGGCCACCTTCCGCGCCAGCGTGGTGATCAATTCCATCTGCGTGCGCAGCTTGAGATGCAGGTTGAGCAAAACGATCAGGCTGATGCAGACCCAGACATAGAGCATGAGGTCGACGCCGCGGCCGATCCCGACCAGCTCGGCGAGCTGCGTGCTGTGTTCGGGGACCCATACGAAGTAGAGCCCTGCGGCTGCGACGACGAGCGTCATGAGCGCGACCACCGGCGACCGCCGATACTCGGTCCAGGCGTAGAGCAGAATGCCTGCCAGCAGGATCGAGAGGATGAATTGCGCGATCATCGATAGAGCCTTCGTGCGAACAGGTCGAGCAGGATCAGCACCGCGTCGCGGATGTTCTGCCCTTTGGCGAGCGAGTAGGCGGTGTATTCGATGGTAACGGGCCGTTCCACGTAGCGAAGCCCGCTGCTGCCGATCTGGCTGAGGAATTCGGAAGCATGCGCCATCCGGTTCTGGCGCAGCCTGATCGCGGCGGCGCCGCGGCCGGTCATGGCGCGCAATCCGTTGTGCGTGTCGGTGACCTGGAGGCCGGTCGTGAGCCGCGTGAACAGGGTGGCGGCCTGCAGCATGAGGCGACGCAGCGGGGGCAGATTCGGCGCCCGCCCGAGGAATCGGCTGCCCAGGACGAAATCGGCGCGTTCGCGAACGAGGGCGTCGGTAAGGCGGGGGATCTCGGACACGCGGTGCTGGCCGTCGGCGTCGAAGGTCACGACGAACTGCGCCCCATGCGCCACGGACTGGTCGATGCCGGTCTGCAGCGCGGCGCCCTGGCCGAGGTTGAACGGATGCCTGACGACCTCGGCGCCGGCGGCGGCCGCGATCTCGGCGGTGTCGTCCCGCGAGCCGTCGTCGACCACGACGACGGGATAGCCCGCCCGCCGCACGTCGGCGACGACGCGCGCGATCATCGCCCCCTCGTTGTAGGCAGCGATCACGACATGCACCTGGCGCCGAGAGACGAGCTCCATGTCATCCTTCCATCAGCGAACACCAGGAAATTCCACACGCACGGGAAAGTTCCTTTTTTCAGCCTGCGACAAGAAGCAGCCCGCCCAGAATGAGACCGATCCCGAGCATCAGGCGCACCGTCATCGCCTCGCCGAACACGAAGCCGGCGAGCAATGGCGTCAGCGCAAATGCGAGCGCGACGAACGGATAGGCACGCGACAGCGGCGTGAAGGTCAGGATCCAGACCCACAGCACGGTCAACGCGACGTAGAGGACGATGGCCGCGAGAAAATAGACGTTCTGGACCAGGCTCAGGAGCCGTTCCCCGAGCGGCGCCCCGGCGGCGTAGCGGAGCGCCGCCGCCTTGAACAGCAACTGGCCGCCGGCCATGCCGGCGGCATAGGCGAAGAGGAGCGCGGCCTGCGAGAGCGCGAGACGGTCGTTGTTCATCACGGCGCTTTTCGCAGCACGATGCGCATGGCATCGAACAGGTTGACCGGCACGCCGATTCCGCTGGCGGTGGCGCCGCCGGCGGAGCGCAGGCCGAGCATGCGCCGCAGCTGGAACATGATCAGCGAGGCCGGCACGATCTTCCAAGGATGATCCACGTGCTCGACGGTAAGCCCGAGCGACGCGGACATCGCCCGCATGCTCGCGGGCGTGAAGAACCAGAGGTGCTGTGGTGGTGTCATGAGCCGCCATCTCGCTCCGGCGACCCGCGCAACGGCGGAGCTGAAATCGCCGGTCGTGATAACGATGATCCCGCCGGGATTGAGATGCTGGCAGCATAAGGCAAGCGTTTCGCGCGGTTCCGGGAGATGCTCGATAACATCGAACAGAACGATGACATCCACATGACCGACACGCGCCAGAGTGGCGGCATCGGCGGCTCCCGTCAGCACGTTCAGGCCGGCGTGGCGGCCGTGCTCGGCGGCCTCGGCCGCAAGTTCGATTCCCGTCACGTCGAAGTGGCCTGCCGCCTCCTGCAGGAAGAAGCCGTAGGCGCAGCCGAGTTCCAGCAGCTTGCCGCCGCCGCGGTAGCGGCGGATGAAATCGACGCTGCGCGCGAATTCGCGGCGCAGGACCGGCTCGGCACCGAGGTAGTCGGCGTAGCCGTCCGAATGGCCGCCGGAAAAATAGTCCCCGGTGTAGTAGGCGGCGGGGTCGAATCCGGAGGTTTCGGTGCTGCCGAGGCCGCAATCCCGGCACTGTAGAATGTCGCAGCCGTTGCGCCTGAAACGATGCAGATGATCCGTGGTGCGTCCGCAGGCCGGGCATGCCCGCGCGACATCTGCCGCATCCTGCGCTGCAGCGAAGGCCACCTGGGCTGACTGAGACGGCAAGCGCGAAATCCCCACAATTCGCTAGTGTCGCGTTTCCGACATTCGTATCCGTTTGCGGCGCGTGGCCAGCGGTTCAAGTCTCGGCATCGGCACAAAGTTCCGACGGGCGCGATGCTGCCCGATGCAGATGTACCTGACATGAACAGATTGGGCTTTTTTCGGGGTCATCTGGCCGCAGGGCGGCTACCCAAAATATGCCTCGCGGACCTCCGCGCGACCGGCGAGTTCATCGGGTCGGCCGGCCGCCACCACGCGCCCCTTCGAGAGCACGTAGCCGTAGTGCGAGATCGCGAGCGTCTGGTGCACGTTCTGCTCGACCAGAAAGACCGTGACGCCGCGCGCGTTGATCGCCCGGATGATGTTGAAGTTCTCCTTGACTAGCAGCGGCGACAGCCCGAGCGAAGGCTCGTCCACCAGCAAGAGCTTGGGGGCCCGCATCAGTCCCCGCCCGATCGAGATCATCGCCTGCTCGCCGCCCGACATGGTGCCGGCGATCTGTCCCCGCCGCTCGCGCAGGCGCGGGAAGGTGTCGAAGATCTCCTCGATGCGCCCGCGCGTCACCGCTCCCGACGGCTCCTGGTAGGCGCCGACGCGCAGATTTTCTTCGACCGTCAGCTTGGGAAAGACCTTGCGGCCCTCCGGGATGCAGGCGATGCCGGCGGCGATCACCTTGTGGGTCGGCAGCCGCGTAAGGTCGCGGCCATCGAGAACGATACGGCCGTCCCGCGGCGGCGTCAGTCCCAGGATGGAGCGAATGAGCGTGGTCTTGCCGGAGCCATTCGATCCGAGCAGGCAGGTGATGCTGCCGGGTTCGACGGTGAGCGACACACCTTGCAGAACGTCGGCCTTGTCATAGCCGGTGGTCACGCCTTCGATCTCGAGCCTGCCCGCCATTCACGCCACCCCAAGATAGGCTTCTTGCACTTGGGCATTGGCGGCGATCTCGGCGAAGGTGCCCTCGCTGATCTTGCGGCCGTAATTGAGCACGGCGCAGCGATCGGTGATGCGCTCGATCACGCCCATCTCGTGCTCGATGACGACGATGGTGAGGCCCGGGATGCGGTCGCGCACCGACATGATGTCGTCCATGAGATGGCGCGTCTCCTCATGCGTCATGCCGGCGGAAGGCTCGTCGAGCAGCAACAGCCGCGGCCGGCTGACCAGCGCCCGGCAGATCTCGATGCGCCGTCGATCGATCATCGGCAGGCCCGCAGCCGGCTCGTCGATGCGGCCGGCGAGGTCGGGATTGAACACGGTGACCAGTTCGCGCGCTTCCTCCCAATTGCTGACGAATTCGGCAGCGAATGCGTCGCGCCGCAGCAGGTTGAAGACGAGGCCGTGGCTCAGCCGCTTGTGGTTGCCGACCATGATGTTGTCGAACACGGAGAGCGGCAGGCACATGCGCGAGCGCTGGAAGGTGCGGGTGATGCCGGCGCGATAGACCGCCTGCGGTGTCGCGCCGGTCATGTCCGTGCCGGCGAAGGTCACGCTGCCTTCGTCGGCCCCGTAGATGCCGGTGACGACGTTGAACAGCGTGGTCTTGCCCGAGCCGTTCGGCCCAATCAGGCCGACGATCTCGCCCTCGTCCACCTCGAAATCGACGCGGTCGAGGGCAACGAGCCCGCCGAAACGGCAGGTCAGCGCCTTACATGCGAGCAGCGCCGCCGTCATGACGCGCGACCCGGCAGATAGCTGCGCAGGCGCCGCGGCAGCAGTCCTTCCGGACGAAACAGCAGGATCAGGATCACCAGTCCCGCATAGAGGACAAACCGGTATTCCTGAATGACCTGGAATTTCTCAGGCAGGATCACCACGAACGCGGCCGCGACGGCCACGCCCCAGAGATTGCCGATGCCACCCAGCAGCACGATCGACACGAGGATGAGCGAGTCGCCGAAGGTGAAATTGTTGGGCGCGATGAAGCCGAGCACGTGGCCGTAGGCCGCGCCGGCCATGCCGGCGAGGAAATTGCCGAGCGTGAAGGCCAGCACCTTCCAGCGCGCGAGATCGAGCCCGTAGCAGGCCGAGGCAATTTCGTCGAGGCGGATCGCGTCGAGGCTCAGCCCGATCCACGAGCGCTCGAGCCGCCGCACCAGCACGAAGCTCGTCGCCAGGAGCACCAAGGCGAGCAGCAGATAGGAAAAATAGAACGAGGCGGTGAAGTCGCCGATCCGGATCGGGCTGTTGAAATTCCATCCGAACAGAACGAGCGGCTTCACCTGGATGCCTTGCGGCCCGCCGAGCGTGTCGTTCACTTCGAGAAAGACCTTGAACAAAATGCCGAAGGCGATGGTGACCAGCGCGGCGTAGTGTCCGCGCGTTCGCAGCACCGGCAGGATCAGGATCGAGCCGATCAGCGCCGCCATCAGCCCGCCGAGCGGAAGCGTGAGCACGGTCGGCAGCGGAGTGTATTTGGTGACCACACCCGCGGTGTAGCAGCCGATGCCGAGAAAGGCCGCGCCGGCGAAGTTGACCACACCGGCATAGCCGAACTGGATGGTGAGACCGAGCGCCGCGACCATCAACAGGAACGCGGTCGTCATCATCAGAATGACGAAATGCTCCTCGTGGAACCAGAGGGCGGCGGCGAGCACACCGGCGACCGCGGCAAGGTCGAAGACGCGTTCGTTGCGGCCGATGCTTGCCTGCACCCGGTCGACGAGCCCGAAGCGAGATCCTAGCACGATGGCGGCAGCGGCGACCGCCAAGAGCGTCGCCAGCGCCCACTGGCTTTCAGCGCCAAGAAAGAGAATGCCGTAGAGCGTGGCAACGGCGGCCCATGCAAGGGCGACGAGCGACGAAGGCCTGGTGGGCGACGCCGTCATGCGCTCACACCCGCTCGCTGGTTTTTTCCGCGATCAGGCCGGTCGGCCGCCAGGTCATGATCGCGATGATGACGGCAAGCGCGAACACGTCCTTGTAGGCGCTGGCGAAGGGCAGCGCGACCGCGCCGATGGTCTGCAGGCCCGCGAACAGGAAGCCGCCTAGGATCGCCCCGTAGATGTTGCCGAGCCCGCCGACCACGGCGGCGCTGAAGCCGAAGACGCCGAGCAGCAGGCCCATGCTGAAATTGATCTCGTTGTAGTAGAGCCCGTTCATCACCCCGGCGAAGGCCGCCACCGCCGAGCCGAGCGCGAACGTGGTGAGCACCACGAAGGTGAAGTTGATGCCCATGGTGCGCGCGGTCTCGCCGTCCTGTGCTACCGCCCGGATGGCGAGCCCGAGCTTGGTGCGATTGATCAGCAGGTGGACGGCGACGATCATCGCCAGTCCTGCTGCAAGAAGGATCACGCTGTCGAGCCGCAGCGTGAAATGGCCCCAGCTATAGGCACTGGTGGGCAGCAGCGCCGGAAACGGCTTCGGGTTCGAGCCGTCGGGGAAGATCAGCCGCACGCCCTCGCGCAGCACCGTTCCGAGCATCAGCGTGATCAGCAGCGTGTTGAGCGCCGGCGCGGATGAGAGCGGCAGCACCAGGTAGCGGGCGATCACCGCGCCGAGCAGCGCCATCGCGACCATGGCGACGAACGACACCGCGATGAGCTGGATCAGCGGCGAGCCGACCTGCGCCGCCTTCAGCGCAAGATAGGTGGCGAAGCCGGTGAACACGCCGACGGTGAGCACGTCGCCGTGGGAGAACTTGATCACGTCGAGCACGCCGAAGAACAAGGTGAAGCCGACCGCGACCAGGGCGTACATGACGCCGAGCATCAGCCCGTTGATCAGGTATTGGAGCGCGATGTCCATGTGCGGCCAGTCATTCGTAGGATGGGCAAAGGCGCGTTCTTGCGCGCCCTACCTACTCTACATCTGTGCCGCTACTTCTTCAGCTTGCGCTTGCCGCTGCCGTATTCGCTGTCCTCCCAGATCACCCATTTGCCGTCCTGGGCGACGAACTTGGTGATCAGGGGGACGGTGTTCTGGCCATGGTCATCGAACGTGACCGGGCCGATGATGGAGTCGTAGTTCGCCACCTTGCCGAGCGCGTCGGTCACCTTCTTCCGGTCAGGGCCGACCTGCTCGATGGTGTCGAGGATCAGCTGCATCGCCACGAAGGCGAAAGCGCCGTAGGCTTCCGGCGGCTCCTTGTAGCCGGCCTTGTCGTATTGCTCCTGGAAATGTTTTCCGCCCGGCAGCTTCTCGATGGGCGCGCCCTCGATGAAGCTGAGCGAACCTTCTGCCAGCGGTCCCAGTCCCTGGATGTAGGCATCGGACTTGATGCCGGAGGTGCCCTCGAACACCGCGGTGAGGCCGAGCTTGTCCATCTGCGAGCGGATGCGGATGCCGATCGGCGTGAGGCCGCCGAAGTAGATGACCTCGGGGTTGAGCGCCTTGGCTTGTGTGAGCTCGGCGGTGAAATCCTGCTGGTCCGCGGTCACGCCATAGGTGCCGACGATTTCGCCGCCGCCCGCCTTGACGTACTTCGAGAAGTATTCGTTGTGGCCCTTGCCGTAGTCGGTGGTGTCGTGGATGACCACCCACTTCTTGAAGCCGAGGCCGGTCATGAATTTCGCCGCCACCTCGTTCTGGTTGATCATGGTGCCGTTGACCCGGTGCACCTCCGCGAACTTGTTGCGGTAGGTGATGTCGGGCAGAACCGCGCCCCAGACCACCATGGGCAGTCCCAACCGATTATAGGTTTCGACCGCGGCGATCGCCGCGACCGAGCAATAGTGCGAGGCCGACGCGATGATGCCGCGGTCGGCGCCGGCCTTGGTCGCCACCTGCACTGCGACGTTCGGCTTGCACTCGTCGTCGAGCACGGTGAGCTCGTATTCGTACTTCGCCTTGGGATCGGCGTTGCGCAGCTTGACCGCGAGGTCTGCCGAGTTGCGGCCGCCGAGGCCGTTGGCGGACGTGCCGCCGGTCAGCGGCCCGATGAACGCGACCTTGACCTTGTCCTTGGCCGCAGCCGGCGCTGGGCAGATGGCAACCCCCAGCGCGGCCGCCGAGGCGATGGCAAAGAGACCATTTTTCCTGATCATCTGACGTCCCCTGTGGTGGAAACCGGCTCGCAGATATGGTCGCGCAGCGGCGCATCCAGAGCAAGTCCAAAGCGCCGCCTCGCATGTGCAATTCCGGCGTCAGGCACCCTTCGTTTGTGCCGGAATGACCGGCAGCAGCAGGTGCGATTGGTGCGCCGCGTCACGGAAGATCTTGTGCGTCGTCGCCCGCCCGCTCGGCAGATGGTAGCTGTCGGGCGGCAGCAGTTGCGTGAAGCCATCCGCGAACGGTTCGTTGCACATCAGCTCCAACTGGATGCGGTGCCCCGCCTGGAACAGGTTGGAGAAGGAATAGATGCGGATCGCGTATTCGATGACCTCGCCCGGCGGCACCGGCAGCGAGCGCGTGTGCGGATGATGTGGGCGCCAGGGCTTGGATTGCTCGCTATCGAGCTCGCGATGGGAGGCCTTGAGATATCCTGCGCTGATCAGCTGCCGGTTGCCGTGCGGGTCGAGATCGTAGAGCTTGGCGATCAGGTTGGTGTCGTCGGTGTCGATCGCGACATGGACATAGAGCGCGGCCGGCCCGGTGATCTCGGTATCCGTGAGGAGCGGCGCCGTGGTCCATTTCACCGACTGCACGTCGGGCGTGACGGTGAACGGCGCCTGGTAGAAGCCGTCGGGCGGCGCGGCGTCGGCTCCGAGCGGCTCCGGCGTCGTGACCAGCCGATGGCGCGGGCGCAGATAATATTTCCGCCACGCCGTGCGCGCGAGCGGCCATTCCTTCTCCGCGCGCCATTGGCGTGCGCCCTCGACGAAGATGCGGATCGGCCCATCCTCCTTCATGATGCCGGTGTCGATGCCCTTGAGCCAGTGGTCGTACCAACGGAACATCTCGTCGTGGGATTCGTGGAACGGCCGCTCCTGCATCGGCGGCAACGGCTGCAGGTCCAGGCGCTTGATGCCCTGCACCTTCTCGAAGCAGTCGATGGTGCCATCCACCGTCCAGCCGCGTCCCCATTTCACCTGGAAGTAGGCCGGGATCCCGATCTTGTGCGCGGTGTTGATAGCCTGGCCGTCCTGCCAGAACGGCCCGTCGTGCGGATTGAGGATGAAGTCCATCCAGAGATCGTGCGTCTCAGGGTAGTTGAGCACGTGCACCATGTTCGGCCAGTGCGCGATGTCGGGATCGGCGAGGCGCGCGCGGATGCGCGCTGCGTATTCCTCGGGCGAATAGACCTGCTTGCTCTTGTTGGTGACGTTGCGCACGGCGACGCCGCTGTCGCCGCCGCGGCCCTCGCGCGAGGCGCGCGGCATCAGCCACATGATGCCGCCGTGATAGCAGAGCTCGTACATGTCGAAGTGGCCGCCGTTGACGAAGATCGCCTTGAGGTGCGGCGGCGCCTCGGCGGCGCCCATCACCTGCACGGTGGCGAAATACGAGATGCCGATCATGCCGATATTGCCGTCGCACCAGGGCTGCAGCGCCATCCACTCCACGAGGTCGTAGACGTCCTTGCCCTCGCCATGGCCGCCGAGGTCGTAGTTGCCGACGAGCCGGCCGTCCGAGCCGCCGGTGCCGCGCACGTCGGCGATCATGTGGGCGTAGCCGCGCCCGACCACGGCGCTGATGTCGCCGGCCTCGATGCCGCCGTCCCAGAGCGGGCTCGGCCGCGCCTGTGGAGGCAGCGTGAGCGACAGCGCCTGCAGCTCCTTGCCGTAGGGGCTCAGCGCCAACACCGCCGGCACCTTGGCGTCGGTGACCGGGCGGTAGATGTCGGCGGCGAGATGCACGCCGTCGCGCATGGGGACGCGGACGTTCTTTTCGATCTTCATGCTTGACACCGTTTCCTGTCGATCAGTTCATGCGGGCTTGAGCGGCTCGGCTTGCGCAGCGCTTCTCGCCGTCAACCGCGCCAGCACCTGCCAGATGATGACCATGGCGAGCAGCCCGATCACCAGCCATACGCCCACGGCGGCGGCCTTGTTGGTCTCGCCGCCCGACCAGTAGCTGTAGAGCAGCGCCGGCAGCGTCGCGTTGTCGGCGCCCTGCAGCATCAGCGCGGCGGTGAGCTCGCGCAGGCAATGGGCGAACACCCAGATCCAGACCGCGGCAAGGCCGGGCGCGGCCAGCGGCACGATGATGCGGCGCACGGTGGCGAAGAGGCCGGCGCCGCTCATACGTGCGGCCTCATCGAGCTCGGAATGGAGCTGAAGAACGATGCCGTTCATGGTACGTGAGCCGAAGCTGAGATAGATCGTGAGATAGGCGACCGCGATGATCCAGATCGTGCCGTAGATCGGGATGATTTTCACCGCGAGATAGACGTAGATGAGCGCGGTCGCGATCAGCACGCCCGGCATGGCCAAGGGCAGAAAGGCGAGCGCGTCGATGGCGCGGCGACCGGGCGCGCGGCTCTTGATGCTCACCCAGGCGGTGACGAGCGAGAGCGCCGCCACCGCGGTCGAGGCCGTGACCGCCACGACGATGGAGTTGACGGTTGCCGCCTCGATGAAGGGATTGGCGAAGAACTCGCGGTGATTGGCGAGCGTCGCCATCCGCGCGGCGGCCATCGAGACCGGCGCCTGGAACGGCATCACGCTCGTCCACACCAGGATCAAGAGTGGGGCAAGCACGGCGCAGAGAAAATAGAGCGCGACTGCCGCGATCGCGAGCCACCGCAGCTTCCCGAGCCGGAACGGCCGAGGGCGATAGCCGCGGCCGGTGACGGTGGCGAAGCGGCCGGCGTGGCGCATGAGACGGTGATAGAGCAATGTCAGCGCCAGCAGGCCCAGCGTGAACATCAGCGCCATGGCGCTCACCTTGCCATACTCCGGAATGCCACGAGGACTGTCGGCCACCAGACTGTAGATCTGGCTCGAGAGCACGAAGATGCGCGACGGCATGCCGATCGTGCCGGGCACGTCGAACACGACGAAACTCACGATCATGAGGAAGATCGCGGTGCCGGCGAGCGCCGGCAGCAGCAGCGGCAAAATGATGCGAAAGATCAGCTGCAGCGGGCCGGCCCCCGACATCAGCGCGCTTTCCTCCAGGCCGGGATCGAGGTTGCGCGCGGCCGGCGCCAGGATGAGGAACGCCGAAGGCACCAGCGCCAGCCCTTCAACGAAGATCATGCCGCCGAGCGAATAGATGTTGAAGGGCGGCGCGTCGAGCCCGAATGCGCTCTTCGCCAGCGCGTTGATCATGCCGGTGCGCGGGCTGAGCAGGATGATCCAGCTGATGGCGAGAAGGAACGGCGGCGTCGCCATGGGCAGGATCACCAGCGCGCGCACCAGCGCCGGCGCCGGCAGGTCGGTGCGCTCGACCAGCCAGGCCAGCACGCCGCCGAGCACCAGCGCGAGCGCGGTAGAGCCGGCGGCGAATTGCAGCGTCGCGCCGACCAGGCTCCAGAACTGTGCGCTCGAATAAGTCTCGACCACGTGCGCGAGCGTGAAGCCGGGATCGCGCAGCAACCCGGTCGGCTTGAACGCGCTGACGACGAGGACCGCGAGCGGGACGAGCACGAGCCAGACGAGCAGCGCGCCGGTCAGCAGCACCGGCAGCATCTGCGCAATTCCCGGACGGGGAAGCCGGGGCGCTGCGACCGCGGCGTAGGGCAGGGAGGTGGTGGCGGCCAAGTTGACTCAGCGCTTCTTGCTCGCGGCCATCAGCATCTGCGTGAGGTCGGCGTCGAGCTTCTCGATCGCGGCGAAGTCGGTGAAGCCGAATTCCACCAGCTTGCGTCCGGCGACGCGCTCGGCGGTCTCGGTGCCATTGATCAGAGGATTGCCGCGTCCGATCGCGGCCTCGTAGGCCTTGGCGCCCTCGAGCGTCGAGAGCCAGGCCAAGAGGACCTGCGCGCCCTCGGGGTTGCCGCCTTTCGCCACCACTGCGGCGTAGAGGGTGTTCATCGGCGTCGGGTCGAGGAAGCGCAGGCCGAGCGGCGCGCCGGCCGCGATCACCGGCTGCGCCGAATGATAGAGGCCCATGCCGATATCGACCTCGCCGGCGGCGACCTGCTGCGCGAGCTGGAAGGTGGACGGATAGATCATCGGCTGCAGCTCGATGAGCTTGCGCACATAGTCGCGCATGTGCTGCTCGCCGTAGTCCTTCGCCAGCGTGCCGAGCGTCGCGGCGCGCACCCACTGGCCGATCTTGCCGCGCCAGCGCTCGGCCAGCAGCTCGTCCCACGTTTTCGGCAGGTCGACATCCGCCACGCGCTGCTTGTTCCAGACCAGCACGCCGAGCGCGGCGGTCGACGCGACGGCGAACGGCGTCGTCACCAGGGCAGGATCGACACCGAGGCCTTGCCAGTTGCCTGCCAACAGCAGCTTGCGTTCGTTGAGCGGGGTCACTTGTGCGACGTCGCCGATGAAAAAGCTCGCGGTCGCGGCGCCGGCCTCGGATTCCTGGATGACGCGGGCGGCGATGCCGCCGCCGCCGGTGTTGCGCACGAACTGAATCTTGATGTCGGGATAGCGTTTATTGAAGGCGGCGGCGATGTTGAGGACCTGCTCTGGCGGCGAGCTCTCGTACCAGATCACCGGACCTTTCTTGGCGGCGGCCGCGGCGAGATCCTGCAGGGCGTCCGCGTGGGCGGCGTGACCGGGCACCAACTGGCTCGCCAAGACGAGCACGGCCACGGCGGCGACCAGCTTGTGCAGGGCAAAACCCATCGCTTCCTCCCGCGCGCCCATTTTTTCGCGCTGTTCAGCGCGTTTTGGGCATTTCGGGAGCGAGCATATCCGGCTTTACCGGGCCATGCGAGACGTCGTCGCAGCGCTAAGCCGCGGCGCTGGCCTCGATGACCTCCTCGACCACAAAGCGATATCGGTTGCCGCGCGAGTCGGTCGCCCACCAGCAGTCGCGCTCCTCGTCGCGGCCATAGTCGCCCCAGAGGCGCGAGGCATCGAACTCCGCCATGGCCATGGCGTCATCCCGCAGTTCGAACAGTGGCTGCAGCGGGCGGCGGATGACGACGTTGTCGGAATCATCGAGCGCAACGCGAACGATCTGGAACATGGACGGTTCCTCGATTCGATTGGAACGTGCGTGCGGTACACGCCGTCTCTTGCAGGATTTTGACGACCGCGTCACCGGCTCAGCGTCGGCCCCTGGGGGGCGCGATCACGATGCCGAGAGGGCCAGAAGACCCTGGCACGACTGTGACTCTCCGGCGGCAAATGCGGGTCGGACGCATGTCATCCAGCTGTCATGTCGCCGCAGCTATCTAGAAACGATTCCAGAGAGACCCTCGATCAAGGGTCGGCCGGAATGCTGCGATGCAGGATCCAAAGCAAAATCCGAAGTTTGCGGTGCCGCACGAGATTGACGAAATTCTCGATCGCCTGCCTCCGCAAGTGACGCTCAATGTGCCCGACCATATCCTGGCGAAGTGGTTCCCGCCCGGACCGACGAACGATGGGATGGATGGGGTCGCGCTCGAGCGCGCGCAAAGCTACGCGCGGACCTGCGGATGCAAGTTCGCCTATCACCGCAGTATCCGCGAAGGCGTTTTCTACAGGCCGTTGGCGTCGGACGATTGAGTTGCCGCTGCCGTCATGAGCGCCGCCGGCGCAATTGATCGACGAAGCGTTGCAGCTCGAGCGAGCCTTCGTAGTCTTTGTGGCTCGCAGCCTTGAAGCCGAGATACTGTCCGTCCCACAAGCGGTCGAACGCGGCGCGATCCTTCTCACGGATCGTCAGGAACGCATCGCGGATCGCGGCCTTCAGCTCCGAAGGCATGTTCGAGAGATAAGCGAACGGCGCGGAGGGAATGATGTCCGCTTTGTAGATGACCCGGAATTCATCCGGCTTCACCATGCCTTTCTTGGCCATCCGCAGCACCATCGAGTCCCGCTCGGATCCCCACCAGCTGAATGCTCCATCGCACGTGCCCTGCCGTGCCGCGATGATCGCGTTCTCGTGGCTGCCGGCATAGACCACCTTGGCGAAGAACTTCTCCGCGTCGATTCCGATCTTGCTCATCGAGAAACGGGGACCATCGTTGCCGGTGGTGGAGTTGGGGTCGACCAGGCACAGGTTCTTTCCCTTGAGGTCCTGGATCGCTTGCGGCGGGCTGTCGGCCCGCACGTAGAGCGCCGGATAGAGGCCGTCCGAGCCGTCCGCGGATACGAAGGTGCTGAACACCTCGACGCCGGCATTGGTCACCGACCAGGCGCGCACGTAGGAGGAGGGGCCGTAGTGGGCCACGTGGATATTGCCGGCGCGCTGGCCCTCGATGACGGCGGCGTAATCGTTGACGACGCGCAGCGTCACCTTGCTGCCGAGCTCGCGCGACAGATAATTGATGAAGGGCGTGTACCGATCGACGAAGCCGGTGGCGTTCTCGACCGGGGCCGCGGCCATGACGATCTCCGGGTACTTCGTCTTCCAGTCCTGGGCGCCGGCGCTGCCGACAAAGGTGAGCGTAGCGGCGATCGCGAGGCCGATGCTGCGCCAGGATGGGCGCTCCCGGCATTTACTGTGCCTCCCTGTATCTCGATGGTGGACGGCGAGGGCCGTCGGCGCTGCTTGCGTCGGCTCGCCAGTCAAACCAGGTGCTTGCGGATGCGGGCGCTGATCAGGTCGATGGCGACCACGGTGACAACCACGATAATGATCTGCGCCGCCGTCTCGGCATATTGAAAGCTGCGGATGCTTTCATAGAGAGTCTGGCCGATGCCGCCAGCGCCGACGATACCGAGCGTGGTGGCCGAGCGCACGTTGGTTTCCAGCCGGTAGAGCGTGAGCGAGCTCCACAGCGGCATCACCTGCGGCACCACGCCGAATACGACTTCCTGCAGCCGGCGCGCGCCGGTCGCCCGGATGCCCTCGACCGGCCGCGGATCGATCGACTCGACGGCCTCGGAGAACAGCTTCGAGAACACCCCGAGATTGTGCACGAAGAGCGCCATCACGCCGGCGAAGGGACCGAGCCCGACGGCGACCACGAACATCAGGGCGAAGACGATCTCGTTGATGGCGCGGCAGGCATCCATCAGGCGGCGGACCGGCTGCACGATCCACTGCGGGCAGACATTGGCCGCGCTCAGGATCGAGAACGGAATGCCGAATGCGACGGCAAGCGCGGTGCCCCAGATCGCGATCTGCACCGTCACCACCATGTCGCTGAGATAGTGATCCCAGTCGTGAAAATTAGGCTTGAGAAACGCGCCGCCGAACTCCGCCATGTTGCGCCAGTCGGTGAACAGGGCCTTGACGCGGAACATTTCCGCCGGCGCCCAGGCCCAGGCCAGCAGTGCGAAGATCAGTGCCCATGCCAGCCAGCCGCGCAGGCGGCGCGACAGCGGATGCTGCGGGACGTCGATGGCGGCGATGTCGTTGGCAGCCACCGCCTGGGCGGGCAAGGCCGGCTCCACATGCTCGGACCTGCCTTGCTGGGGGACCTGCAACATCGCGTCTGCCGACTTTCTTGCCCTGCACAAGGTAAGCGCCGGGGTCAAATCCCGGCGCTTACCGTGCTTGCGGCGATGATCAGTGGGTGGTGGCGGTGCCGGCCGCGAACTCGGCAATCATCTTCTTGAGGTCGTCCTGATTGCCGGTCTTGTCGGTTTCGACGAACGCCGCCACGCGTTTCTGGAACTGATCGGACTCGGCCTTCTTCTGCATCTCCTCGAGCTTGGCGATCTCGGCGCGGATCGCCGCCACCTGCTTGCTCTTCTCGTCGGCTGAGAGCTTGTCGTCGCCTTGCACCTTCATCAGATTCTTGTTGGCTTCGAGCACGCGGATCGGGATCAGCTGGTTGTCGGACGACGGCCGGAACGGCGACCAGATCAGATCGGCGAGGATGCCCTTGGCGATCTTGGTCTCGTCCTCGGTGCCGATGCGGCCATAGCTCATCAGGAAGGTGTAGACCTTGGCCTTGAGCGCGGGGTCGAGGTCCTTACGCCACACCAGCGGATCGAGCGGAATGAGCGGCGAGGTCCAGACGATCTTGATCTGCTCACGCGCGGCGGGCGCCGACGCGGCCAAGCGCTGGAGGTCTTCGCTGTTGTTGGTGGCGGCGGCGACCTGCTTGTTCGCCACCGCCATGGCATTCGCCTGGTGGTTGGCATTGCGCACGGTCTTGAAGCAGGTCTTCGGATCGAGGTTGCGCGTGGCGAAGATGTACGCGGTCGGCACCAGGAAGCCCGATGTGGAGTTCGGATCGCCGATGCCGAAGTCGAGCGACTTGTCGCACTTGAGGACGTCCTCGAGCTTGGTGAAGGAGCTGTCCTTGTGCACGATGATATGGGAATAGTAGCCGACGCTGCCGTCGCGTCCCACGGTGTGGGCGAAGACCTCGCCGTTGGCGCGGTCGACCGCCTCCATGCCGGATTTGTTGCCGTACCAGGCGACATGGATCTTGTTGAAGCGCATCGCTTCGATCACGCCGGCATAGTCGGTGGCGTAGAAGCCGTTGACCTTGATGCCGACGGCCTTCGACATCGCCTGCAGGAACGGCTCCCAGTTCTTCTTCTGGTTCATCGAGGCCTCGGTCGAGATCACGCCGAAATTGATCTCGGCCGGCGCCTGTGCACCGGCGGCGACGGCCGACGCGGCGACCGTCACGGCGGCGACGGCGCAGGTGAGAAAAGCTCGCATCATGGGAGTGCTCCTGTGGTGATGGGATGTGTCGACGGTACGTGGAGCTGTCCGCCGGCGGTGCGATCACGCGCTCAAGCGGTCGGCCGGTCCATGCGGGACCTGGGCGGGGTGCGGCAGAGCCGGGCCTCCCAATCCCTGCCGGCGCCAGGACTCCGGTAGAGCGTCCGGCAAGGCCGCGGCCGGCTGGTCGAAGCCGCGCAGGAACAGCTCGCTGCATTCGGCGCCATAGATGCTGCTGAGCAGCGCCGGGGTGAGTTCGTCGGACGGCCCGTCATACACGATGCGGCCGGCCTTCAGCGCGATGGTGCGCGGGCAATAGCTCAGCGCGTACTCGACCTGATGCAGCGAGACCAGCACCGTGATCCCGTCCTGCCGGTTCATCCCGGCGAGAATGTCCATGACCCGGCGCGCGGAGGCGGGGTCGAGCGAGGCGATCGGCTCGTCGGCAACCAGAAGCTCGGCGCCCTGCACCAGGGTGCGCGCGATGGCGGCGCGCTGCTGCTGGCCGCCGGAGAGCTCCGAGCCGCGCTTGAGCGCATGCTCGGCCATGCCGACGCGGGCGAGCGCGTGCATCGCGCGGCGCTTCTCGTCCATGGTGAAATTGCTGAGTGTTCCGCGCACGAACGGCATCCGGCCGAGCAGTCCGAGGCAGACATTGGTGAGGACCGACAGCCGCGGCACCAGGTTGAACTGCTGGAAGATGACGCCGACGCGCACGCGCAGATCCTTGGCACCGCGCATGATGCGGCCGTCGCGCTGGATCAGCCGGCCGAAGATGGTGATCGTGCCGGCGCGGTTCTGCGCGTCGCTGCCGGGCGTGCGCTCGATCGCCACCAGTCCCGCCAGCGCCCGGATGAGCGTCGACTTGCCCGATCCCGATGCGCCGATCAGCGCCACCATTTCGCGCCGCTGCACCGAGAAGGTCACGTCGTCCAGGACGCGGGCGCCGCGCTCGAACGATTTCGAGACCCGCCGCACATCGATAAGGGTTTGGGTCTGCAAGCCAAATCTCCTGCGATTTTGGCCTAGCAGCGGCATATGACAGCGGGATGAAATGCATAGCGGCAACGAATGGGTTTTCCACCATTGCCGGTGGTGCCTTGGTCAGTGCAGCGCGGTCAGGTCGGCTTGGCGCACCACGCGGAACCGGGCCGACGACGTCGTCTGGCATGCCAGGACCAGCCGTCCGACGCGCAGGGCGTGATTGCCGTTGACCCGGTTGAAGCGGGCCTGCAGCAGCGCAACGATCGCGGCGCGGCGATCGGAGGCGATCGGACCGGTCAGGGTCATGTGGAAACGAAAGTCGTCGAAGACGTAAGGGTAGCCCCAGCGATCGAGGTTCCTGATCTGCCCCGGGGTCAGGCCGGCGGCCAGGCGTCTGTCCTTCTCCTGCGGGGTGATAGGGCGACGAAATCGGTCGAAAGCCATCACGCAATCCGCCGCCAGGCGATCGACCTCCTCGCTCCGCTCGCCGGGGACGATGGCCACGAAACGCCCGATCGGCTGGATGGCGGGCTCGATCGTGGCCAGCGCGCGGGGAATGGCGGCGAAGCGCCGGAGCTCCTCGGTCAGATCCTCGGCGGTGAACGCTGGCGCGAGCCGGAACGGCGCCTTCAGCGTGGCGTGAAATCCGTATTTGCGAGGCTCGTGGGTGAGCTCCGCCCAGTCCCGGGCGGGAAGCCCGATATCGTGCGGACAGCCGAGGTCGTCGCCGGTATAGCAATCGAATCCGAGAATGGCGGCGCCGAACCGGTAGAGATCCGAATTGGCCGGCGGCACGAAATAGATGGCGTATCTCGTGTCGTCCATCGGTTCTCTGCAAGGTGCGCCGGCGCTTAGCGATACGCTCAGCGCGATACGATAACGTCGGCTTGCGCGAGATGCACGACCCGGCCGGCGACGATGGTGGCGACGACGCGCGGGCGCCCATCCTCCGAGGCATCGACGATGATCACGTCGGCGCGCCGGCCCGCCGCGATTTCTCCGCGGTCGGCAAGCGCGACCGCGGCGGCCGGGGTCTGCGACACCAGCCGCCAGGCCTGCTCGAGCGGCAGCACCCCGCGCGACGCGAGCGCGAACGGGGCCAGCAGCGGCGCCGGATAGTAATAGTCGGAGGCCAGCACCGAGCAGAATCCCCGCTCGATCATCTCGGTGGCGTTGATCCAGCCGGTATGGCTGCCGCCGCGCACGACGTTGGGGGCGCCGAGCACGATGTCGTCGCCCTGCGCCGCGGCGTCCTCCGCGGTCTCCACGGTGGTCGGGAATTCCGCCAGGTTGCAGCCGAGCGAGCGGTACCAGCGCCGCTGCTCGGGGCTGCTGTCGTCGTGGGAAAGGAGCGGAACGCTGTTGGCATTGGCCACCGCGGCGAGCCGTTCGATCGAGGCGGGAACCTCGTCGGCCCGGCGCTTGGTGCGCTCCACCACCGCCGAAAATTCGTCCCGCGTCAGCCCGGAGCGCTCGACCATCGGTGCGAACTTGTGTTCATGCCGCGCCGTCTCGATGATGCCCGACATGTGATCGTTGAAGGCGATCACGTCGATCCGCCGGTCGGCAAGCCATTCGCTGATCTCGGGCTCGGCGTCGAGATTGTAGGTCTCGTGGCGCAGGTGATAGCGGGTGTCGGCACCGAGCCTGCCGCGCAGCCGCTCGATGCCCTCGAGGATCGCGCGCGCATTCTCCGGGCCGCGCAGGCCCGGCTCCCATGACCATGTGACCCCGTGAAACACCGTGGTGATGCCGTTGGCGATGGCCTGCCGGTCGCTGTCGAGCAATGCGATGTCGAGGGGAAATGCCACGCGCGGCCGCGGCATCATCTGCCGCTCGAACGCGTCGCCGTGGATGTCGACGATCCCGGGCAGCACGATGAACCCCGACGCGTCGATGGTTCGCTCCGCCGCCGCGTCCTCGCCGACGCCCGCGATGATGCCGGCATCGGAATCCATATGAATGCTGGTCTCCTCAAGACGATCCGCGACGAGCACGCGGCCGCCTTCGATGCGAATGTTCATGAATGGCTCTCAGGTTTGGACGAGGCGTCGGGCACCGGTTGGGACGGTCGGTTCAGGCATCTACGGTTTCCGCACCGGCGGTTTCCGTTTGAGCGAGGGTCGGCTCGTATTTGTCGAGGAAGCCCTCGACCGGCAGTCGCCGGAAGTCGGGCAGCGCCGCCCGCAGTTGTTCGTGATCCCAGTTCCACCACGCCAGCCGCTGCAGGCGTGCCGCGACGGCCGCGGGAAACCGCTGGCGAATGACCCGGGCCGGATTGCCCGCGACGATCGCGTAGGGAGCGACGTCCTTGGTCACCACCGCGCCGGCGGCGATCACGGCGCCGGTGCCGACCGTGCGGCCGGGCAGGACGATCGCGCCGTGCCCGACCCAGACGTCGTGGCCGATGACAACCGGAAAGGAGCGCCGCCAGGCGAAGAATTCCGCTTCGTCCTGTTCGCCCTCAAAGTAGGTGCTCGAACGATAAGTGAAATGCGACTGGGTCGCGCGGTCCATCGGATGGTTGCCGGGATTGATCCGCGTCATCGCCGCGATCGAGCAGAACTTGCCGAACGTGGTGTAGGCGACCTCGCCGTCGTTGACGATGTAGGAGTAGTCGTCGAGCACGACATCCAAGAGCTGCGTTCGCGCCCCGACCTCGGTATAGGCGCCGAGCCGGCCGCCACGGATGTCGGCTGTCGGGTGGATCAACGGGGTGGTGGTGAGTTTTTTCGCGCTCATGAAAGGAGGCGTTCCAGCCGGCAACGCCATGCCTCTACGACCCATATGACACGGCGATGACAAGGCGATGAATTGCGCGTGCATGTTCTTGGAAAATTGGGACCGGTTTTCCGATCAGGACATGTGCAAAATCAAGACGCTGGAGTGCTCGCGAACTGACGCGGCTGATAACTCGGTTACGGGTTCTGCGGGTACGCCGTTATCCCCTGTTCCAGAGCTGTCGCAACGAACCTGTCATTGCCGTGTCATGTCGCTGTCATGCTGGGCGGCTTTATCAGCTGTCTAAAGAACCAGCGGCAGCTTCTAGGGCCAACCTTGTCGACAACCGAGCCGGCGCGACACCTCACCGAGGCACCACAGACTCCGGCACGTGAAAGCAACAGCGATGCGAGCCGCCGGGCGGCGCTGGCCGTGCTGGCGCAGGCGCGCGTGGACGAGATCGAGCGGGGCCTCGAGGCGGTCGGCCCCGTCGACCATGTCGAGTTGCGGTCGGCCGAGACCGGGCTCGTCATGTTGCGGGGCCGGATCGGAGGCGATGGCGACCCCTTCAATCTCGGCGAGGCGACGGTGACGCGCGCCGCCGTTCAGATCGCCTCGGGCGAGGTGGGCTTTGCCTACATCCTCGGCCGCGACCAGCGGAAGGCCCGACTATGCGCCGTTTGCGACGCCCTTTGGCAAAGCAAGAAGCATCGCGACGCGGTCGAGCGATGCGTGCTCGCGCCGGTGCGCTCACGCCTGGAGGCCGAGCGCGTCTGCCAGCGCTCGCAGACCGCCGCGACCAAGGTGGATTTCCTCACCTTGGTCCGCGGCGAGGATTGAACGCCGTGGCCGCGCCCAGCTTTCCGGAACCGGCGCTCGCGAGCCAGGCTGTATTCCGCGCGCTCATGGACGCGTTCGCGCGGCCGGGCGAGATCAAGCCCTTGCGTCACACCGCGGCCGCACCGTTGCCGCTTAGCGCGACCGCGGCGGCAGTGGCGTCGGCCTTGCTCGACTATGAAACACCGCTGTGGCTCGACGCGCCGCTGGCAGGGCTGCCCGCGGTGGCCGAATGGATCCGCTTTCATGCCGGCGCGCGCGTCACCGGAGATCCGCGGCAGGCGGCGTTCGCGATCATCGCCGACCCCGAGCAGGCGCCGCCGTTCGACCAGTTCGCGCTCGGCACTCCCGAATATCCGGACCGCTCGACGACGCTGGTGCTGCAGGTGAGCGGCTTCGGTCGAGGGCAGCGCTGGTCGCTGTCCGGTCCCGGCATCGCGGAAAGTGCGATCCTGGCGGCGGACCCGATGCCATCCGATCTCGCGGACCGGCTTGCCGCCAATCGCGCGCTGTTCCCGCGCGGCGTCGATTTGGTCCTGGTGTCCCCGGATGCCGTCGCGGCCCTGCCGCGCTCGGTCACCTTGCAGCGAGGTTGACGATGTATGTCGCGGTCAAAGGCGGTGAGCGCGCAATCGAGAATGCCCATACGCTGCTCGCCGATGTGCGTCGCGGCGACCGGTCGGTTCCGGAGATTTCGCTCGACCAGATTTCCCAGCAGCTGGCCCTTGCGGTCGACCGGGCGATGAGCGAGGGGTCGCTCTATGACCGCGAGCTCGCCGCGCTCGCCATCAAGCAGGCGCGCGGCGACCTGATTGAGGCGATCTTCCTGCTGCGCGCGTTCCGCACGACGTGCCCCCGCTTCGGTGCATCCGAGCCGCTGGCGACCGCGGACATGGACGCCCGGCGTCGCATCTCGGCCATCTTCAAGGACCTGCCGGGTGGACAGGTATTGGGGCCGACCTTCGACTACACCCACCGCCTGCTCGACCAGATGCTCGCCGACGGTGCCGACGTCGCCACGCCGGCGGCGGTGCCGCACGACGGCGCGCCGGTGCGTCCGGTGACCGACCTGCTGATGCGCGACGACCTTATCGAGCGCTCGCCCGCGGACGCGGTGGGCGGGGAGGTCGGCGATCTGACGCGTGAGCCGCTGGAGTTCCCGGCCGGCCGAGACCTTCGTCTGCAAAATCTCGCCCGCGGCGACGAGGGCTTCCTGCTGGCGCTCGGCTACTCGACCCAGCGCGGCTTCGGCCGCACTCATCCGTTCGCCGGAGAGATCCGCTTCGGCGAGGTCGAGGTCGAGTTCTTCGCCGAGGAGGTCGGCTTTGCGGTGCCGCTCGGGCGCATCGCGGTGACCGAGTGCCAGATGATCAACCAGTTCAAGGGCTCGACCACCGAGCCGCCGCGCTTCACGCGCGGCTACGGGCTCGCCTTCGGGCAAAGCGAGCGCAAGGCGATGTCCATGGCGCTGGTCGACCGCGCCTTGCGCGCGCGCGAGCTCGGCGAGGCGGTGAACGCGCCGGCACAGGACGAGGAATTCGTGCTGTCGCATTCGGATAATGTCCAGGCCACCGGCTTCGTCGAGCATCTGAAGCTGCCGCACTACGTGGATTTCCAGGCCGAGCTCGGATTGGTGCGGCAGATGCGCGAGGAGTTCGCGGCAGCCGCGCGCGAGGGCGGCGGCAGCATGCGGGATGCGGCGGAATGAGCGCAGCGGTCTACAATTTCGCTTATCTCGACGAGCAGACCAAGCGGATGATCCGCCGCGCGATCCTCAAGGCGATCGCGATCCCGGGCTATCAGGTGCCGTTCGCCAGCCGGGAGATGCCGATGCCCTACGGCTGGGGCACTGGCGGCGTGCAGGTGACGGCGGCGATTCTCGGCCCCGACGATGTCCTCAAGGTGATCGATCAGGGCTCCGACGACACTACCAACGCGGTCTCCATCCGCAAATTCTTCGCCAAGACCGCCGGCATCCGCACCACCACGCGCACCGAGGACGCGACCGTCATCCAGACCCGCCATCGCATTCCTGAAACGACGCTGGGGCCGCAGCAGGTCCTGGTCTACCAGGTGCCGATCCCCGAGCCGCTGCGGTTTCTCGAGCCGCGCGAGACGGAGACGCGGCGCATGCACGCGCTCGCCGACTACGGCGTCATGCACGTCAAGCTCTACGAGGATATCGCCACGCACGGCCACATCGCCACTACCTACGCCTATCCGGTCAAGGTGGACGGGCGCTACGTGATGGATCCATCGCCCACGCCGAAGTTCGACAATCCGAAGATGAACAACTGCGCGGCGCTGCAATTGTTCGGCGCCGGCCGCGAGAAACGCATCTACGCCATCCCGCCCTACACGCAGGTGGTATCGCTCGATTTCGAGGACCATCCGTTCGAGCGCTATCGGTTCCAGGGGACCTGCGCGCTCTGCGGCTCCACCGAGAGCTACCTCGACGAGGTCGTCACCGACGACCGCGGCGGCCGCATGTTCCTCTGCTCCGACACCGATTATTGCGAGGGCCGGCGCGCCGCCGACGGCGGCGCCGCGACGCCGGCCACCACGGAGGCGCGCCATGCTTGACCAGGCCATGCTGCTGATCCGCCCGGCGGCGGCGACCGACCTGCGTGGGGTGCTCGATCTCTATGCCCAGCCCGAGCTCGACGCCGGCAACGTGCTGCCGGTCGAGACCGCGCGGCAGCTGCACGAGCGCTTCGCCGACTACCCCGACTACACGCTCTACGTCGCCGAGCGCGGCGACGAGATCGTCGGCACTTTCGCGCTGCTGTTGATGCACAATCTCGGCCATCTCGGCGCGCCCTCGGCGATCGTCGAGGACGTCGCGGTCGCGCCCAGCATGCAGGGGAAGGGCATCGGCAAGGCCATGATGCAGTTCGCGGTCGAGCGCGCCCACGAGAAGGGCTGCTACAAGCTGATGCTGTCGTCGAACGCCAAGCGCGAGAACGCGCACGCCTTCTACGAGTCGCTCGGCTTCGAGCGCCACGGCTTCAGCTTCCGCGTCAACCTCACGCAGGTCGAGCGCGACGAGCTTGCCGAAAGCACGGTCGCGCCATGACGCAGCGGGACGCCGATCGGCCGCTGCTCATCGCGGAAGGCCTGAGCAAGTGGTACGGCCGGCAGCTCGGCTGCCGCGATGTCTCGTTCGCGCTGCATCCCGGCGAGGTGGTCGCGGTGGTGGGCGAGTCCGGCTCCGGCAAGTCCACGCTGTTGCAGCTCGTCTCCTCGCAGCTCGAAGCCTCCTCCGGCCGCGTACTCTATTGCATGCGCGACGGCGTCACCCGCGACCTGGCCTCGCTCGGCGAGGCCGAGCGGCGCTTCTTGTTCCGCACCGATTGGGGCTACGTCCACCAGGATCCCGCCTGCGGACTGCGCATGAGCGTGTCGGCGGGCGCCAATGTCGGCGAGCGGCTGATGGCCCTGGGCTGGCGGCACTACGGCCACATCCGCCGCACCGCTGGCGACTGGCTGGGCCGCGTCGAGATCGATGTGGACCGCATCGACGATGCGCCGACCACCTATTCCGGCGGAATGCGCCAGCGGTTGCAGATCGCCCGCAATCTCGTCACCCAGCCGCGGCTCGTGTTCATGGACGAGCCGACCGGCGGCCTCGACGTATCGGTGCAGGCGCGCCTGCTCGACCTGCTACGCGGCCTGGTCGCCGAGCTTTCGCTCGCCGCGATCATCGTCACCCATGATCTCGCCGTCGCACGGCTGTTGTCTCACAGGACTATGGTGATGAAGGACGGCGAGGTGGTCGAGATCGGGTTGACCGACCAGGTGCTGGAAGATCCGCGCGAGGCGTACACGCAACTGCTCGTGTCGTCGATCCTGCCGCCGTGAGGTCACGCATGTCGCCAGTGCTCGAGCTCGCAGCAGTCTCGAAGACCTTCACCATGCATCTGCAGGGCGGGATTCGCCTGCCAGTCGTATCGGGCGTGAGCTTCGCCGTGCAGGCGGGAGAATGCGCGGTGCTGGCCGGCCCGTCCGGCGCCGGCAAGAGCTCGATCCTGAAGATGATCTTTGGCACCTATCGCTGTGACGCTGGCAGCATCGTGGTCCATCGCAACGATGGCGACGTCGATGTCGCGACCGCGGAGCCGCGGCGGATTCTGGCGCTGCGGCGGGAAACGCTCGGCTATGTCACCCAGTTCCTGCGCGCCGTCCCGCGCGTGGCGGCGCTCGACGTGGTGGCGGAGCCGCTGGTGATGGCCGGTGTGCCGCGGCAAAGCGCGCAGCAGCAGGCGGCCGATCTGCTCTGCCGGCTCAACATTCCGGAGCGGCTCTGGCAGCTGCCGCCGGCGACGTTCTCGGGCGGCGAGCAGCAGCGCGTCAATATCGCACGCGGCTTCCTGTCGGATCTGCCGATCCTGCTGCTCGACGAGCCGACAGCCTCGCTCGACGTCGGCAACCGCGCGGTCGTGGTCGGCCTGGTCAGGGAAAAGAAGCGGCGCGGCGCCGCGGTCGTCGCCATCGTGCACGACGAGGACGTGCGCGCGGCCATCGCCGATACCGTGATCGATGTCACTCGCTTCACCGCGGCGGCTTGAGGCTGGAGGTCAGGTGTCGTTTGGAGGTCAAGTGTGATGGGCGCCTCCGGCGTCGTTCTATCGAATGCCCGCGTGGTGCTCGCCGATCGCGTGATCGAGACCGGCTGGGTCTCCGTCATGAACGGGCTCATCGTCGAAATCGGGGAGGGGCGGCCTCCGGAAACAGGCAAGGACCTGGCGGGCGATCTGCTGCTGCCGGGATTGGTCGAGCTGCACACCGATCATATCGAGGCGCACTACATGCCGCGGCCCAAGGTGCGCTGGGACCCGGTTGCGGCGGTGGTGTCCTACGACGGACAGCTCGCGACCTGCGGCATCACCACCGTGCTCGATTCGCTGCGGGTCTGGCGCGAGGAGGGGGCAGGGGACGTCGACGGGGACGCCGAGATCCTGGCCGACGCGATTGCCACGGCGCGGGCGGCGGACTTGCTGCGGATCGATCACTTCTTGCATCTGCGCTGCGAAGTGCCGATGCCGGAGGCCGCAGCGGAAGCCAGAGAGCTGATCGGACGTCCGGACGTCAAGCTCGTGTCGCTCATGGACCACACGCCGGGGCAGCGCCAGTTCCGCGACCCCAGCAAGATGCGTATCTATTATCGCGGCAAGAACGGCGGCATGACCGACGCCGAGCTCGACGTGTTGTTCGCCAAGCGCATCGACCAGCAGGCCGCGCACGCCGAGGCCAACCACCGCGACATCATCGCGCTCGCGCGTGCCCACGCCACGCCGCTGGCGAGCCACGACGACACCACCTCCGAGCATGTCGCCGAGGCGATCCGCGACGGCGTCGCGATCGCGGAGTTTCCGACCACGGTCGAGGCGGCGCAGGCGTTGCACGCGGCCGGCATCCGCGTGCTGATGGGCGCCCCCAATCTGGTGCGCGGCGGCTCGCACGCCGGCAATGTGGCGACGGCGGAGTTGGCGCGCGCCGGTGCCCTCGACGTGCTGTCCTCCGACTACGTGCCGGCGAGCCTGTTGATGGCGGCGCTCTGCCTGCCCAAGGCGGTTCCCGAGATCGCGCTGCCGGCCGCGATCCGCACCGTGACCAAGAACCCGGCCGAGGCGGTCGGGCTCACCGATCGCGGCGAGATCGCCGTCGGCAAGCGCGCCGATCTGATCCGCGTGCATGTCGCCGGCGACGTCCCGGCGGTGCGCAGCGTCTGGCGCGGGGGGCGGCGAGTGGCATGAGCGTCCTGGCATCAGCGCTGCGCTGGCTGACGTCCCGATCGACCTTGATCGGACCGGGCCGCCTGGTGCTGGTGGTGGGGCCGAGCGGTGCCGGCAAGGATACCTTGATCGCGCGCGCCCGCGCCGCCTGCCGTGACGATGCGAGCGTGGTGTTTCCGCGGCGGATCGTGACCCGGCCGCCGTCGATCTTCGAGGAGAACGAGTTCATGCCAGTGGCCGCCTTCGAGCAGGCGGCGGCGCGGGGCGCCTTCGCCTTCTGGTGGGGCGCGCACGGCCACATGTACGGCATTCCGCTCGCGGTCGATTTCGACATCGAGGCCGGCCGCACCGTGGTGTGCAACGTGTCGCGCACGGTGATCGGCGCCGTACGCCGGCGCTATGCCAATGTCGTGATCGTACTCGTGACCGCGCCGCGCGAGGTGCTCGGATCGCGTCTCGCGGCGCGCGGCCGCGCCAGCGACGGCGGCGTGACGGACCGCCTGAACCGCGCCGATGTCGCCGACGGCAAGTTCTGCGCCGACGTGACGATCAACAATGTCGGCGAGCCGGAGACCGGCGCCCGCAAGCTCCTGGACGCCGTCTACGCGACCGGCGTTTTCGCCGGTTGAAATTCGTTTTCCTGGCCGGCCGCATTTGGGCCCCTGGCGGCCGTTTACCCGGCGGAAACTGCCTGCGACATCCCGGCATGGCCCGCGCGCGCGGAACCCGTTAGAAAGGGAAAAACCGGCCGCGACTCAACGCCGGCCGCACATCCCGGGGTTGTCTCCGGGTCCAGGGAGGAAGCATGATGCTCACGCGACGTGACGTTCTTGCCGGTGCCGGCGCCGTATTGCTGAGCGGTACGGTCGATGCCATGGCGCAGGACTATCCGCAGCGGCCGATCCGTCTGATCGTGCCGTTCGGACCCGGTGGCGGGAGCGACATCGTCAGCCGCATCATCGGCCAGTCGCTGTCGGAAAAGCTCGGCCAGCCGGTCGTGATCGAGAACCGGCCGGGCGCCGCCGGCATGCTCGGCAACGAGGCCGTCGCGCGTGCCGAGAAGGACGGCTACACCATGGGCATCATGACCGCCGGCCAGATCATCGCGGCGGTCATGAACAAGTCGATGCGCTACGATCAGAAGACGGCGTTCGATCCGATCGTGCAGGTCGCGACCGCCGGGCTGATCATCGTCACGCGGCCGGATTTTCCGGTCAAGGACGTGAAGGAGCTGGTCGCGGCCGCCAAGGCCGACCCCGGCAAGATCTCGTTCGCGAGCCCTGGCTTCGGCGCCACCCAGCATTTCGCCAGCGAGCTGTTCGCGCAGACCGCTAACATCAAGGTGCTGCACGTACCCTTCCGCACGTCGCCCGAGGCGGCCGCGGCAGTGCTCGGCAAGCAGGTGGACGTGCTGTTCGAGACTGTTTCAGCCGTGCTGGGACAGGTGCAGTCCGGCCAGCTGAAGGCGCTCGCGGTCACCGGCAAGGACCGGTTTCCGGCGGTGCCGGATGTGCCGGCGGCGATCGAGTCTGGCGTGGTTCCCGGCTACGACGCCACCACTTGGTATGGCTTCTTCACGCCGCGCGGCGTGCCGCCGGAGGTCATCGCCAAGCTCAACAAGACGATCAACGAGATCATCAAAGAAGACGCTGTCCGCGAGAGGCTCATCAAGGCTGGCGTGGTGGTGCAGGGCTCGACACCCGAGGCGTTCGGCAAGCACATGGACAACGAGTTCGACCGCTGGACCGCGGTGCGCGTGGCGGCGGGCATTCCGCAGCAGTAGTCACGTCGCCATCCCGTTTTCCCTCAGCACATCCACCGCCACGCGGTGCGCCTCGTTTGCGGCGGGGATGCCGCAATACATCGCGACCAGCAGGAGAATTTCCTGGGTCTGCTCGGCGGTGCAGCCGTTGGTGACGGCGCCCTTGACGTGGACGCCGAGCTCGTTGCTGCGTCCCGCCGCCGCCATCATCGCGATCATGGCCAGTGATTTCGTCGCCAGCGGCAGCGCAGAGCGGCTCCACACGTCTCCATAGGCATAAGCATTGATGATGTTCTGCAGCGGCTCACCGAACTTGCCGAATGCCTTCATCCGCTTCTCGACGGCATCGTTGCCGAACATGTCGCGGCGAAGCTTCAGCCCCTTCTGGTACAGGTCATCCATCGTTTTTCTCTCCGGCAGACTAGTGTCCCGGTTCCGACGTTCGTATCCTGTTGCGGCACGTGCTGTTACGAACGTCGGAACCAAAGGGACACTAGCAACTCCATGCCGCTAGTGTGGCTTTTGGATTTGACGTTCCTACGAAGGTTGGCGGCGATGCTGGTAGGAACGTCAAATCCGCCACACTAGGGGGCAGGTAGCTCCGATCGGACTATCATCTCCGATCCATTGCGCCTAGCATCGCGGGGTCGAAGGGTCCCGTCGAGCGGACCCGCGCCAGGGAGACATGCCGCCCATGACCTCGGGATCGTTCGATTTCGCGCCCGTGTTGGCCGCCGGATTGCCGCCGCCGGCGGCGAAATGGACAGGGTCTCCGAAATACAACTTCACCGGTGGCAACAACGACGCCGAGCAAATCCCGCTCGATCGCCTGATCGCGGCAGCCAACGCCGTGCTGGTGCGCGAGGGCCGCACGCTATCGACCTATGGCCTCGCCAGCGGCCCGCTCGGCTACCGGCCGTTGCGCGAATTCCTGGCTGCCAAGCTCGCGCGCACCGCGGGCATTTCCTGCGCGCCCGATGAAATCCTGATCACGTCCGGCTCGCTGCAGGCGCTGGATCTCGTCAACGGGGTATTTCTGGCCCGTGGCGATACCGTCATCATCGAGCAAGAGTGCTATCAGGGCTCGCTGAACCGGTTTACGCGGCTGGGCGTCAACGCCGTCGGCATCCCGCTTGACGCAGATGGCATGCGGACGGATCTCGTCGCCACCGCGCTCGCCGACCTCGAGCGCCGCGGCATCCGCCCCAAGTTCATCTACACCATCCCGACCGTGCAGAATCCGACCGGCACCATCCTGAGCGAGCCGCGCCGCCGCGAGCTTCTTGCGCTCTCGAAACGCTACAACGTGCCGATCTTCGAGGACGATTGCTACGCCGATCTGATCTGGGACGGCCGCCGGCCGCCGGCCATCTACGCCATGAGCGACAACGGCGGCGTCATCCATATCGGTTCGTTCTCGAAGTCGATCGCGCCGGCGCTGCGGGTCGGCTACATCGTCGCGCCCTGGAGCATTCTCTCACGCATCCAGTCGCTCAAGACCGACGCCGGCTCCGGCGCGCTCGAGCAGATGATGCTGGGGGAATTCTGCCCGGCGCATTTCACCGAGCATGTGCCCAAGTTGACGCGCGGCCTGCGCGCCAAGCTCGACACGCTGATGGAATCGCTCGCTGAGCATTTCGGCACCGCGGCCGAGTTTGACGAGCCCAAGGGCGGCATCTTCCTCTGGGTCAAGCTGCCCGACGTGGTCGACACGCCGAAGCTGGCGCAGGCGGCGCTTGCGTCCGGCGTCGCCATCAATCCCGGGCCGGACTGGTCCACCGACAAGGCTTACGGCAAGAGCCGGCTGCGGCTCTGCTTCGCCAGCCCGACCCATGAGCAGATCCGCGAGGGCGTCGCCGCGCTTGCCGAGGTTTGTCACCGCGAATTCGGTGTGCCGTTGCGGCGTGCGAACGTGGAGCAGAGAGCAAGAGCATAATTTTCGGACAACGTGCGGGGGAAGCAATGCTCACCAGACGTGGGTTCCTTGCCGGCTCAACCGCCGCTGTGCTGAGCCGTCCGATCGGCGCTTCGGCGCAGGATAAATCGCCGCGTGGCCGCATCATCGACGTCCACGCCCACTGGTACCCGCCGGAATGGGTCGCGCTCATGGAGCGCGAGGGTGATGCCAACGGCGCCAGGATGAGCCGCAACCAGCGCGGCAACGTGACGGCCGCGATCCCCAACCTGTCGGTGTCGTTCCAGCCGCAATACATCGACATCGCGACACGCATCGCCGCGATGGACAAGGCCGGCGTCGCCATGCACGCGCTGTCGCTCACCCAGCCGATGGCGTTCTGGGCGCCGCCGGCGTTCGGGCTCAAGCTCTGCCAGACCTTCAACGACGCCTGCGTCGCGGTGCACAAGCAGCATCCCGATCGTTTCGTCGGGTTGGCGATGTTGCCGATGCAGGATCCGGCTTTGGCGGTGCAGGAATTCGACCGGGTTGCGAAGCTCCCCGGCATCCGCGGCATCTACATGGCGACCCACATCAACGGCCGCAATCTCGACCAGAAGGATTTCTGGCCGGTCTATGCGCGCTGCGAGGAGCGCGGCTTTCCAATCCTGCTGCATCCGGTCAATCCGGTCGGCGCCGACCGCATGGGCAGCTATCATCTGCGCAATTTCATCGGCAATCCGACCGACACGGCGATCGCCGCGGCCTCGCTCATCTTCGGCGGTGCGCTCGATGCACACCCCAAGCTCGACGTCGTGCTGCCGCATGCCGGCGGCGTGGTCCCGATCCTGATCGGCCGCTGGGATCACGGCGCGACCGTGCGCCCCGAGGTCAAGGACCTCAAGCATCCGCCGTCGCATTACCTGCGCCGCTTCCACTACGACACGGTTGCGCACAGCGCGCCCATTCTCATGAATATTGCGCGCCAGGTGGGCGCGGACCGCATCGTCGCCGGCACCGACTTTCCGGCCGACATGAGCGATGTCGATCCCGTGCGCACGATCGAGAGCCTGACCGAGCTGTCCGCGGCCGACCGCGAGCTGATCCTGCGCGGCAATGCGGCAAGGTTGTTGAAGCTGGACGCGTAGGCGCCGCGAGCTACCTCAATCTTCCATCTGCAGCGGCAGCCGCACGCTCTTCCCCGTCGCCACCGCGCGCTCGATCGCGATGGTGGTTTCCAGGTTGATGCGCGCCTGCTCGGGCGTGCAGTGCACCGTGGGTGCGCCCGTGGCGAGATGGTCGAGCCAGGCCCGGGTCTCGTTGCCGAGCGGGCCCCAGAAATCGCCGACCGCCCAGTCGCCCGCGGTGTTGCTGCCGAGAAACGCCATGTTGACGGCGTGATCCGGCACATAGGCGTGCGGGATGCCCTTCTCCGAGAACAGCAGGTGGTCCATGTGGTCGTCGTCGATGATCATGGTACCTTCGCTGCCGAGCAGCTCGACGCGATCGGACTGGCCGAGCGTCGGATAGCGCGCGGGCAGCGCGTAGCTTACCCCGAGATTGATCACCGCGCCGTCGGCAAAGGTGACGATCGCCCAGGTCACGTCATGGGCGCCGTAGCCTGCCTCCTTGAAGATGCCGTGCTGGCCGCGTGCCACCACCTCGACCGGCCGGTTGCCGTCCAGGAACCAGCACATCAGGTCGACGTAATAGGTCAGCACGTCGAGCACCGGCGTGGCATGGGCATCGCGCTTGAGAATGGCGAAGGCCTGGGCGCGGGAATTGTAGACGCGGGCGGTGCCGCCCACGACCTTGCCGAGGCGGCCGTGCAGCATCTGCTCCTTGGCGCGCAGGAAGCAATCCTTGTAGCGGCGGCTGTAGCCGACGCGGAGATTGCCTTTGGTCGCGTGCAGGGTGTCGAGGATCTTGTCGGCGTCGGAGAGCGAGAAGCCGATCGGCTTTTCCACCAGCACCGGCAAACCGCGCGCGAGCGCCGTGAGGATCGGCTGCGTGTGTTCCTGCTCCGGGGTCGACACGATGACGGCTGATACGTCGGGGTGGTTGATCACCTCGTCGTTGCTGCCGGTGTGGAGGTCGGCGCCGGCCTCCTCGGCGAGCTTGCGCGCGCGCGCCGGATCGCGATCGGAGATCGCCAGGAACCGGACGGAGGGATGCTTGGCCGCGAGCCGCGCCCGCAGCGTGCCGATGCGGCCGGCGCCGACGACCGCGATGCCGATGTTGGATTGCTTCATGCGTCGTTACGCCACTTGCCGCACCGGGATGACGCGCCGATAGCGGCGGATGCGGTCCTCGTCCACGTCGATCCCGAGCCCTGGACGGTCGGATACCTCGACATGTCCGCGCTCGACCCGGATCGGGCGCGTCGTCACGTCGTCGGCGAGACCTTCATGGGACAATGTCAGCCCCCACGATATCTGCGGCAGCGCGGCGGCGATGTGCAGGCCGGCTGCGCCGGCGAGGCTCGATTCTCCGGTCTTGCAGGA
>Ga0126382_10000003_pt1 | contig 71672 bp, 60 predicted proteins | sample PanSoiMetPlot_30_FD_92548 | JGI IMG/M metagenome (GOLD analysis project Ga0126382, IMG submission 92548) | Tropical forest soil microbial communities from Panama - MetaG Plot_30 | ecosystem: Environmental > Terrestrial > Soil > Tropical forest > Bulk soil | place: Panama | collected 2016-02-17
ATCTCGGTTATCATTTCCGTAGCTTTCACTCGCGCACCCAGCTTTCGATCCAGCTCTTCGTGATAGTTGTCCACGTAAGCCGCAGAAAGCTGCGAATCTGACCAGTAAATCTGTCCGGATGTCGCCAGGTACCGTTTGGTATACACCTCAAAGGCTCGTCGCTTGTACTTGTGCGAATAGTAAGTCAGCCGAGCCCAATCTTCCGGATGGAAGCGCGTGGGATTAGGAGTGATCGGTGTATCCTCATCAACCGGACGGTAACACGAGAAAACACCTCGACGCAGAAAGCTGTCTCGCTTGCTGTCGGTCGCGAACTGGAAATCTCCATAGAGAAATCCATCAGCGATTCGTTGATCAAAGGACTGAATGATGTTCCTTGTGTCTCGGATTTCAACAATGCGCTGCACCTTTCTGCGTTCCCAGAGCTTCAGGCGAACAGAGGTTACGATACCAAACAATCCGTACCCGCCAATGACGAGCTGAAACAGTTCTGGGTTTTCGTGGCGGCTGCAGGTCAGGCTCACGCCCCGGTGGTCCATCAGGATGAAAGATTCGATCTGATCGATAATCGGTTTGAATTTCAGACCGCGCCCATGAACGTTTGACGCCAGCGCTCCTCCCAGCGACAGACGATCAGCGCCAGTCTGTTTTTGCATGATGCCCCACTGCTGGCGTCGTCCGGCTTGAGCCTTAGACAGATAGTCCAATAACTCAGGCCATTCGATGCCGGCTTCAACTTCTACAATGCCTCGTTCTGAATCCAGGTTCAGTACCCGGTTCATCCCTCTTGTATCCACGAGTATCGTTCCAGTCCCGAATTGTTGACCGCCCATCGAGTGCCGGCCTCCTGCGACACCGATGGATTTGCCTTCAGATCTAGCCATTAAGATTGTTGCGCGCAGGTCGTTCGAGGTAAGGGGCCTGATTATTCTGTGGACTCGTGTGGCATTGAGTTGCGAGTGAATATCGTTGACGATTGCCTCGGAATTGTTCGACGGATCCGGTGATCTGCTCGGTAGATTTCGGCCCCGGTGATGGCCGCCAATTACCTCTTGTGAAAAACCGGGCAGCGCAGCCGCCGCGCACGTTGCCTTCAGGAAATCGAGGAAGTTCCTTCTAGAGAGATCCATTATGGCTCCTTCGCAACGTAGATCGGCGCTGACCTAAGATTTCCGTGCTTTCTGCACCTGCTTTGCAAAACCTTTGGCGATCTTTGCAGCGGCGGTACCAAACAATGAGTTAGCCTTGCCGCTCGCGACCACGATTTGCGTTCTTGCATCGATTACGACATAGGGATATTCGGTACTGAAGTTCGAGCGACGGACCTCCATGATGAGATCAGCCGCTGCACTGTCGCGAGTGATAATCAGGCCCGCCTGTTTGAGCTCGGATCGTTTTTGAAGCTCGCTCTCGATCACCTCTGATTTAACCAGGACTGTCCGAGAGTGAACGTACAATGTCCGCCCCGTGCTGAGGATTGCCGCCGGATCTGGCGATGTTTCTCGGACTACGGCACTCGCGAAACGCGGCGAGGTCTCTTGAGCGGGCGAAGTAATTTCAATTGAGCAGAGCTCGAGGACAACTATGAGGACATACACAAGAACTCTTCCGGTGTTTGCTACTGTTTTAACTTTTGACATTCTGAATGCCTCCAGATAGATGTGAACTTCTGTCCTGCGACCGTACTCGACGGATCAACATTGAAGATCGAGTATTCATATCCGGTTCCCAATAATTTTTGCCGACGTATATGCATCGATTGGTGAGAGCAGGATGATCATTACCCAGATCGGGATTGCCATTAACGCCGGCAGGATTCTTTTGGACAAATTAGTCATTCGTGAATGCGAGGTCGTTGCCGGCACACCAGCGATCACCGCTTTTACCAAAGGACCGGACACCGGGTGATAGAGTTTTGGTGTCGCCAGCCGCGTCGTCGCATACCGATCAGGCGAGTCATACCCTGGGTTGCCTATTGGCACCGTCGGTTCTTGCATATTTGTCGCCGGGCGTTCTTGCGCCGCCCCGCAGTAACGACAGAATTTACTTTCGACCCAGAGTCCGGCGCTGCAGCTTTGGCAATGCGAAATTGTTTCTGTTGTTATCTGATCGGAGTGATTCATAACTGCTCCAACGCGAGATCGATAATGTTCAATCTGTCGAACTCTGAACAGGAAACGCAGCAGGCTTTAGAAATCTGATGCGAAGGATCGTCCCCTGATTTATTCGGATCTCGCTCCCCTTGGTTAACAGGATCCCGCCGATCATTCCTGCTGCGATTCCCGCGCCGCCAATTCCGAGCACAAGTCTGCCGGATGCGCCTGATGCGCCGCCGAGGAGCGCTCCTACAAACCCGGCCGAAGAGCCCAGCGATGTACCTCTGCTCATGTTGTCGATGGTTCTACCGCCGCTGTGTCCGCCCTTCATCTTTCCTTTATTGTTCGCCTTTAGGCTTTCTTCGTGATCCCAGTCATCAATGGCAGTAACCTGCGCCGAAATCGGGACAGCGATGCCTGAGGATGTGATCACTCTTTCGAAATCAATCGATATGCTCGAGCTCCGCTGGATGCGCTTGGCGCGCGAGAGGCCGACGATGCGGCCCTGGAACTCTGCTCCGCGTGGAATGACTAATTCATCATCAACATAGATCGGCTCGGCAAGCGAGGCAGTTATGAAGTCCCCAACCTCGCTCAGCTTTGAGTTGACCTGCGACTGGAGCGCAAGACGTGCCGTCGTATCAGCTTTTATTGTGACTTCTCTGACATTTCCGGCATTTGCCGGATTCGCCGTGCATAGAACCGAAGACATTACGATGAACGCGACGTTCCAGCGATAGATTGCCTTTGACATATCGATGCCTCCTTGAATGTCGCGATTGTAGGGCTAGTTCGGGGACGGATCTCTCAGGCGTGTGACACTTCGTGGATTGTCACACTATCAGGCGAGCGGTTTTGCGAGGAAATCCTTGAAGTTGCGCAATTCGTCTATTGAAGAGTCAGCTATGATTCGAAAAATTCGGGTGTTGCAACCGGCAGGCAGTTGGGTTGCTGTAAGAGCGTCGGTAATCACCATCGCACTGGAGGCAAGCCCTTTTTTCCAACCTGGCTCGCGAGCATCCCGAAAGCTCATAGCATCAGGATCAAGAGCGGCCGCAACCAAAATAGTGCGAGCCCACTTAAGGAAATCCGGCCAGCGCGAAACAATTGCTACGAGTGAGTCAGCCGAAGGGCGCGTTTGGCCTGCGATGACTCCAGGTACTGAACGCAGCCGCAATAATAAACAGGATGCATCCGCGGACAATGCGGCCCGCACGGCCTCCGCCTGTCCGTACATTGCTACCGGCGCGGCTCCGGCGAGTACTTCAGATTTCGAGCAGTCCTCGAGGCCGGCACCGGCCACTGGAAAGCCGGTAGCGTCGGTAATCTCTGCGATCAGAATGCTGCGCATCTCTAGATCTGGTTCGATGACCAGGAAGTGATCTGGCGGCTGTGTTTTGAGCCATCGTTTAATGCGCGATTGAATTTCACCGAGCGAATAACCTCTCTCGCGTGCGACCTGAAGCAGCGTGGAGATTAACTGATCGAGCTCCAGCTTAGGATCAGTTGTCGCGTCAACGCTGTGCTTACGAACATAAACGCCGCTTCCTTTTCGAAATTCCACCCACCCTCTTTTTTCGAGATCCTGGAATGCGGCGCTGACGGTGTTCGAGTGAATGTCGTAGCGCCGTGCGAGTTCACGAGTGCTGGGCAGCTTTTGTCCCGGCTTGAGATCGTTACTGACAATTCCTAGCAGAATTTGAGTGGCGAGCTGTTCGCGCAGAGGGACCTCGCTACTTTTTGAAAGCCAGAGGCGCATCGGATCACCGGGTCAGCGAGAGACTCGCGACTCCTTTTGAACGAACATCCACCCCGTCCCGTTACACCTTAGACAGCGCGTCGCGAGCATCTTGCCGGTGCCTGCGCAATGAAAACATTGTCGAGCGGGTTGTAGCACGAGAACAAAAGCCTTGCCGCCGCAGGCAAAACAGTCGGGCAGCCGGTTTCTTCGCAATGCTCTGGTCTGCAAACGACCCGACTCCGTGATCGGTTCAAAATCGAGCGGGTAGTTTCCAGTACCCCTACAGGTGGCACACGGCTCGGGCCAATAGTTGTCTGTGTGCGATAACAAGAATCTTCCTTATTGCTGCATGCCTGGAAAGTGCTTCACATACCAACTTATACATCTGTCAATCGAGTCGACAACGTGTTTAGGTTCTCGAATCCCGTGACCTTCTCGAGGGTAACGAACCATAATTGCTTCGACTCCGACGTCTCGAAGAGCAATGTAATATTGTTCGGCCTCCGCGATTGGGACATCGTTGTCATTCTCACCATGCATCAGCATTGTTGGAGTCTTCGCTTTGGCTACGTGCTTTAGCGCAGAACGCTCCCACAAGATGTCCATCATGTTCCCTTGATGCGGAAAAATGCCAAACTCCATCTGCTCGTACTGATTGTAGTAGGTCATATAGTTATAGCTGATCAGGTTCGAAATACCGGCGATGGGGATTGCAGCTTTGAAAATGCTCGTCTGCGTAATCAACCAATTAGTAAGCTGACCGCCATAGCTGACGCCTTCGACACCAAGTCGATCGCGGTCGATCCATAAGTTGCGTCGCAGCGCAGCGCTCACGCCATAGAGAACATCCTGCGCTTCGTTGCCGTTTTGATCCCCGAATACCGCATCAGTGAATGCCTGGCCATAACCAGTCGAGCCTCGATAATTCACCATCAACGTCGCCCATCCCCTCGCGGCGTACACTTGATGTTTAAAGTTAAAAGCGGGTCCCTGCTGCCCGTGCGGTCCGCCGTGAATGTTTACAATTAAAGGATGTTTCGATCCTGACGTCATTCCAAGAGGCTTCGTGAGAAACGCTTCGACTGTGTGTTTGTTGTCGTTGCTTATGAAGGTGAACGATTCAATTTCAGCTATTTGTTTCCCTGCAAGAACATCTGAATTCAAGTTCGTCAGTTTCCTGGGCGAGGAATTTCCGCTCTTGATAAAAAGTTGCGCGAGATCGGACGGACTAGCAAAGGCATAGGCTATTGAGTTGTCTTTGCTTAGTGACCAGGCTCCAACTGTGCCCCGATCGTTGATCACCACTTCCGGTTGTCCTCCCGCAACCGGCAGGCGATAGAGCCTCACGGTTCCTCGCTCGAGGACCGTGAAGAAGATCGAATTGCCATCGCTCGACCACGCAGGGGCGCCTTGCCGGTTATCGATCATAGAACCTATCTCGCGTCGATTGGTTCCGTCTGAATTCATCAGCCAAATATGTGTATCTTCCATTGTGGTCTCGAGATCGGTAAGACCGCGCTTCGTCGCCTGAAAAAGAATGGTCTTGCCGTCCGGTGACCACCGCGGCCGATACTCAGCGCTCTCGGTCGAGGTTAGCCGGCGCAATGATCCGTCAGCGAGTTTTAGCGCAAAGATATCGTAGTTGAAGAACTGGTCTTCGTTTGGTTCTCGATTTGAGATGAAAACAATTTCTTCGCCATTCGGGGACCACTCGATTGAATGTTCGTAGTGTGTGCCATCGGTGAGCTGCTTGATTTGGCCGCTTGCTAGATCGACGACAAATATGTGTAGACGCCGGTTGTCGTTGAAGCGAGAGAATCCTTCGCTATCATCGGGTTTGTAGAGATAACGGCTGATTAATACTGGATCACCAGTAGCATCCTGTGTTTCAGGGCCAGGTACAGCGTTTATAAATGCAATGCGTTTTCCATCTGGAGACCACGTGATGCTCTTACCAGTGGAGGGCAGCGGACTGTTTGTTCCCTGACGAGGCGACAAGAGCCGGGCGTCTGAGCCGTCCGGACGAGAGATAATCAATCCAGACTTTTCTTTCAGCCTCCCATCATAAGCTATCCATTGCCCGTCTGGGGACCACTCTGGATTCGATGATGATTCCTTCCCTTCAGCTAGCCGGACCTGCTTGCCGTCGCCCATATTCATTATCCAGAGCTGCGAATAAGGGCGTGCGGGCCCGTCATTGTTTATGACCGTGTATGCGAGCCGCGAACCGTCCGGCGAGAATTTCACTTCACCCACGGAGCGAAGCTTCAACAAATCACTGCTTTGAAGGCCGGTTTGCGCGGCGGAACGAACGGAAAAAGATGTGATAGTCAAGCAAGTGATGATCGAGAGTCGATTGAGAATCATTGAATGCCCTCATTCAGTTCGTTTGTAGCCTTACCTTTCGGCGGCACGTCTTTCTAACCCGGCCACCAGATGAGACATAGTACCAACCGATAACAGAACAATGCCTGTCAAAGTCACGTATCGTTCGAGCGTCTCGCGAACGGGTTCATAAAAGAATGCGGCGATTAGAAGTACTGGTGCAGCGAGAATACAGATCGATCCGAACAGCTGGGTTACTCTCCTTGGTGGGCTGTCCGACATTGAAAGGTAAATGCCGAAAGAAATATTCAGAAGACCGGCGAGTAAAATGTAAATGTGGATCGAGCGAAACATCATCCTGACCAGATGATTCGACTCGTATAAGCGAGTGAAGTGAAAGCGCATCAATAAACCAGTGACAAGAAAGATGAGGGTCGTAATGATGCCGACTATTGTGTGAATCAGGTTCAGCCTGGTTTTCATCAAAATCTCAGCCGGAATGGAGTTGATGGGACGGGAGTATAGTAAGATGGCTCCGCATTTCGCAACGGAAACCTTCGATGAGACTGAAGGGTTTCAATCGATTTTGGCAGGTTACATCCGGTTTTATTTCGGTTGAAGAAGTACCGTAGACTGTCCAGTCTGCTGTGTCCTCTCGCATTGTGGGAACCGGCCAATTTCGCAGACAGGACTGTCTACGGAACCTCTCAGCGCTTTCGCTTTTCTATGAGCATATTGAAAGCGTAATTTTTATCGTTCAATTCCTTTCTTATATTGCTCTTTTCATTTGCGTCGGTACACACAGACAGGCTTTTTTTGAGCTCGTTAATATCCTTGAGAATTTCGACTTCTTCCGGAACGAAATTATTGCTTTTCAGCATAGAGTAAGCTATTCGAAGGTCCTCGGGTGTCTCAAAATACGCGCTGAGGTCGATCGGTTTACCCTTGCCTGGAAGATTATCAAACTCGCCGGCTTCGATTGCTTTCCTGATCTGTTCGTCGATGAATTTATCCATAACTTAGGTTGAAAATGTCCAACAGGTTCTATTCTCTCTAGATTACCGTCCCCTCAGGTATGACACCACCCTTTGGAATGATCACTATTCCGTCTCGAATGAAGTATCCGTTCCCTTCGATGTCTTTTTGACGCCCTTCATTCACTATTTGTACGCCTGCCCCGATACGAGCGTTCTTGTCAATAATGGCGCGGCGGATTTGACAGTTTGGACCTACGCCGATGCTCGGATACCCACGGTTTATATCGGCCTGGAGCTCATCAAGGTTTTGGTAATAATCAGCACCCATCATCAAAACCCCATCGAGTCGAGAGCCATGCTCGATTCGGCTGCGAATGCCGATGACAGAATCTTTCAAGGTTGCGCCGTTTAAAATGCAGCCCTCGGTAATTATCGAACTTTGGATATGGCAATCGAGGAGCTTGGACCCTGGAAGATAGCGTGGACGGGTATACATCGGGGCTTCCGCGTCAAACACGTTGAATGGGGGCAACGGTAAAGTCATCTCGATGTTGGCCCGATAAAACGCGCTAATCGTCCCAATGTCCTCCCAATACCCGTCGAACAGGTGGGCCTGCACGTTATAGCGCGTCAATGCTTCGGGAATGATCTCTTTGCCGAAGTCTACGGCTTCGGGCATCTCTTCAAGGAGCAGCCGCCGCAGCACTTCTTTGTGAAATACGTAGATTCCCATTGAAGCCAGAAACGGCCGTCGCTCGGCTTCTTCTGGAGACAGACCTAGTACTGTTGTGTCGCCGCGCATGCGATCGAGCGCTTCGCCTTTGGGTTTTTCGCTGAACTCTATCACTCTGCCGGTGTCATCGATTTTTACCAGGCCGAATTCCGACGCTTCTTCTGAACGAGCGGTCGTCAAAGATACAGTGACGTCCGCTCCGGTTTCGACGTGGCGGCTGATGAAATCCCGGTAGTCCATTCGGTAAAGATGGTCGCCAGAGAGCACGAGAATTGTGTCACCCCTGTAGTTGTCGAGATGATGAAGGCTCTGACGAACAGCATCAGCTGTGCCCTGAAACCAATCGGGACGTTCCGGAGTGATCTCTGCTGCCAGGATCTCCACAAAGCCGCTTGTAAACCGGCTGAAACGGTAGGTTCGCGCAATGTGACTATTGAGTGAAGCGGAATTGTATTGTGTAAGAATGAATATTCGGACCAGGTCCGAATTGATGCAGTTTGAGACAGGGATATCGATTAATCTGTATTTGCCACCTAGCGGTACAGCAGGCTTTGCTCTCTGCTTGGTAAGCGGGAAAAGACGTTGGCCCGCCCCACCTCCTAGTATCAGCGCGAGCACCTTCTCCGCTGCCATCCCCATTCCTCCCAAAGAGAGCATTCAAACTGCATGATATGGGAGCAGAGTATAACCGTGCCCCCGCTCAGTGTGGAAGAGGTAAGCGAGAACCTGCGGGAAATAACCATCTTTCACCCATCACCTCTCACGAATAACGTCGAAAACGCTCCATCATCTTGTGACTTTGCGGCTCTCGTGTATACGATGGACAAACTCGGTCAAATATATGAACGATACGTTTCAATTATCCGAACACGTAAAGGATGCGCTCGAACGGCGCACGCCGATACTTGCACTGGAGTCAACGGTTATCTCTCATGGTCTTCCTTACCCGCTGAATTTGGAGACGGCTTTGTTGTGCGAAGAAGCAGTCAGGCGGCTGGGGGTGACCCCTGCGACGCTTGGAATCGTGGACGGAGTCCCAACCGTTGGTTTAAGCGAAGACGAAATCCGCCAGTTCGCGACTGGCCACTCACCTCAAGCACGTCCAATCGAGAAGGTAAGTCTAAACAACTGCGCGGGAGTGATAATAAGACGGAGTTGGGGTGCAACGACCGTTGCATCGAGCTTAAGGCTTGCTCATTCTGCCGGCATCCGGGTCTTCACAACCGGCGGGATCGGTGGAGTACATCGAGGCGTCGTTGATTCATTCGACATTTCCGCTGACTTAACGGCGTTGGCTGATACGCCAATTATCTGTGTTTGCGCGGGAGGCAAGGCCATTCTGGACCTTCCGAAGACTGTGGAGTACTTAGAGACGGTCGGAGTTCCGATAATTGGATATTGCACTGACGAATTTCCGGCATTCTATTCGCGCAGCAGCGGTCTAAATGTAGATGTCGTGATCGACAACACGGACGACGCTGTGCGTTTGGCAGAGCGCCACTGGCGACTCGGTGCCCGAAGCGCAGTGCTCGTTTGTGTACCAGTCCCGTTGGAATTCGAAATCAAGAATGCCGTAATTGATGCTGCGCTCGATGCGGCAATGGCAACAGCGGCAAAAAATGGAGTTCGCGGCAAGGCTGTCACGCCGTTTTTGCTCGCGGAGTTGGAGAGGTTGACTGGAGGAACGACGGTCGTGACCAATCGCGCCTTGCTTACCTCCAATGCGACTGTGGCGGCAGGAATCGCTCAAAGCTTCGTACGTCAAACCTAACGCTACTAACCTCCGCATGATGTCCGGATCTCCAATCACTTTGACGCGAACGCTTCGTCAAATATAATCGCTGAACCCGTAAGGTCGCTTTTATCTCGACAGGTCAATGGAGGCACCATGGCTGCAGCATCCGCAAAACAGATCGAACTCGAGCAACCTCAAGCCGCGCCCCGCCCTCGCGCACGACGACGTTGGCTGCTGATTCTGATTGTGCTTCTGGCGCTTCCGATTGCCGCGTTCCTGGCCCTTGGTTTATGGCCGGCACAAGCAGATTTTGTTGGTGATGGGAGCACTGCTGGGGTGAGTAAGGGCGGAGGAGGATTGGTTCGCCAGTTCCCAAAAATGGTGGTTCGTGCCGATAATCCGCTCGCTACCACTGTGGATGATGAGCGAGTACAGCTCGGGAAGTTGCTCTTCTTCGATCCCGTTTTGTCTGGCGCGAATGACATCTCGTGTGCCACCTGCCATCACCCGGATCTTGGCTTCACCGACGCTCGCGCGTTGTCGATGGGAAAGGGTGGTCACGGACTAGGAGCTGAGCGAACGGGCGGCTCTGTTGTGCGCCGTGGAGCCCCTACGCTGTGGAATGCCGCTTATAATCACAAGCAGTTTTGGGATGGCCGCGCGGAGGATCTTGAGGAGCAGGCGAAAGGTCCAATCACCAGCGACATCGAGATGAATGAAAATCCCGATACGCTGGTAAGAGAGCTCAAGGGTATTCCTGAGTATGCTGAACGTTTCGATGCAGCGTTCGGCGGGACCTCCGGCTCGGGAGTGTCGCTTGATAACGTTCTTAAGGCCGTTGCAGCGTTTGAGCGAACGCTTACAGCTAACAACTCGCCTTTCGACCGCTTTGTCAGGGGCGAGCTCGGAGCTCTGACGCCCGCGCAACGAAGAGGATTCAACCTCTTCCGATCTGGACGCACTCGTTGCTTTGAATGTCACGGCGTCCCGACCTTTGCCAACCGCGACTTCAAGATTATCGGTGTGCCTGAGGTCGATGCCTCTCAGCCGGACTATGGCCGATTCGAAGTCACCAAAGGCGAGGGCAACAAGTATGCGTTCAAGGTTCCGACTCTTCGCAACGTGGTATTGAACGCTCCGTATATGCACAACGGAAAGTTCAAGACACTGGAAGAGGTCCTTGATTTCTACGCTGCGGGCGGAGGTCCCGGGGTCGGATTCAAGGATCCGAAAGTTGATGACAAGATTCATTCATACACGATCTCAACACAGGAAAAGCAGGATCTGATCGAATTTCTATATGCCCTTACTGATGAAACGAATCTTCCGGAGTTTCCGAGCAAGGTGCCTTCGGGATTGCCGGTGGTGCCGAGACTAAGGAACGCGGCACGTGAGCTTGTAGCGAAATACAATACAGGTTCTCCGAAAGAAGTGGTGGCCGAGCGCCCGCCGCAGACGATCACCGTGAAGGCTGGCGAGTCAATCCAGGCTGCCGTGGATCGAGCACGTCCGGGCGATGTGATCGAAGTTATGCCCGGGATCTACAAAGAGGAAGTAAAGGTTGATTTGGATAATATCACTATTCGAGGCGTGACATCGGAGATACCTCCTGGGGATTCTGCTGGGATCGTGAGGCGTCCGATCTTTGATGGTGAAAATAAGCTCTCCGACGGTGTGCTTGCCAGTGGCAGCAGTTTTGTTCTTGAGAACATTGATCTTCGAGACTACACAGCGAACGGTGTAGTAGCACAGCATGCACGCAACGTGACATTCCGCAATTTGAAGATTGAACACACCGGATTATACGGTGTTTATCCAGTGAGCTGCACCGGAGTAAAAATCGAAAACTGCGTCGCCACCGGAATCGCGGATGCTGCGCTGTACGTCGGACAGTCGCGGGATATCATTGTTAGAGATTCCGAAGCGCACGACAATGTCACCGGTATTGAAATAGAGAACTCAGTCAATGCAATAGTCGAAAACAACTACGTTCACGACAACACCGGCGGTATTCTGGTGTTTATTCTGCCAAATAACCCCTCAAAAGTTGGCCGCAACTGCATCGTGCGCAACAATCGAGTTATCAATAACAATCATGTGAACTTCGCCAACCCGAATTCCATCGTGGCCAACGTCCCGCCAGGCACAGGAGTGATGATAATGGCCGCCGACAACACCGAGGTGACAAGCAACGAGATTCGCAACAACGACTGTTACGGCGTTGCGGTATTTAGCCTTGAAGTCGCTTTCGAAAAGGGCACCGCGTTCGATGTGGGCCCGATTCCCGAGAACAATTGGATTCATGGCAACACTTATTCCGATAATGGGCACAACCCCGCGGGAGCCGTGAAGCGCGCTGGACTGAAGGGAGCCGATCTGGTTTGGGATCTCAGTGGTTCATCTAATCGCTGGGAGGAAGCAAACGCGTCGAACTCAACGCCGTTGTTGAATGCTCGTTGGCCGGCGCTGGCAAGGCGGGCGTACTGGCGCGCGCTCCAACTGGCACAAAAGTATTTGTGATTTGCAGTCTAGAGGGGGGCGGATTTCAGATTTCAGATTATAGATTTCAGATTGCGTCTTTCAGATTTCAATTGCAATTTCAGATTGAGGTGAACAGTGTCACGATCTATCGTCGACGTAGAGGTTAACAACGAGACCGTTAACGGAATCGAAACTGACGGGATTCAATCAGAGAAGGGAAGTGGCGTTTTCACCGCGAGTCTCACGGGTCAATGCCTTGCCGAGTTCGTGGGCACTTTTATAGTCATCCTCGTCGGCGATGGAGCAGTCGCGGCTGCGGTGATGACCAATCAGCTGGATGGTTGGGGAGTCGCGATGATGTGGGGCCTTGCAGTAACCTTCGGCATTTATGTTGCCGGTCCGGTTTCAGGCGCTCATTTTAATCCCGCCGTCACGATTACCATGGCGGTCTTCCGAGACTTTCCCAAAGCCCGAATAGTCCCGTTTATTGCGAGTCAAATTGCAGGGGCGTTCACAGGCGCAGCTGCAGTCTACGGGATGTGGCACGGTTACTGGGGCCATGCACTGGAGAAGCTCGGCATTAAGGTCGGTGGACCTGGAAGCCAGAAACTGATGATGATTTTCTCTTGTTTTTATCCAAATCCCGGCGGCATTGGCGTTGATACGAGTGCTCTTTCTGCCGTTTCCACCGGCGGAGCGTTCTTTATTGAAGTTTTGTTGACGATGTTCCTTTTATTGATGATCTTCGCGCTGACGGAGCCGGACAATCCGGGAATGCCTCAGGCAGGGCTTGGCCCGCTGTTTATCGGGTTGACGGTGACGGCCATTGTAGGTATCGGTGGGTCACTGACGATGGACGCAGTTAATCCGGTCCGCGACTTTGGGCCGCGGTTGTTCTCTTATGTCATCGGCTTCAGAAGTATAGCGTTTCCCGGCCCGCGCGGTAACGAATGGTGGCTGTATATCGTAGCACCCATTCTTGGTGGACTGGTTGGCGCTGCTGTGTACCGTTATTTAGTGCGAAGGTTTCTGCCGAGACCCTCTTGATCAGTATTCCCAGTAAACAAATCAATTAAGGAAACCGCCAACAATCACGGGTGAGGTTTGCCTTATCTTGATGCAGCGATGTATGTCTCTCGATCACTCAGATCGCCGAGCTTACTTGAAGAGTTTATCGAAGGCTGAGCGCGCATCTTTCACTTCGGCTGCGGCCGTGGTAGTTTCGCGCTCGATGGTCTTGCGGGCCTCAAAAAGGGTACATTCGTTGCGCAACTCCTTTTTAGGGATACGTTCGGTGATCGGTTTGCGACACTGAAAACGAGCTCCCGGATCGAAGCTAACGCAATTCTTGCAAGTGTGTAAATCGCTGTGGCATTTTGGGCACTGAGCGTCAACGGTAATTCCATCGATATCAATGTTGACCATTGTTCCGCAGAGGGCACAACGAGTTACCTCACGGAACGCGGGCATCTTCGGCGCGCGTAAATCGCCGCGTGGTTGACTAGGAGGGTGCGGCCTTTGTTCTCTTTCTTCTTGTTGATAGCCGCGCTGCTTATACTTTCTATCCATTAAGATCTCCAGTTGTTAGCACAGGCAAAGGTTTGTTGCCGGTTTCAGCGTCCGGTTAGATAGTGATTGTCTGCCAGCTTGGCAAAAAGCCCGGTAAGCACGGGTTGTTGCCTAAAAATCGATCGGAACCTTGTACGGGGTTTCCAAGAGCGATAGATGTGCCACTTCCGTTATACATCATAAGCGAATGGGAATCAAACAGTTTTATGTATCGCGTGACACAAATGACTATCAGAAAAGACTCTAGCCTTCCGGCAGGCAGGAATTTACTCGCTGGCCTGGAATCAAAACAGCTTTATCATCAACCACATCAAGATTACGTGTAGCGACCAAAGCGTTAAGGCATACGGCAACTGGAACTTGATCACCCCATACTGATCCCGCATGTTAAGCAGGGCGGCGGGAACTATATTGAAATTAGCGGCCATTGGCGTCATCAGGGTTCCGCTTGAGCCTGCGGTCAGAGTGATGATCGCGACCATCTCGGGGCGCACCCCAAAAGGCTGGATAATCAGCGGCGCCAGCACACCGGTTGCGATTACTGGAAAAGCGGCAAACGAGTTACCCATAACGATGGTAAACATCGCCATACCGAGACAATTTGCCAGTACAAGTAAGAAGAGGTTGTCGGCAGGAATTATTTTATATATTCCCCCCGCAATGAGATCACCTACCTTTGCGGCAGTGAAGATAACACCTAATGAAGCCAGCAGCTGAGGAAGAATGTTCACGGCCCCCATTGCATCATTAAGCCTTCGACCCTCCTGCATCATAGTTTCGAATCGATCGCGCGTGATCCACAAGCAAGTCGCCATTGCGCACAAACCGCCGAATCCGAGCCCCACTAGTGCCCCTCGGTTCACATCCAGTTTGAGGATGCGAAATGCTATAGCAAACAGAAAGGTCACGATCGGGATCGCCAGGACAGGCAGGAAAATTCGGCCCCCGAGTCGCCTGGCGTGGATAATTTGCTCTTCCTTTGTGGACTCATTGTAGTGTCCGCGAGAGACGCCGCCGGTTCCGTCAATCGCTACCATAAACAGAACCAACAAACCGGTAAGCCAATTCGGAAGAACGCCGGTCGCGTCTGGAGCGGTCGAGCGCGCAAAGGCGAAGATCGCGCCAAGTATGAGCCAGAAGAGTCCGGTGCGCACACGCCGCGGGTTGATCCGATCGCGAAACGAAAGCAATGATAGAATCCATAGTACAATGCCTGTAATTACATAAACCGCGTCCAGGCTGAACACTCTACTGATAATCGACAACAGTGTTGAGGCTAGTTGCGTCATCTGGTTGTCGCAGCGCTTTTCTGGAAGTTTCGATCAAGCAACCAAAACTGAACTGCAGCGAGCACCACTGAGATGGTGGCTATAGGTATCGCGAACATCACCAGGCTCCAGACACTGACTGCATATCCGAGCCCTGCCATTACGCCGAATACGAGGAGTATACCGGGCTGCACCGCTGACAGGTTTTGTCCATAAAAGTTACCGTAGTTCTCGCTGGCGGCGTTCGCCGCTTTGATCTCTTCGACCATATCTGTTGGGAGTTCTTCAGCGCTTGACGCATGAAGCACACCTTCCGCCGCGCCAACCGACATCGGGAAAATCAACGGTCTCACGAAGGATGGATGGCCATTGAGACGGATGCCTACGATGCCAGTGAGGACTCGAAACAATTGGTAAACGATTTGAAGGCGGCCGACTGTTGCGGCGGCGAATCTGCGAATGAGCGAAGCAGATTGCTCCTGCAGCCCATATCTTTCGGCAAGACCTATTGCCGGAAGCGTAATGATGAATAGAGTCATAAGCCTGTTATCGGCAAAGGCCTTCCCCAGCATGTTTATGATGCCCTCCTGGCCGGGCTTGGTGAGGAAAGGTAGAGCTTCGAACACGCGATCGCCTGAGAACAGTGGAAGGCCCGCCGCGAGTCCGGTCACCAGTCCCGCAGTCACGACAACGAGTGTCGTTCGCAATCGAAGCGCTAGACCCACAATTACGATTGCAATTCCAATTAACTTGAATAAATCGGCTGGATGCACAATTCCTCCTCGGTAATAGGTCGTCTGAAACGCGGGAGCGAGTCTACTCCATGCATAATCGAATCGTCACGAATCTAAATCCTTTTTTGGCTATACAGCGCTGGAATTTGAAACCAATCGGATGAATTCAACGGTGTGACCAGGGATAAAGCCGGCAACGTCCGTCCATTGCTTCCACGCAGCTTCGCCACCCTATCCCAGGCCGAGGAAGAAAACGGTCAAAGCAGAATCTATCTCGGCATCCACTGGAGCTTCGATAAAACTGAAGGCATCGCCCAGGGACGGAACGTCGGGCACTTCATATTTAAGAGACTGTTCACACCAGTGCCAGGAGGAAGCTCCACAACTCCGAAGAAGTAAATCACTTTCGATCCAGAGAACTCCAAGTCGTGAGGCGGCCCGTCGTGGCCGCCTCATTGAGTTTACGGATTTTTGCTGCGCTCCGACGGCTACCAGGTTGAAAAATAATTAGCCAATGCGCTAAATATCACTGGACATTAATTAGCCAATCTGCTAAATATTGTTTACGTCATGGCGCGATACAAAGCGACAGGAAGAGAACCGAAAGCCCGGATGGATGCCTACGAGGCAATTTTCACCGCCCTTGCTCATCCGGTGCGTCGGCGAATACTGCTTACGCTGAATTTTGAGGGCGGGTCGATGACTGCGGGCGAAATAGCAGATGTGTTTGAACACGCCTGGCCAACGACTACTCGTCACATTCAAATTCTCGAATCTGCGGGTCTGCTTCGGCACGATCAGCAGGGCCGCAATCGCGTCTATCACATTAATCGACGCCGTCTCGAACTCGTGCGCGACTGGCTCGAATGGTTTTCAAAAGATCCAGGTTAATAAACGGAGGAAATATGGCAGCGAAGACGACAACAAAGAAGACAGCAAAGAAAACACTAAAGAACCACGTTTCTAAGGAGACATCGAAGAGGTTAACTACTGCAAAACCGAAAGCGCCCGGGCAGCCCGATGTTCCGAGTCTGTTTCGACTGAACCTCGAAGTGGGCGATATCGACGAGGCAGCCGATTTTTACGGTAAGCTGTTGGGGATAATTGGACGGAAACAGGCGGGCTCGCGATGTTACTTTACGTGCGGTCCAGTCACGTTACAGGTCGTGGACGTCTCATCCTCAGGTAAACCTCACCCCGCAGCAAAAGCCTTGTATTTTACAGTGAAGGACCTCGACGCCATTTTTGAACGTGCAAAGGCGCTTGGGTGCCTCTCGGGAGAAGGCGTGCACGGCGTTTCGGGTGGCCAAATCAGTGTGCGGCCGTGGGGTGAGAGGTCATTCTACGCGGAGGATAAATGGGAGAACCCGCTTTGCTTTGTTGAGGCCGGCACGATCTATCCTGGATAAGAATTCAGATCGATGCGCCTGCTGCGATCACTGTGGCTTTGTTGGAGCCTTGTTTAGCTTTGCCAAACTCACCAGGTTTGCAAGCATCCGAAATGATCCAGCATTGCCTGCAAGCAGTTGCAGGCGCCACTGACAACTCGTGTAGATGTATGTTCCTTCGCCGTAACGCGCGACGAGCAGGCCGCCTCGATTTGGTTCTTCACCGGGATCCGCGGATTCAAGCAAGGGAACGAACTCTTTCGACCACTCCCGGGGAATGTTCAGCGCTCGTTCAAGTACCCAACCGTCAAAGTCCTTCGAACTCATCTTATTCGGTTTCGACATCAACGGGTTGTCCGGATCGAGGATCTTCACCGAAGCGGCTTCATAGACAATTCGATCCTTCGAGAGCCTGATTGTGTATGGAGTAATCGCGGTGTTTGACAGCAAGAGGTTCCAATCATCCGGAACCTGGTCAAGGACCACGAGGTTTCCGCCCTGCCGCACATATCGCAACAGGCAGCGGTTGTGTGACATTAACTCAGGATGAGCGTAGTAAGCCGCACTGTCGATTATGATGGTATCAAAGCGGGCTAGGTCGCCACATCCGAGACGAGACTGAGCCGTGGTATTAGCATTACCATGCTCGGTGACCGTTATCTCGGCGATTCGCAATTCGCTGTGCTCTACGCCGAGTTCCGTCAAGGCAAAGGAGATCCAGTTGTTCAGAGATTTTACATAGCCCACCTTCAGGCCATCCGCTACTTCGAACTCCGCGGCCTTTACCACAATCTTCGCAGAGCCCAACGGATCTGCCGACGCGGGCTTTTCCCGCCGGAACTCGAGCAAAACATCGGGAGCAAGCGGCGGCTTCAGGATAGGAAGTCGTAGCTTGAGTTGTATCGTAACTTCCTCGTCTTCGCGAACAAAAGAGATGTGTACCGGATCGTATTCGTCATCCGCGAGGGCCAGCGGCACAACCCATAATGCGCCTGAAAGCTTGGACGGAGTTCGATTACGAAGTCGAACCGGGAAACTGATCTCCTTCTGCTTCGCCCAATCTTGCACGAGCGCGAACGGAATTGTTGAAATTTCGACAGGCGATGTGACGTCGAACCTGGCCAACGCGGCCAAACGAACATTCACCTGCCCGAGTGCTACTTCGGCGAATACTATCAATCGCCCGCCGAATGACTCTGCTGGTTGAGTCCCAGGTAGAGATGAAGCGATAGGAAAGTACTCCTCATCATACAAGTGTGACTTTCGCGGTACGGTGAGCGCCGAGTCTTTTGGAATCTCGTACTCGATTTCTCGAGTCAGAGCTCCGCCTGGTCCAACGCCGAAAACATCAGAGTCCTTGTAAGTGAGGTTTTGGTCGGTTGCGCTTAAGCGTTCCGGGGTACTCAACTGCACCGGCAAAACTCGAATCCCGCCGTTTCTAAACACAAATTTGGCCGAAATCATCTGGCCTGGTACCGCGAGTCGATCCGAAGGCGAAACTTCGAGGCTGAGTCCAAGAGCCAGGACAATCGCGCGCTCGAGTGCCTCTCTGAATCTGTAGACCCGGACAAAGTCGGGACCGTAACGAGTGTGAAGCGTTTCGGCCGTTCCCTCAGCTCTTTTTTCAATAAGCCTTTCAACCAGTGCATCAACCAATCGCTCGCCGGTTGCGATTGAATCGAGAAGTCCCACACCACCCACACGTGGCTGCAAGATCGATTGACTTACATTCTCTGGAATCGTTAACCCGTCCAACAATCCCGGAATCAATCCTGTATCCGGCTTTGGACCTTCGTCGGACGACGATGCGATCCGTTTGTAGTAACTGAGCTCACGATCCGGCGTTAGCTGGTCAAGATGTGCGCGTCTGGAAATGAATCGATGGTGCGCTGCCAGCCCAATCTGGGCATAAGTTTTTCCGCGGACTCGATCGAACTCCGTGAGATCGACCTTTGCATCAGGAGATTTATCGCTCGCCCGCTGGAAGAATCGACGAGTGCGCCAACTTTCGGATCCAGCTTCCGGCGGAGGTTCCGCACTAGCCGCCGCGCTGAAAGCCTCAAGTGCCAGCCGGGCCACGGCCCTTTCGACGCCCTCGCCGGACTTGGAATCGTGATTGGTTATGATCACGTCAGGTCGAAGAGATCGAATCGCGCGGACCATTCTGCGCAGGGCTTCATCGTGCCCCCATGCACTAAGGGCCTCATCAGGCGACTTCGAATATCCAATATCACGGAGATTTAGAAAGAACACATCCGCGCCTACGAGGCGAGCGGCTTCAACTGCTTCGTTGGTATGAATAGTTCCAAGATTCAGGTCTTCGGTGTCAGGCCAGCTGTCCTCGCTTTCGCCACGCGTAGCGAAGAGCATCACCACCCGAGCGCCAAGCTTTTTGCGAACATAGGCCAGAGTCCCGTCATCTTCATCACCGGGCCGGGCCGAAACTGACAAAACTGTGAATGGATTTGTAATTTCGCGAAGTGTCTGGTCGAGAGCGACAATGCCTCGCTCATCTTCAACTCCGCCGGACTCAGAATGCGCTGCGCTGGAGAGAGGTTTCTGGGGATGGCCTAAAACAGGGTACACCGTGTTGGCATACGTTAAGAATGTAAATGAGACTATTAGCGCCAGAACTATCTTCATGTTCTTATTCAAACGCGATTTGCTGCTGATTGATCATTTTATCATTACTTCTGTTCGGAGCGAGTGCGATGCGCAGAGCGCCTGTGCTTGCGCTTCGTAAGTTTGAATCGTTTTGGGCAAGGAATTTAGATTTGGGCAGCGTGCATCAAATCTTTTGTGTTAGCATTGGTGATCAATCGCAGGATCTGGACTACCCCCACAACTAAGGCCTACTCAGGACAATGAAGAAAACAAAGTCGAAAGCGAAGACTGCGAAACAGCCCGCAGAGGAACACAAGAACGCTGCAAAGCAGTCTGTAGACGAAGGCGATAAGAAACGAGCTGCAACCGAACGGCAGCTAAAGCTGCTGATCGGATTACTCTGTGTCGGCCTTTCAGCAATTGCGGTGGTGCCTTTCTTTTTCATGGGACGTTCCGAAGTAGGTACGGGATCATTTGAGCTGCGAATGCCAACGACTCACGACATGTTCCTGCATTACGATCAGATGAGATCATTCTACAACGGGCTCGCAGCGAGAGAGGTTTATCCGCGATGGGAAGAAGAGACCAACCGCGGATTTGGCGCGCCCACCACCAGCTATTACCCGCCTGGTGTCTATTACTTGACCTCTGCGCTTTATGTGCTCACTGGCGACTGGTTGCGAACACTTCTAGATGCTCATCTGGCCATGATGATTGCGGCGGCCGCAGCGCTTTACATCTACGCGAAAAGAGTGATGGGTCGTGCGGCTGCGTTGGCGGCAATGGCAGCATACATCTTTCTTCCGTATCACATTGCGGATCAGTACCAACGGGGAGCATTGGCGGAGCTTCTGGTGTTTGTGTGGATGCCTTTGATGTTGCTCTTTGGTGAGCGATTGATGAAGGCCCCATCGCAAACAGGCGAGGGTAGTGTCCTCTTAAACATCGCTGGACTTGCGGCAAGCTACGGGGCGTTTCTCTGGTCACATCCTCCAACAGCCTATCAATTCACTTTGGCATTCGCTTTATATGTGCTCTTGCTGGGTGTGATTCGCAAAGAATGGAAAGGATTAATAACGGTCGGGATCGCCGTGATTTTGGGCATAGGCTTGGCGTCAGTGTATTTGTTACCGGCGGCAGCCGAGCAAGACCTGATACACAGAGAATACATTGCGCAGACGTGGCCTTATCACAAGACTTATGTTTTCGTGCACGATCTTTATAACCGTGAGTTTCATCGTGGCTTCTTTAATTTAATCGATTGGATTTGGATAACGGGAACCGCGGTGATCGTTGCAGGGGCGATCATTCTTTTATGGCTCAAGCGGCAGGCTATAAACAGTGCTTCGCTCAAGCTGAGAGTAGTGCTGTGGGTTGTAATGGGCGGAGCCGCCAGTTTCATGATGACCGCGGCTTCAATGCCGATTGGGGAGCGAATACCGAGGATTGATATTGGTGTTTTTACCTGGAGAATGCTCGCAATTACGACGCTGGTGGTTGCGCTAATCGCAGGAGCGCTTGTGCAGGCCGCCATTGACGCAGCCAGCCGCCAGTCATCTTTCGAGAGGCTTTTGTTCGCCTCCATGGCGATGTTAATCATACTTGTGCTGGGTGCCGGTTTCAGCATCGTGGCGGTTGCGCGACCCATGATCGAGTCAGATGTCTTTGAGCCTGAAACTGAACACTTAAACTGGGCCACTCTTCCGATCACTGCTCCTTCTGATCCCACTGATTTGCCGGATGATGTCCCTCAGGCAGAGCTGGCGACTGAAGAAAACGGCGAGGTCGTAGTTGAGGAGTGGAAGCCGCAACACCGGGTAATTCACGCCACGCTAATAGATGACGATGATTTGTTAGTTCGGACCTTCGATTTTCCAGGCTGGACTGCGACGGTGGATGGACAGCAAACTCCAATCAAGCGCTCGGGTGAACTTGGAGATATGGAAATAGCTCTGCCGGCTGGATCGCACAGAGTCACATTGGATTTTGTTGACACGCCTGTTAGAAGAGCGTTCAAGTTCGTTACTCTGAGTTCCGCTGGGTTGTTGACTGTCATAGTGATTGCGTCGTTCCTTCGTCGTAAGCCCGTCACGAAAAGTGATTCGAATGATCAGTAATCATTGCAGGACTCTCTGTGCATCTGCGTATTCGCAGGGACCTATAAACGTGGAGGGAAAACTCGATCGGCTCGAATAGTCCTCTTCTTGACAGCTTGACGAGCCCATTTGACAATGCGACCTGCGAAACAAAACTGCCTGCCCGAACGGAGGAGTTATGCCTCACAACTATGCTGGCGCGGCGGCTCTCGAAGAGCTGCGTGAGTCGGGAGACTACGAGAAGATCGCCAATCTTCTCGGCGTCGGATGGCAAACCGCTTCCGAGTACGATGAGGAGACGGTCCGGATCAGGTTACTAGCCGCTGAATTAGCCGGCCGGAACGGCCAGGTCGAAGAAATGGAAGTCGCACTGGCTCCGTACCTCGAAAACATAGACCGCGTTCCGTTCGCGTTAGCCGCGCGTGTAATGTTAATCACTGCTGTTTTTCGTTATCGCCGAAATGAGCCGAGTGAAGCGCTCCGGCTCGCCCTTCTCGCACAGTCTATTGCTGCCGTTCGAGATGACGATCACACCAAAGGTGAGGCGATTCAGCTTCAGGGGCAGGCGCTCTGGTCGCTTGAAAAATGGGAAGATGCCGCCTGCTGCTTTGAATCAGCTATAGAGACATATGCATCGGGCGCACGTTCCTACTGGCTCGGCGTGGCGTATCTTTGCCTGGGCGCGGTTCGAAATCGGATCGGCGCGGTTGAAGATGCCAGAACAACCCTGGAGCGAGGCATAAAGATTCTGCTGAAGAGCCACGACGATTACAACCTGGCGGTCGCTCGAGTGAATGTAGCACTGGCGCTCAATGCTCTCGGCGAACATGAGACCGCGCAAAAATACCTGATGTTCGCTCACGAGACGTTTCAACATATGGGACACGAGCAGTACACCTACCTTACGCTTAACAGTATTGCTGCGACCCTTGTTTGGCTGAAGGACTATGGCGCGGCGGAGACATACGTTACGCGAGCCATAGAGATGGGGGTGCGAGTGAGAAGCACTCAGATCGCATCGACCTATGAGATCAAGGCGAGAGTGCACCTGGCGCGACGAGAATGGGAGAAGGCTCATAAGGCACTTTCGACTGCCCTCGAGATCGCGGAACAAGCGAACAGCCAGTCACAAAATGCCGACGTACGCAGAACGCTCGGCAGGTACTACTTGTCACAAAACCGCGACGAAGAGGCGGCGGCTGTTTTGTGGGAAGCTCTCGATATTGCTCAGGATCTCCGCGCGTCGCTACTGGAGTTGGAAATCAAAGCTCTTCTTGCTCAGGCTATTTGCGCCACCAACCCGGTGGAGGCTTGTAAGCTCCTGAGCGATGTTGAGACGTCGCTTGGCTCAAGACCGCTCGGTGAGCTTCGCAAGGAGGCGCAGGCGGCGCGCAGGCGCATCAACTCGCTCGACCAGGAGCAGTATTTCATCCTGTCCGATGGAAAAATACCGCTGCTCGCCGATGCAAAAATATCGCTGTTGAAGTGGCTCTGGGCACGGGCGCTTCACCGAGCACGAGGCAATGCGCGCGACGCCGCTTCGATCCTGGGAGTGACGCCGACTTATATCCGCAAACTCACCAAAGTGATTCCGCGTGATTTGCTTCGGCCCGGCAAGAAACGCTCTAAACGGAAGTAGCTATTCGAAGATTAAATGCTTGAAGTCCAGATGGGATCGGTGATTAAGGCAAGATCCTTTCTTAAGGCCTCATAGTTAGTGGCGAATTCTCTTCGCTCATCAGATTCTAACGCGGGAGTTCCGTTCGCAACCCTATCAGACGTGATGACGCCATCCACCTTAAGCGCGTGCTTCACGCAAGCGATAATCTTTTCCGGGGCGTTTGTGCCTTTGGAAGACCTACAAGCGATATCGAACCGCTCGAACGCGGTTTTGTAAATTGACATTAGTCGCTCGTCGCCTGCATAGCACGCTCTCCAGGCTCGTTGCCACTCGCGTGGCATTGCATTCGCCGGACCGGAAACAACGCCGATTGGAAGTTCGTTGTGGAGTAGATAGCGATTCCAATACTCGCGTATTCGACCGCTTAATCCGTGTTCCAGGTCGAACACCTGAAAAATCAGCATCGCGTTACCAACGTAAATACCAAATTCGCCTTTGTCCTTGAAGTGTGCGACGCCCTTCGTGTAGTTGCCGAGGACGCGTCGCGAGGCCGACACTTTTATTCCGGAGATGAATGGAAGGCGGCTAAGCAGCTTCACATCACGTGTGCGAATGTGCGGGATGCGCGGGTTGACGGCAATATCGGCGTTGTCATAAAGGAAAATTGGAAGGCACCGTCCATGATGGTCGAACAGATCGCTGACTTCGCGCTGAAAGAATGAAATGATGTCGCTAAGATCTACTATCGATAAAGGAGCAATCACAGCGGCGTCTGCTCTCGCGTCGAGTGCACATTTAAGATTGTCCAGTGTCTCAAGCCTGGTCGAGCTGGTTACTCCAACCCAGGCCTCGACCGACAGAGCTTTTTGTGGGCTACTGCGATTAATTCGAGCGACTTCATCAGTCTCGATCCAAATTAGCCGCTGTCGTTCGCCGTTCGCGATGCGGTTCCATTCACCGGTAGTGCCGACACCAAAAATAATGTCGGCTCCCTTACTTTCCTGTATGAGATATCGGAAGAGCCGTCGCTGGTCGTCCTCAATAACACGGTCGTGTTCGTCTAGTACTGTAACTGCTGGGATGCTAAGCCCGTGGCGCGGGCGGTAACCCGAACGTTGGGTCTCACCTGCTTCTGCAATTGATAGATGGTTTGTAGAGTAGGTTGGGTCTTTATCAACCATCGGCACGTTTCAATTACTACTTTGATTCCGCTCAGATTCTATCAAGGTCCGCGACCGTTCTATCATTCTTAATATTGCCGGTGTTCAGCGTCGACTTCGGCTCGAGCAGCAACACTTGGGTTTCTTCTTCGGCAACAGGCAGGTGATCAACACCGCGGGGTATGATCACAAACTCGCCCTGCTCGACTCGAATGTCACGGTTTCGCAGCTTCATAAGCAGGCTTCCTTTCAACACAAGAAACAATTCATCTTCGGCATCGTGATGATGCCAGACAAACTCACCTTTGAGCTTCGCGAGTTTTACGTACGAGTCGTTCAATTCGCCGACGATCTTTGGGCTCCAGAATTCCTGAAAAGCATCCAGTTTCTTGCTCAGGTTGACAGCGCCAATTGTCGAAGTGTTTTCCATGCAAGAGAGCGTAGGCAGCGTTCAATTGGGTGTCAAGGAAATGAACCACAGCGGTCACATTGAAGCTACGAAGTCGGTTGTGTATATTGGAACTTATAGCAATGCCCAATAGGTTGAAACCGAGCCGGATGATTGAAGTCGATTAGGATTCTCGTTTCACCCGCACTCGTACTCGGCGACATGAGCGTACTCAGGACACTTCAAGCCGTGATCAAAAGTTGTTTGCTAGTCTTTTTTTGTGGATCTTCACTACTCTCATATTGTTGAAGGAGCAGAGATGGAACAACCTGCCAGGACTAACCGGGAATTATTACAAGCTCTGGAATCGATGGGGAACAAACTCCGGATTCACTCCATAGTTTCAACTTCGGAGGCCGGTTCGGGGCATCCAACAAGCTGCATGTCGGCGGCAGATATAACCGCGGCTGTGTTCTTCTACGCGATGCGCTATGACGTCGCAAATCCAAAGAGCCCACTGAACGACAGATTTGTGCTTTCGAAAGGTCACGCGGCGCCGCTGTTGTACGCGGCTTTAGCGGAGGCTGGCGCGGTTCCTGTGGAACGACTCACTACGCTACGCCAGTTCACCAGCGATCTTGAAGGTCATCCAACGCCGCGATTGCCATGGGTCGATGTGGCAACGGGTTCGCTCGGACAGGGTCTGTCGTGCGGTTTTGGAATGGCGTTGAATAGTAAGTTTCTGGAGAAAACATCAAGCAACATATTCATATTGATGGGTGATGGAGAAGTGGCCGAGGGCTCGGTGTGGGAAGCGGCCGAACTTGCATCCCACTACAAGCTCGACAATATGATCGGCATTGTGGACGTCAACGGGTTGGGCCAGAGTCAGCGCACGATGTACGGACACGACACCGAGGTATACCGACGCCGATTCGAATCTTTTGGATGGCATGCGATTGCGATTGATGGTCACAACATGGCTGAAATCATCGCTGCGCTTGATGAGACGATGGCGGTAACCGACAAACCTTCAATGATTGTTGCCTCTACGAAGAAAGGAAAGGGAGTTTCGTTTACAGAGGACAAAGAAGGCTGGCACGGAAAAGCGTTCAAAAAGGGAGATGAGTTGGAAAAGGCGCTTGCGGAGTTGCGGCCGACGGTAACAGTTGCCGCGGGCCTTAAGGTTAAGCCGCCTGCGGGACGAACCGCGGATCCTATCACGGCTACCGAAAGGAAGCCTGTTCACGGCGAGTATAGCGTCGGACAACAAGTCGCCACTCGGGAGGCCTATGGCGAGGCGCTCGCTCGGCTCGGAGACGCTAATCCGCTTGTTGTCGCCCTCGATGGAGATACGAAGAACTCGACGTACTCTGAAAAATTCCTAAAGTCTCACAGTGAACGCTTCTTCGAATCATTTATTGCTGAGCAGAACATGGTGGGTGCCGCAGTTGGCCTAAGCGCTATGGGAAAAATCCCCTTCGCGTCGACGTTCGCCTGCTTTCTGACTCGTGCTTACGATCAAATACGCATGGCTGCGATATCGCAAGCGAATTTAAAGCTCTGCGGATCTCACGCTGGGGTCTCAATAGGGGAAGATGGACCTTCACAGATGGCGTTGGAAGACCTGGCCATGATGCGCGCGATTGAAGGTTCAACCGTTTTGTACCCGTCTGATGCTATCGCGACAGAAAACGCTGTTGGTCTCGCTGCTCAACACAAGGGCATCGTCTACATCAGAACCAGCAGACCCAAGACGGCAGTCATTTATTCAAGCGACGAAAATTTTGAGATCGGCCACGCAAAAGTTATCCGGAAGAGTGACGCAGATAAAGTCACCATCGTTACTGGTGGTGTGACTTTGTTCGAAGCATTAGCTGCATACGACGAGCTCAAAGCTGCAGGCATTTCCGTTCGGGTCATTGATCTGTTTTCGGTCAAACCCATTGACGAGAACACGCTTCGCGCTTCCGGAAAAGAAACCAACAATCTAATGATCACGGTTGAAGATCATTCAGGCTGGGGTGGAATTGGCGATGCAGTAGCCGGTGCGGTTTCGCCGGCCGGGATTCGAGTTCATCAACTCTCGGTCCGCGAGGTCCCGCGATCGGGCAAGCCTGAGGAATTACTAGCCGCCTATGGAATCGATCGTGCAGCCATAGTTCGGGCTGTTAAGAACCTGGTAAATGCATAGGGTATTGCGTGGCGGGGAGCCTTGACACAAAGACTCCAGGACAGAGATAGGCACGAAAGTACTTAGTGCTACTCCCTGTCCTGGAGTTTTTGCTTTGAAACCTCAGAGACACTGCGCACTGGCACCGACAGGGGATTTCTTGACAATGATGAGAGGCTTTCGATAAGTTCATTTGTTCGTTTCACTGCCGGATTTGTAACAGGGGGACGCTCACATTGATAGGAGTAGAAAATGGCGATTAGAGTAGGCATCAATGGGTTCGGTCGCATAGGGCGTAATGTCTTTCGCGCTTCTCTGAAGGGCGCGGACATTGATTTTGTCGCGGTTAATGACATAACCGACACCAAGACCCTTGCGCACCTCTTGAAATACGACTCCGTGCTGGGCAACCTGGATGCTGAAATAAAGGCGGGAGACAAATCGATATCAGTGAACGGCGATGAATTCCAGGTCTTCACCGAACGTGATCCTGGCAAGATTGACTGGGGTTCAGTAGGCGCGGAGATTGTGATCGAGTCCACCGGTTTGTTCACAGAGCGTGATGATGCAGCCAAACATCTACACGACAGCGTAAAGAAGGTCATCATAACGGCTCCCGCTAAGAATGAAGACGTTACGGTTGTACTCGGCGTGAATGAAAAGGCTTACAATCCCAAGGTTCATCACGTTTTATCGAATGCGTCATGTACCACTAACTGTCTCGGTCCAATTGCGAAGGTGCTCCATGAAAACTTCACCATTCGTAAGGGGCTTATGAATACGATTCACTCTTACACAAATGATCAACGATTGCTTGATCTTCCACATGGCGACCTTCGACGAGCCCGCTCGGCGGCACTGTCCATCATCCCAACGACAACGGGAGCCGCGAAGGCTATCGGGCTGGTGTTACCCGAATTGAAAGGGAAGCTCGATGGAATATCTCTGCGGGTTCCTACACCTAACGTGTCGGTCGTCGATTTCGTTGCTGAGGTGGACAGGAGCACAAACAAGGAAGAAGTGAATGCGGCTATGAAGAAGGCCGCCGACGGGCCGCTGCGAGGTATCCTTCAGTATTGCGATGAGCCGCTCGTTTCCATTGATTTCCGTGCAAATTCGCACTCCTCGATTCTTGACGCTCCTTACACGAGTGTCATTGAAGGCAATATGGTTAAATTGCTGTCGTGGTACGACAACGAATGGGGATATTCCTGTCGCGTTGTCGACCTGATTAAGTATGTGGCAGAACAAGGGCTGTGAGAGTTGCATAATTTCGTGAGCGAAATCTAGTCGCCGCCACCGCGAGTCATTATTTATGTCAAAGCTGTCAATATCCGATCTTGATCTGAGCGGCAAACGCTTGTTCCTTCGCGTAGACTTCAACGTTCCGCTGGATAAAGCCGGGAACGTCACGAATGACTCTCGAATACGCGCGGCATTGCCGACAATTCGTTATGCGCTGGAAAAGCGTGCTCGAGTGGTTCTTGCCTCTCATTTAGGGCGTCCAAAAGGTAAAGTGGATCCCAAATACTCTCTTGCACCTGCCGCTCGTCGACTCTCGGAGTTGTTGGGAGCGGAAGTACCGCTTGCGCCTGATTCCGTTGGCGAAGAAGTGCGATCAAGGGTGGATGCTCTGCAAGCCGGCCAGGCGCTTATGCTCGAGAACGTTCGTTTCTATGCCGCGGAAGAGAAGAATGATCCAGATTATGCCCGTCAACTCGGCGAACTTGCGGATGTATATGTCAATGATGCCTTTGGCACTGCTCATCGACCTCACGCTTCGACTGAAGGTATCACTCATTTCGTAAAGCCCGCCGCGGCCGGGTTCCTGATGGATAAGGAATTGCGCTATTTAGGACAAGCGCTCGAGAATCCGACACGGCCTTTTGTAGTGATCCTCGGTGGTGCAAAAGTATCGGACAAAATACCGGTGATCGAGAACCTTCTTAAATCCGCCGATACGATTCTAATTGGCGGAGCAATGGCCTACACGTTTCTCAAATCACAGGGAGTCGGTACCGGCCGGTCGCTTGTAGAGGACGATAAGTTAGAAATGTCGCGTGCTCTTTTGAGCGAAGCAAAACAGCGCGGTGTAGGTCTCGTGCTTCCAGTCGATAATGCAGTAGTAGACAAGGCGGCTTGGGACGAAGACCCACATTCCACCACGCCGCGTGTTTGCAGGGTTACAGATATTCAACCTGCAGAAGCAGGACTCGACATCGGCCCAGAGGCTGTAGCTGAATTCTCTCGCAGAATTGCAGAAGCAAAGACGATTGTTTGGAACGGGCCCATGGGGATGTTTGAACATTCGCCCTTTGATGCTGGAACGAAGGCAATTGCTCAAGCGGTCTCTTCTGCTGATGCGGTGAGCATTGTCGGCGGAGGTGACTCGGTGGCAGCTCTGGCGGACGCCGGCGTGACGGACCGTATCACCCACGTGTCAACCGGTGGGGGCGCTTCACTCGAGTTCCTGGCGGGAGTTGAACTTCCGGGCGTCGTCGCTTTAACTGATAAGTAGAAGAAAAGGAGTTGGATGAGCAGAGAAGTGCGAATCTTTGGTGTTTGTCTTTTAGTAACTGTAATGACATTGTGGACTGGTTGTGCACGAAAACCCGCTTATAGCGAGATAGACGCGAACCGTGGAACCGTTAAAGAAAACCAGAACCAGCCGAACGCCAGTCAAGCTGCTTCGCCAGGCGCATCTAGTCAACCGTCGGCAACAGAGCCGGAGGCTACGTCTCCTGCCTCGACCCCTTCAACACCGGCGAGCGCTCCACCGACAAAAAGGCCGTCATTTCTTGACGATGCCACGGGAGGCATCAAAGACATTCCTTCTTACCCAGGTGCCTTCAGGGTGAATATGCAGGTCGGACCAGTTGAAGGGGTTAACACGATGGCTTTGGGCCTGCGATCCAGAGATTCGATGGATAAGATCACCGCGTTTTATGAGCAGGCAATCAAGGCCAACAAATGGACAGTGGTTGACAAGCTGATCGATCCAGAGTTGTCGGAATGGAATCTCAAAAAGGGTGAAGAGAACAGCGCAAAAGTACAGGTAAAGAAGGACCTGACCTCGGGCGCGATGAACATCGTGATTGTTCGCGGAGAGAAGTTGTAAAAAGCTTCCAAGTCAAACAAAGTGATGAAATAAATGCGACGACCTGTCATAGCGGGAAACTGGAAAATGCATAAGACGATTCCAGAGGCGTTGGAATTCGTTCGGCAGTTTAAGCCGCTAGTTGTTTCGGTGACGCGTTGCGAGATCATAATCGCTCCGCCGTTTACCGCGCTTAAAGCGGTTTCCGATAGGTTGGAAGGTACGAATGTCCAGGTGGCTTCTCAAGACGTTGCCCCAGAGCCAGGTTCAGGCGCCTTTACTGGAGAAGTATCGGCGATAATGATCAGGGATGCAGGTGCCCGTTGGGCGATAATTGGTCATTCGGAGCGACGACGGTATTATTGTGAGACCAATGATTCGGTAAACGCCAAAATTCGTGCGGCTCTGGGGGCCGACCTTAACGCGATTGTCTGTGTGGGCGAGCGATTGGAAGATCGGGATCAAGGCAGGGCACAGTTAGTTGTAGATACACAAATAACCGAAGGAATGCGAAACTTGACTGGGTCTGAGGCGTCTCGTATCATCGTTGCTTACGAGCCGGTTTGGGCGATCGGAACCGGGCGAATCGCAACTCCAGAAATAGCCCAAGAGATGTGCTGGTTCATACGATCCCGTCTCAAAGGAATATTTGGGGAAGGATTATCGGAGAACGCCAGGATTCTGTATGGTGGGAGCGCGAACCCGGATAATGTTGAAGGGCTTCTCAGTCAGCCTGACGTTGATGGCGGATTAGTAGGTGGGGGGAGTTTGGAACCGGAAATATTCGCAAAAGTTGTTCACATAAAAGAAAGCAGTAGGAGTTTTTAAGGTGCTAGGAATAATTCTAACTGTGCTGTACGTACTCTCGTGTTTAGTCTTGATAATGTTCGTGCTTTTACAGCCCGGCAAATCGGATGCTTCAGCAGTGTTTGGTGGAGGAGTAAATTCCGCGGCGTTTGGACCGCGCGGAACTCAAACTGTTTTGGCAAAGATCACAATCACTGCCGCGATAGTATTCTTTTTAATCGCTTTTCTCTTCTCGATTCCAGGGTTGTTTGATAAGCGATCTCTTGGTGAAGGTGTTGGTCCAGCTGAGCAGGTGCCGACCGCACCGGCAAACCCGGGGACGCCGGCGGAGACGCCGTCACAACCGGGCGCTGCGCCAACTGAGAGTGCGCCGGCCGCTACGCCGTCTTCCGACAAACCGGCAGACAAGGGCGAGAGCAAGCCTGCAAAGCCTGATGCAAAGGATGCCGCTAAACCTGCGCCTGACAAGAAGAAATAATCACTCGGCTGAATGCCAGATCAGCCAAGTGACTCTCTAGTTAAGCCGAAGTGGTGGAACTGGTAGACACGTACGTTTGAGGGGCGTATGGGGCAACCCGTGGGGGTTCGAGTCCCCCCTTCGGCACCATTCCTCGCATAATCAAGCCGCTCTAAGATTCAGGTCATTACAAGATTTCTTTTGGTGGGTCACCAATCTGGATATCGAGTCTAAGGCACTCTCGTCGTTTCCGTTCCGAGCTTTGCAAATTCACTGAACCTTTATTCGTCGGAGACAATGTGAAACTGATATTATTCGATTGTCAATTTCTTATGCTACGGGAAAGACAATGAGTGATGAAACAAAGTCAGAGACGAAGATCGCATCGTTAAGATATGCGGGAGGAGAGGCGTTTGTTGCTGAGTCACAGAGTGGCCACGCATTAGTAACCAGCTTCGGTCACGAAAAGCTCACCGCACCATCGCCGATGGAACTGTTGCTGGTAGCATTGGGTGGCTGCTCCGGAGCAGACGTCGTTGGAATACTCGAAAAAAAGCGACAGCGAGTGACTGGCTACCGCATAGAAGTTCGCGGTGAGCGGCGTGCTGAGCATCCTCGCATCTATACAAAGATCGAGGTTGTTCACTACGTGCGCGGTTACTCGATCGATCCGAAAGCAGTTCAGCACGCTATTGAGTTATCGGAGACGAAGTACTGTAGTGTTTCTGCGATGCTTGGGGCTTCAGCTGACCTGAGCATGAGATTCGAAATCACTAACGAAGAATAAGCTCAATTCATTCGCCAAACGATTACTTAGCGCGCGCAGTGCAGGGCCAGCCGTCTGGCCGAGGCTCAGGCTGCACGCCAACTTCAGTCGCGAAGAAGTTGCCGATCTCCCATTTGATCAGATCTCGCGCATGTCGTAACCATCCTGCGTTTGGACCGCTCCAGATGTAGTAGATGTTGAGGACTTTGATCTGATGAGTTGAAGGATAGTAGACTCCCGCCACATCAACCTTGTAATACGGCTCAAAAAACGCCGATGGCATGATCACCACGTAAAGCAGATGCGGTGAGACTCTGCCAGCCCGGCTTGCAAGATTTCCACATTTCAAGAAGTCGTCCTGCACATCTGCAAAGGCCTCATCGATCCAGTCGCCGATAGCATCAGATGAACCGGGAAAGTTCATCATCTCATTGATTGCGAACTCTGGAACTCCTTTGCGCGCCAATTTTGCCGAGCGCTTTTTCCAGTTCAACTCTGGATTGTCGAAGCCTTGGGTGTTGTAGCGGATTCCGAAGCGAGGTGAAAACTTATCGGGAACTGCAGTTGGAGAACCTAAAAACTCGAAATAACCCTGGGCGTTTGCGGTCCCACTAAACAAGATCACCGCCACGAAGGCGAGTATCACCAGACTGTACCTAACCATTACCTTACCTCATTTGATCGGGGAAGCTTAGAGAAGGTCCTCAGGAAGGGGCCTGGAGGGCGGCACCTCTGTGCGCAAGGTTTGTGCCAAGGGACAACGTGGGCGCTTCTTTGATTTAGCTATTCGAATGCTTTCGCAGATGTGTTGCTGGTATTACCCGATTCGGTAACATCGATTCCCACAGTTTGGTATCAGTACGAAAAGGAGCCGACAAGATTGAACCTGGTGTGGCTCGCTTATGTACTGTCGTTGTGTCCAGCGGTCACAGTCTGTGGAAATATGCTTCCCAACTGTAACGACGTTGAGTTGAGTCGTTAGGAGAATTGGTCTGGAGTTTGCTGAGAATTCGACTTTTCAAATGTGACGAGAGGGGAAGAATTATGGGGGAACGAAGGCGAGATTCTGAGTGGCCGAAATGGGGTATTTCCGGGCAGTCAAAATCCCTATCCAGGGTATTGACAATAACTTGCAGATGAAATATTCTCTCGCGAGCGTTAGTGTAGGATTGGCGCTGTGGCTGTCTCAGCAAGAGGGTTTCTAGTGGTGAGGAGCATAATGTCTTAGTTTTAAGCATTCAAAAGCACCTATCCTAGGAACTCCCCTTTCCCGCTCTTATAAGCCCGACTTGATATTTGGGAGACCAGCAAAGATTGTGAAGGGATGTTTTTCTCACCGGAACAGGATAGTTTGGCTCTGCCTCGTTTACAGAATCATAAAGTCTATGAAAGACAGTGGATGCAAGCTGAGTTTCTTTGTACACCGAGCACGAATTTCGAAAAAACACATCGGACGGCCCGGCATTTATTTCGAGCAGCCCTTCCACGAAAGCCAAGCAGTTTCCCTCCGGCATCTGTTCAATGGTCCTTTTCAGGCTGAGGGGCGGCCCTCAGATCAATTTAGCTTTTTTTTCTTAAGCGCGATCCTTTCGTGCCGATTCTGACCGGTAGGTTAGACAGCGTTCCGTCAGAGTGACTGTCTCGAACCTGAACGGCCCAGGTATCGAAAAACCAAGCCAGCGCGGATGCGCTTTCCCTTAGGGGTTCACGGTTGATAGGCACGCGACTGCCCAGCGGTGCGGCCTGTGAGACAAACCAACTGTTCGCAAAAGAAATGGTCTTTGAGATCAGAGTAAACGATTTTTCAGCCCGTGCCGTCGTGGCGCTGGCAGCGTTAATTGCCTGCACGGTTTTACTCATTGCGGCGGTGATAAACTGCGCCGTAGGACTTCTGACAGACCCGCGTATTAACGTCAGCAAAAATATGCTTGAAGAAGCCGCTCGATTTGTGACGCATTCGGCCGCTCTTAACGCCCGGCTTGCAGAGGCGGAATTCGATCAGTCTGATCGTGATCTCCAGAAACTGGATCTTCTTGCGACACGAGCCGTTAATGTTTCACCGTGGGACTATCGACAAAGATTCCTGTTAGCGAGAGTCAAAGAGGTAGAAGGTGATCGAACTCAGGCAGAGCGCGTGTTGCAGGATGCGCTCGAACTTGCACCAAACTTCCCGGACGTGCATTGGCAACTGGCAAATCTGTTTTTGCGTGACGGGAAACTTTCAAAGGCCGTACCCGAATTCCGCACAGCTTGCACTCTGAATTCGTCGTTGCTTTCGGGAACAATTGACCTCCTCTGGCGCGTGTCTGGAGGGAATCTGGCCCCGGTACAAGCGGTCACTCCTCGCGATCCCAAGTCCCAATTGATGTTGGCACAGTTTCTGTTGAAGCAGTCGCGGCCGGCAGAGGCTATCACTGTGTTCAGCGGAATCGATAGAAATGTACTGGTTGGACTTGCTGATACTCCGGGGTTTGTCGATTCGCTGGTTGCTGCGGGTCGCGTCGAGGAAGCACGCGGTCTGTGGGTTGGCCTCGTGAGTGGTTCCTATGCACAGCCAGGTCGCCCACTACCAGCAATCTGGAATGGCGGCTTTGAATCAGAGATCTCGAAGTCTCTGACGCAATTTGATTGGAACCTTGCTCGTAACGAGTATGCAACTCCAGTGATAGATCCAAACACTGCTCACAATGGCAGCCGATCGCTGAGGATCGACTTCGCAGGTCGAGATACGACCAAAGTCGATGGGCAGGTTAAACAGATGCTAACCGTCCGTCCGGGGGCTCGTTATAGACTCGAGTGTTATGTCAAAACAGAACGCTTCGAGTCACCTGAAGGTCCTCGCTTGGCCATCGTGGACCTGGTATCGGGGGCGGAGATTGCAGCGTCTGAACCCATTATTTCCGGCTCTAATGACTGGCGACCGTTGGCGATCGATTTTCAAGTGCCACCAACTACCCGCGCCGTTACAGTCACAGTCAGGCGAATACCGAAGTTCAGCTTCGACAAACCGACTCGAGGAACCATCTGGTTTGATGATTTTGTTTTGACCGAGCGAGGACAATGAGCGGACAGCGAGTGTTCAATTCAAAAAAGGATCATCTCAGCAAAACCATCGCGGTTGGTTTTCTTATTACGTTGGTCTTTACCGCGCTTGCTCACGGAGCAGTGGAACCCTGGTCGGTGTTCATCTTCGAATTGATGATCGTTGTTTTGTTGGTACTCTGGTCCATCAAGGTCTTAGCTGATCGAACTCTGAAGGTGAATATACCGAGTTTGATTCTCCCAGTCGCAGCGCTTGCGCTGTTAGGTCTTGTACAGAGCATTGTGTTCACCGATAGCACCGGTCGATGGGTGAGTCTTTCCAAAAACGTGGGTTTCACTCGCGCCGCAGTGACAGTGGTAGTCTTCGTATTGATATCGTTCGTCATCGCAGCCAACTTCTTTTCGAGTCGCGGCCGGCTCGGCGCTCTTGCCAACTTCCTTGTAGTTTACGGGCTTGCGATGGCTCTTTTTGGTTTGGTTCAACACTTCAGCTGGAATCACCGGTTCTATTGGCTGCGGCCAACAGAAGTTACGAACCCGTTCGGTCCGTTCGCAAATCACAACCACTTTGCGGGTTACATGGAGCTGTTGATCGCGCTTCCGATCGCGATGATTCTTACTCGCGCAGTCAAGGGCGAGCTCCGATTGCTGTTCGGGTTTGCGGCGGCGGTGATGGGTCTCGCTACTGCTTTATCGCTATCTCGGGGCGGAATCATAAGCATCGGCGCCGGATTAATGTTCCTGCTGTTTATGAGCGTGAGATTGCCGAAACGTTCCCGGGGAAGCTCAAGGTTCAAAATATCTCCGGCAGTATCGCAGGCAGCCGTCATTGTGGTGCTGATTGCGACGATAGCTGGAGGTCTGCTGTGGATGGGCGCCGACCCGGTGATCAAGCGGGTAACTGAAGGGCAAGCCGCGGCAGCAGGAGATCCCAAAGAGACTTTCTTTTCGAGCCGAGGATGGGTTTGGCGCGATACTTTCACGATGATCCGCGCGAACCCGGTCTTTGGTGTAGGCTTAGGCGCTTATGAGACCGCGTTTTCGATCTATACAAAGAGTGACGGCTCCCTGAGAGTTCCGCAAGCGCACAACGACTATCTGCAAATTGTGGCGGACTGCGGTATACCAGGCGCGATTATCGCAATCTGGTTCATCGTACTTCTGTTTCGCGCGGTAATCCGCGGCTCGCGATCGCGTGATCCTCTGTACGCCGGTCTTGCATTGGGGTGCGGAGCCGGTGCCTTCGCGATGCTTGTTCACAGCTTGTTTGACTTTAATTTACAAGTCCCATCAAACGCCTTACTATTTCTGCTTCTTTCCGCTGTGGCCGTTCGAGTGGCTGCCGTAGTTGAAGCTTCGGAAGGCGCGACGCCGAGTGCCTTCCAGCGTGACCTGACAAAAATCGAGACCGAGAGCGTCTCAGCTGCCCGTCTTGCGAGAGGTGCACTATGAATTCAACACATTTGAAATCCGGGAATCGTCCTCTAATGATACTTGCGACAGCATTCTTGATGGTCGCTTTAAGCGCTACGATTGCAACCGGCCAGCAAAGCGGACGACCCCAGTCTACGCCTGCGGCACCCAGCGCATCGACCGAACAACCTTCTGGGCGCGCAGCGGCGATTTTAGTATCGCCTGAAGAAGATTACCGAATCGGGCCAAACGATCTGATTGACATCAAGGTCGAAAACATGCCGGAACTGACTCAGGCATGGCGTGTCACCGCTTCGGGTACGTTCTTGCTGCCATACATAGGCCGGGTTACTGCGGCAAAGAAGACCACCGAGGAACTTGCGTTGCTGATCACAGAGAAATTGAAAGGTGACTATCTCAAAGACCCGCGGGTCACTGTCTCAGTTAAGGAATACAACAGCCGTTCGTTCTTTATTCAAGGTGCCGTGAGAAATCCAGGTGTGATTCAGATTGAAGGCCGTCCAACGATGCTCGAACTGTTGACGCTGGCGGGTGGGTTGACCGAAAAACACGGAGCCAATGCCTACATAATTCGTAAGATCAAGACGCCAGCATCGAAGGAGCCACAAACCGTAAAGACATCAGCTCAAACCGGTGAAAAAGGCGAGGCGGATTCCGGATCCGACGACGCACCGAAGTACGAGATGAAAAGCGCCAACATCAATGGATTGCTAAAAGGTCGTTTTGATCAGGATGTCATGCTCGAGGCGGGTGACATTGTCAACATCCCGCCCTCCGATGTGTTCTTTGTTGCAGGCGAAGTAAATGCCCCAGGATCGTTTGCCTTGGCAGATGGAACGACACTACGACAAGCCATTTCCCTGGCCCAGGGAACAAAATACCAAGCGGCTCTCGGCCGGGGCGTCATATTCCGAGAGAATGCTGCAGGACAGCGTGAAGAGTTGCACGTCGATATTGGTGCAGTAATGAGTGGCAAGAAAGAAGACATTCCAATAGCTGCCAATGACATCGTTATGGTTCCAAACAGCAAGTCAAAATCGATCGGCGGAGCACTGCTCAAGGCGTTCGGGATGACCACAGTTACTCGAATGCCTCTGTAGTAGGAACCTATCTTAGGAATCTATCTAAGGCTTTGAGCACAATGTCCCCATTGTTTGTGGAGAAAAAGCAATGTCAGACGAACGACTAGAACTCGAAAAAGTCCCCGCCCCCGACGACGCTCCCCTGGTTCGCCCGGGATATCCTCGTTTAGGCGGTTATCCAGATGCATCGCAATACGGATATGGCTACGGTTATCCCGAAGGTGACGAACGCGCATATTTGCGGCGAATGTGGCGAGCGATCATGAAGCGAAAGCTCATGATCATCGTCATTGCGATCATAGTGACGTCGGTGGTTACCGTAGAGGTCTATCGAACCAAATCGATTTATCAGGCTACTACTACGGTTGAGATCGGCAAAGATAATCGCACCTTCCGCAGCGGCAACCTGGTGTTGCAGACAGACGAAGGCGACGATATGTACTACGTTCAGACTGCAATGAAGACTCGAATCAGGGAAATTCAGAGCCGGCCATTGCTTGAGGACGTCGTAGTAAATCTAAAGCTCGATCAGAACCCTCACTTCCTGGATGTTACAACGCGTAAGTCCATCCTCGAATCGATGAAGACTATCGCAGGTCGGTTCACGCCAACGGAGCCTTGGACACCGGGGCCGGTGTTGGAGACGGCTATCGGCAGTTCCACCGGAGAGCGATCGCGAGAAGAGACTGCTCGACTGTCACCTTACGTCGATGTTCTGTCGGCCAACCTCAGTGCGGAACCACTCCCAGATACTCGGATGCTGGTGATTTCGTTTACTCACACTGAACCGGCTCTTGCGGCTGAAATTGTTGACAACATTGCGCAGGCCTTTATTCATCGCAGTTTCGAAAGCAAGACAGAGAAGTATACGAATGCGTCGGAATGGCTCGACAAGCAAACTAGAGAAATGAGAGCCAATGTTGAGAAGGCTGAAAGTGAATTGGCCGATTACAGCAGTACCCATAACATTTACTCCGCCGACGCCAAGGAGAATCTTGCGATTGAGAAGCTGACGAAGCTGCACGGCGAACAGACAAGAGCTCAGACTGAACGCATGCAGAGACAATCACTCTATGAGGAAGTTAAAGCCGGACATGTTGATAGGCTTCCGGATGCTTTCACTGATCCAAGAACTGCTGAGCTGAAAAAGAGGCTCGGCGAGCTGAATGTGAAACTGTCTCAACTTGAGCTTACGTATGGTCCAAAGCACCCTCAGGTCATTGCGACCAAGGACGAGATAGGTGCAATCCAGAAGCAGATCGATGAGAGCAAGACATCGCTCCAAGAAAGGCTCAAGGCTGATTACGAGCGGTCAGTCCGAGATGAGGCCTCTCTGAACAACGCCTTAGCTATCGCCCAAGCTGAAGCCGCACAACAGAACCACGCCTCTATTCAATTCAACATACTCAAAAAGAACGTCGAAATTGCCAACTCGCTCTATACGGAGTTTTTACAGAAGACAAATCAATCCAAGATCCAGGAGCACGAACAGCACAACAACACCAAGATGATCGACCCGCCACAAGTACCGCGGGCTCCTGTTGCGCCCAACAGACCCCGCACAATACTAATCGGATTTTTAGTCAGCTTGCTCGCAGGCGTCGGTCTGGTCTTCTTCCTGGAGTATCTGGATAACACGGTGAAGACTGTGGAGGATGTCAGTCGTTACACGCAATTGCCGGCTCTCAGCGTAATACCGGCAATTGGTGGTCGGAAGCGACGCGCACTTAAGGCAGCGTCCAATGGTTCGGGCCAAACCCAAGGTGGCCTCTCGTTGAATGCGAATACAGTATTCAACTCCGATCGATTGTTGGCTCTGGATTCACGGTCGTCCGTGGCTGAAGCCTATAGAGTTCTGCGGACATCGGTATTGCTGTCGTCGACTGAGAAGCCGCCGAAGACGATCTTGATAACCAGCGGCCAACCGGGCGAAGGTAAGACAACCACGGCGGTAAATACGGCTATCTCGCTGGCGCAGCTTGGATCGTCGGTCTTGATAATCGACTGTGATCTTCGAAAGCCATCCGTTCATAAGGTGCTCGGGGTCGATCACGTTGTTGGCTTATCAACGTATTTATCACGGCGAGGGAAACTCGAGGACGTTATACAGGAGTTACCCGTTGAGAATCTTTCGGTGATCACCGCCGGGCGAATTCCACCAAACCCCGCGGAGATGATCAGTTCGCCGCGGATGAGAGAGATGCTCCAGATTCTTGGCGAGCGCTATGATCACATCGTCATCGACTCGCCACCGCTATTAAAAGTTACCGATCCGGTAATTCTGTCAACTATGGTTGACGGCGTTATCCTGGTGGTGCACGGGGGCAAGAGCACTCGCGAAGTTGTGCGACGAACTCGACACGAGCTGTCGGTCGCAGGCGCCAACATCTTTGGAGTGGTTTTGAATAACGTCAACCTCAATGACGAAGGCTACGACTCGTATTCCTATGAAGCATACGGGGAATATGAGCAGGGCGCCGGAGCGAGCGGGAACTGAGGACGCATTTTAGATAAATGCCGCCCATAACAGATACCACGGAAACAAAAGCCGTGGACAAGTCGCCGCAACCCCTAACTCACGTCGCCGCCCGCGCGGCCATGGCTTCAGGAACCGCAGAGATCGTCACACGTGTTCTAACGGTTGTGCTGATGATCGTGACCGCGCGCGTTCTCGAGCCCGTTGAGGTTGGATTACTTGGCTTGGGGGTCATTGTCAGCGGGGTCGTTTCCATTTTAGGGTTTTATCCTGAAACCGCAGCGGTAGCGGCGAGCGGAGATGAATGCGAGGGTCAGTTTGCACTTGCGGCAGCGTGTGTTCGGGCGGTCATACTAGCCTTCTCGTTTGCGGCCCTGGGTCTTTTCTTTTCTCAGGTTGCTTATTACCTTACCAGCCATAACTCAGCATCAGTGCCATTAGGTCATCTCATTCTGGTACTCGCGTGGCTACCTGTTATTGAATTATTGAGCGGGTATCCCCAGGTGGTTCTGCAGAGGCAGTTGAAGTTGAACCTGATAGCTCAGCTTCAGATTCTACAGCCAGTTCTTTTCGTAGGTTTAGCGGTACTGATGCTGATCATCGGACGGGGATTCATCGGCGTCGCGTGGGCAAACGTAGCCAGCAGCGCGCTGATCTCTGTTTTACTCTGGTCTCGTGTGGTTGCGTCGGGTGCAATCCGGTGGAGTGGCTGGCCTTCTCGTAGGGTGTGGCGCGAAACCGTCTATGGTACTGGAAAGGTTTTCGTTGGAGGCTTCGCCGGATATCTTAACGGTAGAGTCGATAACTTAATCGTATCTGCTTCAATTGGACCGGCGTCAATGAGCTATTACTCTATGGCGTGGAACGCCTCTCGGACCCCTGCGAACGTCTTTGCAAGGGCGATCAACTTTGTTCTGGTGCCGACGCTCGCCCGTATTCAAGATGACCCGACACGGGTTCAACGAGCCCTTCGGGAATGTGTACGTAACTCATACTTGCTTCTCGCTCCCGCGTGCTCAATTCTTTTCGTGACAGCGCCGATACTAGTTGAATACGTAATTGGTTCTAAGTGGCTACCGGTTGTACCGCCACTGCAGGTTATGTGTTTCACGGTACTTGCGGTTCCGATCCTGTTTGCATCGAGTGCGCTACTAGTCGGGACCGGTAAAGGACATCTAACTGGTATCGCTACGGCGGTACAACTGGCGGTTCTCTTGATCGCGATTCCTCCGATGTGTAAGCGCTGGGGCACGATGGGAGGGGCTTATGCCGACCTGATTGCAGTGATCCTGCTCACAAAGACCTTGGCTATAACTGCGTGGTGGAGCACCCGACAAATCGGATGGGCTATTGTGAAGACCGCGCTGGTGCCAGTAATGGCAGCTATAACTTCTGGTTACTTGGCAGGCACGCTTACTAATCCGATCCAGTGGGACCCTTTGCGATTTTTTATGCAAGTGGCTTTCACGATTCTTGGGTATTTGTTTATGGTTGCGGTTTTGGGTGGACGAGCCGGACTGATCGACCTTTCTCGGCTTCTTCAATCTGCGATACGTTCGCGCGTTACTCAGGAATTGCAGACATGATACTTGAAGGGGTGCTTTTAAAACCGATTTTTTGGGCGTAGAGAGTTCATTAATAACCTACCACCTTTGGTGAAGCGCGTGCTAGAAACCCAGTTAAGAAAGTTTGCTAGATGGTACTTAAGAGATTTTAGTTTTCAGCGGGGAAAAGGTGCGGTCAACAAGCTACTCGGAAAATTCCTTCGTATCACTACCAAAGAGGGAACGCATATTCGGCTTACAAATCCGTTGGAATACAACCAGCGGCTACTGCTGTACGACGAGACTTCATATGAACCCGAGGTCACGTCAGCTATCTCATCCGTTTTGGAGAGTGGTCACACTTTCTTCGACGTAGGTGCTAACCTCGGGTATTACACATTGCTTGCAAGCACGAAGGTCGGTTCCGATGGAAGCGTTCATGCTTTTGAACCCGCACCGGCACAGTTTAAGCACTTGAACTTGAACATGCGGGTTAACCGCGCGACTAACATAATCTTAAACAATGTCGCGCTTGCCGAGACCGCGGGTGAGAGAGAAATGCTGCTTTCCCTGGGTTGGAATCAGGGAATACACTCGTTCGCGGCAACAGAGGGTCCTGCTACTTCGACACGCGTTTCATGCGCGACGCTCGATGAATATGTAGTAGCGAATGGAATTCGACGAATCGACGCAATGAAACTCGATGTTGAAGGGGCTGAGTTACTTATTTTACGTGGCTCCGTGGAAACGCTTCGCTCATTAGCGGTGCCAGTCATTTTTTTCGAGACTTGCGAACATCATGCACGCAAGTTCGGGTATTCGACGGTTGAGGTTAAGTACTTTCTAAGACAATTGGGTTATGAGATCTTCAGATTGATTTCACCATCGGGATTAGAGCCCGCTGGGGACCTCCTCGAAGAGTTTGCCAACCTCGTCGCGATTCACTCAACGTCAGATACTCTGTTGCTTCGTGCCTTGAGCGGTGCGAGTCACAGGAACAATTGATGCTTCTTTAAGCCAACGACGTATGTGTGGAATTGTCGGAATCCTAAAGTCCGGTACCAGCCATACACGGACTTCAGAACTGCTCGAATATATACGTGCCATCGCTCATCGAGGTCCGGATGATGAGGGAAGTCTATTCATCAGGAGATCAACGGGTGAATTCGCGGAGTTCCCAAAAAATCCCTCGACGCGCGAAGCTCAATCAATACCATCAATTGACGAGAATATTGCCTGGATTGACTCTAAGGAGCCCGATCTCGCCATCGGTCATCGTCGCTTCTCGATAATCGATACCTCGCGAGACGGTCACCAGCCTTTCTGGAGCGCGGACGGGCGCGCGTGCGTGATCTGCAACGGTGAGATTTATAACTACCTCGAATTGCGCGACGAGCTCAAGAGACTTGGTCACAGGTTCCACACGGCCTCCGATACTGAAGTGATTGTCGAGGGCTATCGCGCATGGGGCGATGAATGCTTCGAACGGTTCAATGGGATGTGGGCGCTGGCAATCTATGATTTCGACAAGCAAGAACTAATCCTTTGTCGGGACCGCACCGGCGAGCGTCCGCTTTATTGGGTCAAAGGACACGACGGCGTTTACTTTGCGTCAGAAATAAAAGCCTTGCTTTCAGGCTTGGGTGACAGCGTACACCGCAAAGTCAATTCCGAAGCTGCCCATAATTTCCTAAGGCAGGCAGTCAGCGATCTCGACACTAGAACGTTTTTCGAGGGGATCGAGCAGATCCAAGCCGGCACCATTATCCGAATAGCAAAAGATAACCAGATTTCCAGCCGCCGTTACTGGAGGGTTCCAGCGGAGCGGCCGTCTGCCCGCAGCGCGAAAGAAATACCGGAATATTGTGGCGAGCTGAGACGACTACTGAGAGATTCAGTGTCTTTGCGCTTACGGGCTGATGTGCCCGTGAACGTCGCGCTAAGCGGCGGTTTGGATTCCTCGACCGTGGTGGCGATGGCATCACAGCTTCGCAACGGTGACATTGACTCTTATACGGTTCGCTTTGAGGAACCTGAATGGAACGAATGGCCCTTTGCCAGCGCGGTGCTTACACGCTACGGCACTCGCAATATGGTCGTTGATCCACCTCACGAATGGATCTGGGAAAACTTCGATCGGTTCGTCATCGCCATGGAAGAGCCGTTCCACGCTCCGGACCTCATTCCGGATCACGTAATACGACGGATTCTGGCAGCACGCGGATACCGAGTCAGCCTTTCTGGAATTGGAGGAGATGAGTTATTTGCCGGATATGATCATTATAGACAACTTCGAATTCTCGATCTGAAGCGAAACGGCAGAGCCGTACGTGCTGCTCGCGAGATCCTTTTAGCCTCAGATACATCGCCGGCTCGCGCAGGATATCGGTTGGTAACGTCAAAACTAAATAAGATCACAGGTTTGAGAAATGGCGCCGTTGAGAATCTCTATCAGCTAGCGTTGTCACAACACGACGCTCAGTTGCGCGAGTTGCCGGCCTCGTGCGATGACCGCCTTAAATCGGATATAGAGTGGTCATTGATGCCTTACTGGCTACGCGTAGGTGATAAGAGCAGCATGGCGATACCGATTGAAGTGCGCTATCCATTCCTCGATCACCGCATTGTCGAATTCGCAATGGGTCTCCCTGTCGATTGGTTGATTCGAGACGGGTGGACAAAGTGGATCCTGCGAAAGGCTGTTGAGGACATACTTCCTCGCGAGGTTGTTTGGCGAAGAAAGAAGATGGGTTTCCCATTTCCTATCAAGCAATGGTTGTGCAAGAACGCTGAACTTCTAAAAGCCTTGTTCTCTCAAATGGACAACCCGTTCTTATCAACTAGGTTCTGGAGCAAACGGCTCGAGGATGCCATCGAGTTCGACCCTTGGCTCGTATGGCGCTCACTCAGCTTCGAACTTTGGCATCGTTTCTACATCCGTGGTCTACCGGTTCACCCCGTTGTTGTTTCGGGCGGCAGAGTTAATCCTCGTCCGAGCGAACTGGTTGCGTCTACCACTTTATGACCTACCGACTGCGCATCTGGCACATTTTGGAGAGCTACCCGCCAGACTACGGCGGAGGCGCCGCCATCACTACAAGGGATGTTTGTCGCGGGCTAGCTAAGCATGGTCACGAAGTTCGCGTCCTATGCACTGAGAATTCCGGAGCAGATCCCTACACGATTCGGACTGACAATGACGACGCTATTAGAGTAGATAGAGTCAATCTTCCGTATTTTCGGAGCTTCGATCCTGATGGATGGCAACTAGGCCTGGTCAGGTGGCGCGAGCATGAAGGACGTATCGCCGAAATATTGGACCAGCTTATTGATGAGTGGAAGCCTGATGTCGTCGACTACCACACCTCACGTCCGCTCGGTGAACAGTGTCTGGTTAGCTTAAAGAGGCGAAACGTGCCAATAGTAACAACGTTGCACGAAGGGTGGCTGATATGTCCTCGCTTAATGCTGCTTAGATCGCCAAACTCAGAAGCCTGCCCAGGCCCTTCTCCGCTGCGTTGTCTGGAATGCTTGTACAGCCATTTCGACGGCAGCCATCGCGAAGCGGCGTTAAAGCTACCGTGGAGGCTTATAAAGCTCGGTCCGTTGCCAGCTTATCGGATTTGGCGACGCCGCGTGGCGCGACGAACCGTTGATGGAGCGATTGCCAGATCGCGGTTTATGGCAAGGGTCCATCAGCCACACATAAACGGCCCCGTTCGGCATTTAGCCCTGGGCATTGACCGCAGTCATTCTCCACTCGAGTATCCCAACCGTCCGAGAACACCGATTCGCTTTGGGTTCTTTGGGGGTTTTCAACAGACCAAAGGGATAACTGACGTTTTCGATGCGGCTGCAGAATTAAAGCGCAACGCCCTCGACTTCGAGCTGCATGTGTGGGGACCTACTCCTGAGTTCGGACCTCAGGAAGTGTCAAAACGAAAGCTGGACGATCGCGTCTTCCTCCACGGAATGTACTCGCCCGACGAGCTATGGAGCGTGTATTCGGAGATAGATGTCGCATTGATGGCGACTAGGGTCTGCGAACCGCTCGGAAGAATTCCGCTTGAAGCCGCTGCCGCGGGCGCGCCAACTATTGCTCCGGCAATCGGAGGGATAGTCGAAACAATTCGCGATGGGGTCGACGGCTTGCTCTACAAATTCAGAGACAAGAAGCACCTCCAACACCAGATGCAACGGGTGATTGAGGAGCCCGGCCTGATTTCAAGCTTCATCGATAACCTTCAAACGGTTCCTGATACTCGCGAGCGAGTCGCCGCCGTCGAGGAGTTTTATTTTGAAACGCTTGGGATCAAGAACCATCAGGCTGTCTCTGTGGTTGTTTAGCTTGACTATATTTTGCAGAGGGTAAGTTAACGACGTATGAAGGTTGTGATTCTCTGTGGAGGACAGGGCACGCGGCTCCGCGAGGAAACGGAAGTGCGACCGAAACCGATGGTCGAGATCGGTTCACGACCGATCCTCTGGCACATCATGAAGCTCTACGCTCACCACGGCCTTTCTGAATTCGTGCTCTGTCTTGGTTATAAGGGTTACATAATCAAGGATTTTTTCCTCAACTACGAAGCGCGAATGAAAGACGTAACAGTCCGGCTCGGCAATCTGCCCGCGGTAAAATTTCACAACGGCCACGATGAAGACGGATGGACCGTCACTCTCGCCGAAACTGGAGATGGTGCAATGACCGGCGCTCGCCTGCATCGCGTGCGACGCTACCTCGATCGCGGGCCGTTCTGTTTGACATATGGTGATGGAGTGGGCGACGTCAATGTTACCGAGTTGCTCAAGTTCCATCGCTCACACGGAAAGCTGGCAACAGTCACTGGCGTGCGGCCTCCCGGACGTTTCGGTGAATTGGAGCTTAGTGGAAGCAAGGTGACTGCGTTTGCTGAAAAGCGCCAGGTGACCGAGGGTTTTATAAATGGTGGCTTTTTCGTTTTCGAACGAGAGTTTCTGGAGCGATATCTGGACGATCGTGAAGATCTGTCACTCGAGTTGGAACCGCTACAGCGGCTAGCCGCCGATGGCGAGTTGATGGTCCATCAACACGATGGCTTTTGGCAGCCAATGGATACCTACAGAGAATGGAAGCTGCTTGAAGATCTTTGGGATTCTGGCCGAGCGCCTTGGAAGGTTTGGGAGTGAGCAACAGAGCGAAATCATTTTGGCAAGAAAGGCCCGTTCTGGTGACCGGCGCGACGGGCTTATTAGGTAGCTGGCTTACTCGCGAGCTTCTCAATCGCGGTGCTTTCGTAGTAGCACTAGTACGAGACTGGATACCTGAAAATGAACTCTTTCGTTCGGGCAATCTCTCGAAAGTTTGTGTGGTTCGCGGGGACGTTTGCGACGGACAAACAATCGAGCGAGCACTAGGCGAATATGAGGTAAACACCGTCTTTCATCTTGCAGCGCAGACCATCGTTGGCATTGCGAATCGCAACCCAATCAGCACTTTCGAGTCAAACATTCGAGGAACCTGGTCGATTCTTGAAGCATGCCGGCGCTCACCCCTGGTAAAGCAGATTATTGTTGCTTCCTCCGACAAAGCCTACGGAAGCCACGAACAACTGCCTTATTCCGAAGATGCCGCCCTACAGGGACGTCACCCTTATGACGTTAGCAAGTCCTGCGCAGACTTGCTGTCACAGAGTTATGCAACAACGTACGGATTGCCGGTGTGCGTCACCCGCTGCGGCAACCTTTACGGCGGCGGTGATCTGAACTGGAATCGAATTGTTCCGGGAACGATAAGATCTGCGATGAACGGGGAGCGGCCGATCATTCGAAGCGACGGTAGTTACATCCGCGATTATTTCTATGTTGAGGACGGAGCGCTCGCTTATATCTCGTTGGCCGAACAACTCTCGTTCAACGGCGCTCTTGCAGGTGAGGCGTTCAATTTCAGCAACGAGATTCAGGTAACCGTCCTCGATCTGGCAAAGATCATACTCAGGTTGATCGGTCGTGAGGATCTCGAGCCGGACGTTCGCGGAGAAGCCAGCAACGAAATCACTCATCAGTACCTGAACGCAGCCAAAGCCCGTTCGCTACTTGGATGGCATCCCCGATACACCCTTGAGGAAGGGCTCACAAGAACTATCGTGTGGTACCGGGACTTTCTTCAGGGCGCTAGCAATTAACATCAACCGTGCCTTTCAATAAAGAAGTTGTCATAACCGGTGCCAGTGGATTCATTGGACGTCACCTGGTGCGCCAACTTATCGCCGAGGGCTGCTCTCCAATACTCACAACACGCAAGCTAAAAAGAGACAACCCGGTAGACCAGCAAAGACGATGGTTCGAATTGGATCTCACAGATCACGGGAGGTCGCGGGAGCTGTTCCAGAGCTTGAAACCGAGGGTCTTGATTCACCTGGCGGGCACTCGAGGACGCGGAGATGCCCGCGGCGCTGACGTTGCCTGTGATGAGCTGAATGTACGCGCGACAGTCGAGCTTCTCGAGTCAGCGGTGGCTTGCGGAATCGAACGAATTGTTATCGTCGGATCCGCTGAGGAGTATGGCAATCAACCTGGTCCACACGATGAATCTTCCCCGGCACAATCAGCATCGACTTATGGGCATTCAAAAGCAATCGCGTCTTCGCACGCATTACGGTTATACAGAGAAGTTGGTTGTCCGGTTGTAATAGTCAGGCCGTTTACCGTTTATGGTCCGGATCAGCCCATTGACATGTTCGTGGCTGAAGCCGTCGATGCGGCCGTACGAGGCTTGGACTTCCGAATGTCTGAAGGAAATCAGAAGCGTGACTTGGTTTTTGTAGAAGACGTGGTTCGGGGATTAATCGCAGCCGCTACAGCGCCCAACATAGAAGGCAGAGTCATTAATCTGGGGTCAGGGATTGCCCGATCCTTGCGCGAAGTAGCGCAATGCATCTGGAAGATCGCGGGTGCAAGTGCGCCCCTGCTGATTGGAGCCAGAAAAGCACAGCCTGAGGAATTGTCGGATACATGGGCTGATATTTCGCTTGCTCGACGGCTGCTCGGTTGGACGCCAAGAGTGAGTTTGGAAACAGGGCTCGAACGGACTATTGATCACGTGCGAAGACAATTGGGAGAGAAAACTCAGAAATGTCTGGCAATGTGATTGTGCTTGGTGCTGGTCTGGCCGGACTCAGCGCGGCTCATCATCTCGGCGGTACCTGTGAGGTGTTTGAAAAGGACGACTATCTCGGCGGTCATTGTCGTACTAAGAGGGTTGATGGGTTCAATTTCGACGAAGGGGCCCACGTGTTTTTCGGCAAGGACGATTGCGCGCGCGAATTTGTAACCGAGCCTCTGAGCGATGAGATGATTCCGCATCACGCGGAGATCTGGAACAACTATGACTCAACTTGTTACGGGCGTTATCCGGTTCAGGCCAACGCAAACGCGCTGCCAGCGGACCTCGCAACTCGATGCGTGATTGATTTCATCGAGGCTTGTCGGCAGCCCGACCGTGCAGTACAGACCTATGAGGATTGGTGTTATGCCTCGTTTGGACGAAGCTTTGCTGACGAGTTCATGCTTAGATACGCGCGCAAGGTATGGACGGTTGAACCAAGCGAGATGAACACCGAGTGGCTTGGTTCGAAGATAGGCGGAAGGATTTCGCGTCCATCACTTGAACAGGTAATTCGAGGCGCAATCGATCCCAATCCTCAGGAACTCAATTACTTGACTGAGTTTTCGTATCCGGCCACCGGTGGGTTCGGACAGATAACCAAACCGTTGGCTGCATTCGTACCAAATGTAAGACTAGGCTGCGGTGTTACAAGAATCGACGCTGAATCGAAGCGGATCACTTTAGCCGATGGAACGTCACGAGATTATTCGGCAGTCATTTCGACGATCCCGCTTCCGTCGCTTGTGCGACTCACAGTGGATGCTCCCGGTGACGTAACGGCCGCCGCCGCTAATTTGATGTGGACGTCGATTCGATGCGTTAATCTTGGCGTCGCTCGGGCAGACATCGGTCCCGGTCACTGGGTTTATTTCTACGACCAGGAAATACCGTTCTTTCGCGTCAGCTTTCCATCTAAGTACGCGCCGGACAACGCCCCTCCCGGTCACAGCTCAATTTCTTGCGAGATAGCTTACTCGCGCCGAAAGCCGCTGGACGACAATCGACTGGTGGAGCGAACGGTGGACGCGCTAAAGCGAACGGGAATTCTGAGCGATTCGGATCGCATTGTCGTCGAAGATCAGATCGACATTCCTTACGCGTATGTAGTGTTCGATATGAATCGCGAGCGTAGCTTGAGAGTGATCCACAATTGGATGGAGAGTGTGGGTATTTATCCATGCGGACGATTTGGAGAATGGGGATATCACTGGAGTTTCGAAGCAATCGAGAGCGGCAAGCGCGTGGCTAGTCGTGTTGAGAAGGAGCTAGGCATATTAGCAGTTAGCTAGGTACATATGACCCCGAGAGTCAGTATTTGTATTCCAACCTACAACTCATCGCAATTCCTGGCTGATGCAATCGAAAGCGCGTTGGCCCAGGACTTTACGAATTATGAGCTGATCATCTGTGACAACGCTTCAACTGACGCGACACCGTATGTTTGTAGGCAATACCAGGATCCAAGAGTGCGGCACGTACGTTTCGTTGAGCTTGTCGGGCAGGCAAGCAATTGGAACCGATGTCTCGATCTAGCTAGAGGCGAATATGTGGTGCTGCTCCACGCCGACGACGTCTTGAAGCCGGCTTTCTTGAGTCGCGCTGTGACGGTGTTGGATGCGAATCCGGATGTGGGTCTCGTCCATTGTTCGGTTGAACACATCGATCAACGCGGCACACATCTTCAAGTACAGAAGCTATACGATGAGGACCGGGTTGACTCGGGGAATGCCCTTTTTAAACGCCTCGTTCTTGAGGGCTGTGTGGTGAATCCGGCAGGAGTGATTGTGCGTCGTGCCGCTTACGATGCCGTTGGTCGATTCACTGAAGAGATAGTCTGGGGCGTCGATTGGCACATGTGGATGCGCATAGCTCTGCATACAAAAGTTGCATATTTGACTGCTGTGTTGGCGCAATACCGCCAGCACCCACAAAGCGGAACTTCCGGTGTGATGATCACTGCGCGAAACGCAACTGATGAGACGTGGATGCTTGATGACATATTCGCTAGATTCCCGCAACGGATCGGACCGGGTGTTTTGTACAAGGAAGCGAAGCGGCAATCAGCGCATCGCACCTGGTGCTTTGGAGAAGAGCTATGCCGCTTGGGTTTCCAGTCTGCGGCTCGAGCTCAAATCAGACAGACGATCAGGATTCGTCCCGCAATGCTTTTAAGCGGCAGGGTGTGGACGTTGTGGTTTGCAACTTATTTTGGGTATGGCTGGTTCGAACGAGCGCACTCGTGGAAGAAGCACGGTGTAAGAAGACAAGCTGCGGTTAATCTATCGGGCAACCATCAATGAGAGAAGTGCAGTGTGACGTAACTGTCATTATTCCAACCTTTAATCGAAGTGATGCGCTGTTAAAGACTTTGAATGCGCTTGGCGAGGTTGACTATCCGGCGGATCGATGGGAAGTGATCGTGGTCGATGACGCTTCTACGGAAGATATGAGTGCTGTTGTGCGAGTGATCGAGCATAACGCGTTTCAGACACGGTACATCCGTCAGACAAAAAACGCGGGACCTGCGGCGGCACGAAACCTTGGAGCCTCAGAGTCGCGTGGCGCTTACCTGATCTTCATCGACAACGACATTCTGGCCAAACCTGACTTCATCCGGGCTCACGTGGAGACGCTAACGGCGAACCCAGGCTGTTGGGTGTTAGGCCGCGTGGTACATCCACCGGAAATGCGAAGCACGCCGTTTGGCCGATATCGGGACTGGATCTGGGAAGCCTTCCACAGAGCCCACGGCGACGCCGGCATTTCGCAGACGATGGGAATCAGCGCGGCGAATTTGTCGTTGCCGGCAAAGCATTTTAAAACTCTCGGTGGGTTCGACGAAGATTTTACGATTGCGAGCAGTGAAGATTGGGAACTGGGTACGCGCGCGCGCCAGAATGGAGTTCGGGTGCTCTATAACCCAGAAATAGTTGTTGTGCACAATGATTGGGCAGGTTCATTAGACCGTTTTTGTGAACGTCAGAAACTCTACAGTGTCTCGGATGTGTTGCTGTGGCAAAAGTACGGCGATGCCAGCCCTCGGGCACGCCTGGTGCTGGAGAATGCGCCCATTAACTGGGCATCCGATCCGGCGCCGCTCATCTTGAAAAAGGGAATCAAGTGGCTATTGGCATCTGAAGCCGGTAGATCTTTTTTGAAGCTGATTTGTTTGCTAACGGAGCGACTCGTGCCAAACAGCACGCTGAACCGCAAGGCTTATGAAGCGGCGGTTGCCATCTCGATCTTTCGAGGTGTACGAGAAGGACTTCGTCGTTACCACCCCCCAGCGCTTAGCGAAGACACGGTGAGGTTTAAAGAAGCGTGAAGAAAATGCAGTCAGTGGTCTGTCATCTGATTGATTCGAATTTAGGAAGCAATTACTTTCGATCGATCGCTCGATACCATAATCGAGATCGGTTTCCGGTTGTAATCGGGTCAGTTGAGCCCGCGGGCCGTCTGCAAGAAATGATGCGCGAACTGGGAACGCCTACGTTCTCGCTCGACGCCACTCGTAGATTGCAATATCCGTTAGTAATCTGGCGATTAGCGCGATTCCTTAAACGTGAAGGGGTCTCGATCCTGCACGCCCACTGCTTCGATCCGACTTTTATCGGACTATTTGCCGCACGGTTGGCCGGAGTGTCGTTCGTGTTCACCCGACATCACTCTGACCATAACATACGGCTCGGCAAACGGTGGCACACCACAATTGACGCCTGGTGCGCGCGACTTTCTGATCATGTCATTGCTGTGTCCGAGATTACACGTCAGATAATGATTGAAGTGGAGAGCGTTCCACACAATCTCATCACGGTGGTCCACAACGGCATGGAACCGCTTCCGAAACCCAAGCCCGAAAGGATCGCACGAGTCAAAGAAGAACTGGGGCTCGGTGCAAGGCACGTCTGCCTTATGCTTGCACGGTTACATGAAGAGAAGGGGCACCGTTTTCTATTTGACGCGGTCCCGGGAATAGTATCTGCCGTCGGTCCTACTGATTTTCTTCTCGCCGGCGAGGGCCCGCATCGTGAACAGCTTGAGGCGGAGGTTATAAGACGTGGTCTACATGACTTCGTGCGTTTCTTAGGGCGCCGCGGCGATGTTGCGGAGTTGATTTCTCTCTCGGATGTTGTTGTTCTTCCGAGTCTGGCTGAGTCATTCGGGTTCACGCTGTTGGAGGCAATGAGTCTCGGCAAGCCAGTGGTTGGTAGCACTGCAGGCGGAATTCCAGAAGTTGTTGCGAATGGCGAGACAGGACTGCTCGTACGGCCCGGCGATCGTGATGCGCTGGCCGGGGCGATTTGTAGCTTACTTGGGGACCCGGAGCGATCGCGCGTGATGGGAGAACGGGGTGCGCGGCGGGCGTCCCTCTTTGGCTTTGAGCGCATGATCGATGGTTATCAATCCGTGTATGATCGTATTAACAAAGTTTCGAGACCTGTTGATCATTTTGAGAAAGATATCGCGACGTCAAACGCTATCGTTCCTTAGCAGAAAGCCTCTACGCAATGAATCCAACTGTCTCGGTAATTATCCCTACACACAATCATTCCCGGTTTGTTGGCCAGGCAATCGATAGCGTCCTTGCTCAAACACATGCGCCATTTGAGGTGATTGTCGTAGACGATGGTTCTTCAGACGACACGCCTGCGGCGTTAGTACCATATTCGGCTCAGATCCGTGTTCTTCGCCAGGATAACCAGGGAGTATCGGCGGCGCGTAATAACGGTGCGCGGGTTGCAACAGGCGATGTTCTTGCATTTCTGGACGCTGATGACCTGTGGTTTCCAGAAAAGCTACAGCATCAGGTAGAAAGATTTCTCGAGGAGCCGGATCTTGGCCTCGTGCATTGCGGCATCGAGGAGATCGATGGCACGGGCGCTTGTCTTAACAGACGACTGGACGGCCGGGAGGGTTGGGCGGCGACAGAGATGTTGCTGCTAAGCAATCCGGTCGTTCTGGGTGCTGGAAGCACTGCCATGATTCCTCGTCCAGTGTTTGAACGTATGGGGGGCTTCGATACTCGCTTATCAACGTCGGCCGACTGGGACCTGTGCTACCGCATTGCGACGCACCATCGCATCGGCTTTGTGCGCGAGATACTCGTTTCCTATCGTCTGCACGGCAGCAATATGCACCGCAATGTTAGAGTCATGGAGCATGACATGCTGCTTGGTTATCAAAAGGCGTTCTCGGATTCTAACGCGCAAGTACAGGAGATTCGCAGACGTTGTTATGGAAACCTTCATGCAGTCTTGGCTGGCTCATTCTTCTCAGTAGGGGCATATGGTGGGTTCGTAAAGCACGCGTTGAAGAGCATAATGTTAACTCCTGATAACCTTCGTCAGTTTGCTGCCTTTCCGATACGTCGCTGGCGCCGACGCGAAGCGTTGCCGATTGATTCATCATCAGAGACAGCAGTATGAAGCGAGCGGCACTGTATATCTGTTATTACAATGTCACCGAGCCGCTGGTTCAAACTCAAGTTGTGGCTTATCTCGGGGAATTGGCGAAGAGGGGCATCGAGATGCACCTGCTCACATTTGAGCGTGAGCGCCATCCGGTTGAGAAGCAGCATGCGATCAGAGATGAGCTTAGCAAACGAGGAATACAGTGGCACTGGCTTGTGTACCATCAGCGCCCATCCTTACCGGCAACGGTCTACGATATCGTGATTGGTACAGCGGCGGCGCTAAGGATCTGCGTCAAGCACCAAATCCGCCTCGTACACGCGCGCTCACATGTACCCGCCGCGATGGCGCTGGTTACTAAGGGCCTTCTTGGCTGCAGGTTTTTGTTTGATATTCGCGGCTTGCTTGCCGAGGAATACGTAGACGCAGGGAATTGGACGCGTGACGATGTAAAGTTTCAACTCACAAAGAGGATGGAACGGTTGTTCTTCAAGCGCGCCGACGGTTTTGTGCTGCTAACCGATCGCATCAAACAGGAATTGACCCTGAACGAGCCTCTCCTTGAACATCGAGCATCCGATATTCAGGTGATACCCTGTTGCACTGAGACTAATCATTTTTCGGGAGATTGGGACACTCGCTCCAACTATCGAAAGGCGCGTGGATGGACTGATCGTGTTGTGATCACATATGTCGGCAAGCTCGGAACCTGGTATCTCCTGGATGAGATGGCCCGCTTTTTCGCAGCAGCTAAAAGGCACGATCCTCGATTTTTCTTTCAAATCCTAACGCAGAGCGAAGAACAAGCAATGCGTCGAGCTCTGGATGTTGCTGGTGTTAATCCAAGCGATTACGATATCCGCTTTGCGTCTGCCGAGGACCTGCCCCGGATTCTTTCTGGTTCCGACGCCGGACTTTCATTCATCCGAGCATCTTACTCAAAGCTTGCCTCATCGCCTACGAAAGTAGGCGAGTACCTGGCGGCAGGTCTTCCAGTGATCACAAATGCCGGAATTGGGGATTGCGATCAAATGATGAATGGAAATCGGGTCGGTATCGTTATTTCAGAGTTCTCAGAGCGGGAATTTATAAGAGCTGCGAGTAATCTATCGGACTTGTTGAAAGACAAGAGCACTGCTGCAAGATGCCGCGCACTTGCCGAGACCGAGTTGTCCCTCTCGAAGGTGGGCGGACCCAGATACGCGGCGATCTATGAGAATCTACTTGGCGCGGCAAGTCTGTAGATCGAAATTCATCGGCCTTCGCGATCAATAATGCCTTTTCAAAAAACCCGGTTCGCCTCGCTCTCAAGAGCAGCATTAACCGCTGCCGAGCCTCTATCGTTTAGGAGATACGCTTAAAGTCTCTACCAGACTGAACCCCTCATGAATTGTAAAAGATCTATCTCACTCTGCGCGCTGGTGCCGTATCCGGTTAACACCACGCCCAGCCAGCGATTTCGCATCGAGCAGTGGGTGCCGCATCTGGAGTCGGAGGGTATCTCGGTTGATCTGGTTCCCTTTGCCGATGAGCAGCTCATGGAGCTCATCCATAAACCGGGCAAACGAACAACTAAGGCGGTCGTCAACATATCCCGTTGTGCTCGACGATTCTCAGAGGTCTTGAGAGCGCGTCGCTACGACGCTGTGTTCATCCACCGGGCTGTCTGCATTGCAGGACCTGCAATACTTGAGCGGCTTGTTGCTTCCTTCGGAAAGCCAGTTATCTTTGATTTTGACGATGCGATTTTCAAGCTTCACACGACAGATGCCAACCGCAGATTTGGCTGGTTAAAATTCCCCGGAAAAACGGCGAGTATCTGCCGCCTCAGTACGCACGTTGTTGTCGGTAATAACTGGTTGGCGGAATACGCCCGGCAATTTAACTCTAACGTTACTATTATTCCGACGAGTATTGATACTGACTCATATCAGCCGTTACGCAAGAACGCGACGAACGGGCGGCTGATATTGGGATGGACTGGCAGTTCGACTTCCCAGACGCACCTGGAGTTGTTCGCTCCCCTTCTACGTGAGCTGTGCAGCCGGCGAAACATCGAAGTACGGGTAATCTCAAACAGGGAACCGGTTCTCCCAGGCATCGACTATGTCTGGAGGCCCTGGACCTCTGAGTCCGAAACTGAGGAGCTGAAGCAATTCGATATCGGTATCATGCCGATGCCCGACGACGAGTGGTCCCGTGGCAAGTGCGCCCTCAAAGCGCTTCAGTATATGGCAATGGGAATTCCCACTGTCTGTTCGGCAGTGGGGGCGAATTGTGAGGTTATTCAGCACGGCGAAAACGGATTGCTTGCAAGCACTGAAGAGGAATGGCTCGCCTCGCTGGAATCGCTGATCGAAAGCGCTGACCTTCGGCAACGGCTCGGAGATATGGGACGGCGCACGGTCGAAGAACGCTTTTCAATGCGGCATTGCGCTACAGTTTTCGCGGATGTGGTTAGATCAACCATCGATGGCCGCCTGGCTGTCGCCGGACAGAAATCTGAAATCGCAAACGCGAGCGAGAGGATAACTCTCAGTGGGGATTAGGCCGTTCTTGTGAACGCTGATTCTTTAAAAAATGCAATCTAAAAATGCAATCTACTGAAATTCAGAAACAACTAGCTATTGACCAGCACTCGATACAGGCGAAGGAGTTTGCCGAACGCTACCGGGAAATGTCCGAAGACTCGTATCGATCGTGCTTTACATATTCGAGAAAGCGGCTTGACGCGCTCCTGGCTCCTGAAGTCCCTTCGCAAGGAGATGGTTTGCGGCTGCTGGACGTCGGTTGCGGGACCGGTCATCACATGGCAAGCCTCAGAGAGCGCGGGTTTGATGTTGCCGGCGTCGATGGCTCCCCTGAGATGCTCGATCAGGCGCGCGCAAACAACCCTGGGGCGGAAATCAAGCTCTCGGACGTTGAGTCTCTGCCTTTTCCGGACGCGAGCTTTGATTTCATTCTCTGCATAGAAGTGCTTCGTTATTTGCCTTCGGCGGTTCAGTGTGTGCGTGAGATGAGCCGCGTGCTAAAGCCAGGTGGTGTTTGCGTGGCAACAGCGACGCCTCTGATGAATCTTAACGGTTACTGGGTTGTGAACCGTTTGGCAAACCTGGTTCGAGTAGGCGATCTGGTCAGGCTGAAGCAGTTCTTCACGACGAGCTGGCAGCTGAAGCGAGAGTTTTCGGAAGCAGGGTTTTCAGATACATCAGTTAGTGGCGTGTATCTTGGCCCTGTGAACTGGATCGAGCGGCTGACTCCGCGCTTGTTGCCGGCGGTGCTTAAGACTTGGGAGCCGTTAGATTCGATTCTTGCCGATTCCCCTGTGCTGAGAGAGCTTTCCAATATGTACATGGTTCGCGCGATCAGAGGCGGCCAACAGCGGACTCAATGAATCTGGATCGCGGTGTCTTCACAATTAGTATCGATCTTGAATTGATCTGGGGGACGATCGACTTGGTCGGTTCGGAGCCGTTCAGCCGAGCCTGCAAGTTCGAGCGAGAAATCGTCATAGATCGATTGCTTGATCTCTTTGCGGAATACGAGATATCTGCCACCTGGTGTGTTCTTGGTCATCTGATGCTGGATCATTGCCAATCGGATCAAGGACGAAAACACCCTGAGATTGTGAGGCCGCAACATACCTGGCACGAAGAAGACTGGTTTGTAAACGATCCGGCGCGAAATGAAGACGCGTTCCCGCTATTCTACGGCAGAACTCTCGTCGATAAGATCCGGCGCTGTTCAACGCCTCAGGAAATCGGCTGCCATTCCTTCTCTCATGTGATTTTTGGCGATCCTGGCTGTTCGCATGAGACTGCCGAAAGCGAAATCAATGCAAGCGTTTTGGCTGCGCGTCAACTTGGAATCGAGATGCGCTCGTTCGCCTTTCCTCGCAATGAGGTTGGACATCTGGATCTCCTGAAGAAATATGGATTCACGAGTTATCGAGGTCCAGAGAAAAACTGGTATGGACATCAGCGATGGCCAACCCCGGTCAAGCGGCTCTGTCATCTGTGGGATGTAATCGCCGCTGCCACCCCCGATGTGCCTCTGCCCGAGCGCGACGAGATTGGTATCTGGAATCTCCGAGGATCCATGATCTATTTCCCAGCGTATGGATTACGTCGATACATTCCCATCTCGAGGCGGGTCAAAAGGGCAATTAAGGGTCTCAATGCCGCGGCAGAGCGAAGACGAGTCTTTCACCTCTGGTTCCATCCGACCAACCTTGCTGATGAACCGGACGCGATGTTTTCAGGACTTCGCCGCATTTTAGACCATGCATCATCGCTTCGTGAGCGAGGGAATCTCGCCATCAAACCGATGTCAGCTCTGATTCCAGCCACAGGAAGCGAGACATCGGGTTCCGAGGATTTTTATACGATCGGGGCTGGAACTCTAGCATCAAAAACAATTTAACCAAATCAGGTAAAGATATGATTTTAGTAACCGGCGGGGCCGGATTTATAGGGTCGCATCTTGTAGACGGCCTACTGAAGCGCGGGCACCGGGTTCGTGTGCTTGATTCGTTTGTTGAACAGGTTCACGGATCGTCTCCATTTGAACTGCCTTCCGATGTGGAAGTCATTACAGGTGATGTGCGTGATCGGTCGCTTCTCGAAGCAGCACTAGATGGAGTCGAAGTGGTTTTCCACGAGGCTGCTGAAGTGGGTGTCGGTCAGTCAATGTATGAGATCGAGAAGTATGTGGGTGCTAACACCTTTGGTACTGCCGCATTTCTCGAGGCGTTAATCGCGCGACGTGGTCAGGTGAAGAAGTTGATCGTCGCCTCCTCGATGTCGATTTATGGTGAAGGCGCTTATGAGTGTAGGTTGTGTGGCCGCGTGTCTCCGTCGCTGAGACCCCTCGCCCAGCTTGAGTCCGGCAGTTGGGAAATGCTCTGCCCGAATTGCAACGAGACTTTAGAGCCTGTGGCGACCTCGGAAGCCAAACCTTTGGATCCGGCTTCGGTCTATGCCGTAACGAAGCAGGATCAGGAACAGTTATGCATAATCGTTGGCCGAGCTTACGGCATTCCGACTGTAGCCCTCAGGTACTTTAACGTTTATGGTCCGCGGCAGGCGCTATCGAATCCTTATACCGGCGTAGCCGCAATATTCTCCTCAAGATTATTGAATGGCCAACCGCCGCTGGTGTTTGAAGACGGCTTACAGAGCCGCGATTTCACGCATGTTGACGACATCGTTCAAGCAAACCTGCGCGCAATGGAGTCGGAAGCGGCGAATTTTCAAGTAATTAACGTAGGAACAGGAGTTGCCACCAGCGTCAAGCGCATCGCCGAATTGCTGGCTACGGGTCTTGGCGTCTCCTCAATCGAGCCTCGAATAGTAAAACGGTTTAGAGAGGGGGATATTCGGCACTGCTTTGCCGATATTTCGCGTGCGAGGGCCCTTTTAGGTTATGAACCGACTATTTCGCTCGAGGATGGTATTCCGCAGCTTCTTGAATGGGCCAGAGAACAGAAGGCTGTTGACGGTGTAGAGAAGGCAACTGAGGAGTTGAGCGCATTCGGGTTGGTGCGCTGAATTGAGCGATTCCTAATCTCCTGAAAGACAATGCGTAAGAAATTAGTTGTTCTTGGATTTGCGGTGGCTGTCGTTTACGGCTCATTCTGGCTTGGTAATGATGTTATTCTGTCCCAGCAATTCTATCTGGCGATACTCGCCGGAGTACCCCCTGTCGCGATCTGCACCTGGATCATCATTCGCAGTAGAACAGCTGATAAACGCTTTCTGTTGCGCCTGTTCTTCGGGGCTTTGCTTCTGCGCTATGCCCTCGCATACATCGTTTATTCCAGGGGCCTGCAAAACTTTCTTGGAGGTGACGCGTCTACTTACGACTTCTTCGGCAACGCGCTTATGAGATCTTGGGTCGGACTTGTCGACCCGAACTCACTTTGGCTTGTACGACTGACCGGGGCGAACACTTCCGGTTGGGGAATGTATTATCTGGTTGCGGCGGTCTATTACCTAATCGGTCAGAATCCATTCGCGATCCAGCTCATTAATTGTGCTTTGGGTGCTGGGGCCTGTGTCGCTGCATATAAGCTGACAATGCTTGTTTATCCCAATGAGCGGGTCGCGCGATTGGCAGGGGTTATGACCGCGTTCTCGCCGTCGTTGGTTTTGTGGACTTCGCAGGGCTTGAAAGACGGACCGATTATGCTTTGTCTCTGTCTGTGCGCGCTTTACGCACTTAAGCTTCGGTCCAGGCTCAATGTCAAGGACTTTCTGCTGCTGCTCGCATCGCTGCTTGCTCTGTACACTCTGCGCCACTACGCGGCTTACATCATGTTGATGGCCATTGCCGGTGCGCTTTTGTTTACGATGAGTAATCGGTTCACTCCGATTCGGATGATTCAAGGGGCGATCCTGGTAATCATAATCGGAGTGGCATTCAGTTATTTTGGCGCAAAAGAGGTCGCCGAGCGGTCTATCGACTTGAAGAAAATACAAATTGCCAGAGAATGGGGCGCCAAAGCCTCGAACAGCGGATTTGGAGGCGACGTCGACATAAGCGATCCTCAGGCTGCCCTGGAATATCTCCCACTCGGAGTGCTGTATGTTTTGCTAGCGCCGTTTCCGTGGATGATTAGCAATATGAGGCAGCTCATTACCCTGCCGGAGCTTATTGTGTGGTGGATATTAATGCCGATCATGGCAAAGGGCTTCTGGTTCGCTGTGAGAAAAAGACTGCGGGAATCATTTGCAATTTGTACATTCGTCATTGGTCTAACTCTCGCTTTCGCCCTTTACCAATCAAACGCGGGAACGGCATATAGGCATCGTTCGCAACTATACCCTTTCTTCTTTGTTTTTATCTGTATTGGATTGGATCTTAGGCGAAACGAGAAGCTCGCTAGATTGAATCGACTTCCTTTTGCGGGCAGTATGAGTGGTCGTCGAGCTCCCGCAATAGTCCGGCCCCTGGCGGGAAACACAATTCGAATCCAGACACACGAGCGATAGGCTAAGCACATGTGCGGAATTGTAGGCATAGCGAACGCCAATGAGCGCCCAATAGATCAAATGGCTTTACATGCCATGTGTGACGCCATTGTGCATCGTGGGCCTGATGACGAAGGCTTCTACCTAAGTTCAAGTCATGAACAGAGCACTGTGTCCGTCGGCCTCGCGATGCGCCGCCTCTCTATCGTTGACCTCTCTACTGGCAATCAACCGATCCACAATGAAGACGAGACTATTTGGGTTGTGGGGAACGGTGAGATCTACAATCACGACGAACTGAGGAAGGAACTGGAGGCGAAAGGGCATCGGTTCTACACGCGCAGCGACATCGAAGCAATCGTCCACGCTTACGAAGAGTTTGGCGAAGATGTGCCCAAATACCTGCGCGGGATGTTTGCATTTGCGCTATGGGATCAAAAACAAGAAAAGCTCCTGCTTGCTAGAGATCGGGTTGGAAAGAAACCGCTGCTTTACTCGATCCTCGGAAGCGAACTGGTATTCGGTTCTGAATTCCAGGCGATTCTTCAACATCCTCGTGTTTCTCGTCGGGTCAATTTGGATGCTATTTCGCACTATCTGTCTTTTATGTGCGTGCCCGCTCCTATAACGGCGTTTGCGGATGTGCACAAACTGGAGCCGGGTCATATTCTCATCTGGCAACACGGCGAGGTGGAAACTCGCCGATACTGGTCTCTCAATTTCAAAGACAAAAGAGAAATCTCTGAGCTCGATGCCGGCGAGCAGGTAGTACAACTACTGCGCGACGCAGTGCGAGTAAGGCTGATGTCCGATGTCCCACTTGGTGCGTTTCTTTCAGGGGGAGTGGATTCCAGCGCAGTCGTTGCTTTGATGAGCGAACTTTCCGGTGAGCGTGTGAAGACTTTTTCGATCGGGTTCGAAGAAGAAGAATTCAATGAGATTAGCCATGCCCGCAGGATCGCGGAACGGTTCGGGACGGACCACCACGAATTTATCGTCAGGCCAAACGCAATTGAGGTTCTCCCGATTCTGGTGAGACATTACGGCGAACCTTACGCTGACTCATCCGCAATCCCGACGTACTATCTCTCGAAGATGACGCGACAGCACGTAACAGTGGCACTCAACGGCGATGGTGGAGACGAGTGTTTCGCAGGGTACGAGCGTTATGCCGCGATGCGCCTAGCCAGCCGGTATCATCGCCTGCCGCGTTCACTGCGAGAACACGTGCTCGAGCCGGCCATTGCCGCCATACCCTCGCCAGGCTCGTCACGGTCGACATTAAGTAAAGCGCGCCGATTTATTGAGGTCATGGGGCGGCCGGTTGGCGAGCGTTACTTGAAGTGGACCAGCACAATTAGCGAGGAACTAAAAACCGAGCTGTGCACAAGCGATTTTCTGGCACAGACTGCGAGCTCCAGCGCGCTCGATTATGTTCAACCGTGGTTTGAGGGAAATGGCGAGATAGAGGTTGTTGATCGTGCTCTGATGGCTGACACCTTCAACTACCTTCCAAATGACTTGCTTGTAAAAGTGGATATAGCCAGTATGGCCGTTTCACTGGAAGCGCGCTCGCCGTTTCTTGACCATCACCTAATGGAGTTTGCAGCAAGCCTGCCGGCCAGGTATAAGCTTCGCGGGTTCACGACAAAGTATTTGCTCAAGCACGCATTGAAAGGACTGCTACCCTCTCAAAATCTGGTGCGAAGCAAAATGGGATTTGGCGTGCCTATCGGCCGGTGGTTTCGAACTGAGCTTAAGTCGTTTCTGGTCGAAACGATTCTCTCTGAGCGTGCTGTTTCTCGTGGGCTGTTTAATCGCGAATCCATTCAGCGTTTGGTTGCCGATCACACGGAAGGAAGACGTGACTACGCCCATCAGCTTTGGACGCTAATGATGCTCGAGCTTTGGCACCAAGAGTTTATAGATTGAGATAGATATTACATAGCTGCTTTGGAATCTCGGCGACCGACTTGGCAATGAACGTAACTACTACTTCCACGGAACAAACGGGCAACGCGGAGAACTTGTCGCGAAGCTGGCGGTACATCAACGGCTCTCCGGTCAAAGTCGTTCGAATAATAGATCGGCTGAACATTGGGGGGCCAGCCAAACACGTCGTTTGGCTAACCGTCGGTCTGACTTCGGATGAGTTTGAAAGTACGCTGATTACCGGAACCGTACCGTACGGCGAAGGCGACATGGGCTACTTCGCTCGTAATAACAAGGTAGAGCCCATTTTTATCGAGGAGATGAGCCGCGAGTTAAGTCCTCGCGACATTTTGGTGATCACGAAACTGGTTCGTCTTTTTACCAGGATCAAGCCTGAAATTATTCACACTCACAAAGCCAAAGCAGGGGCCGCTGGACGAATTGCCGCAACAATATACAAATGGCTGACGCCATCAGCGTTGTGGTTGCGTCCCCGAGCATGCCATGTCGTTCATACGTACCACGGGCACGTCTTCCACAGCTATTATGGTCGCTTTAAGACACGCCTTTTTGTTGCAATAGAGCGGCTCCTGGCGACGTTTTGCACTGATCGAATTGTAGTCGTAAGCGAGCAGCAGCGCCGAGAAATCCATGAGTCATTCGGTATCGGACGTCCCGATCAATTTCGAGTCGTGCCGCTTGGTATCGACTTTGATGAACTCAAGGAAGATCAGCCAACGCTTCGTGAGGATTATTCGATCGCAAATGAAGACGTGGTGGTTGGAATTGTCGGCCGCCTATGCGAGGTAAAGAATCACGCGATGTTTCTGGAAGCGGCAGCTCAGCTTTTCAATTTCGGTGAGGACAAATTGCAACCGCTCTTTGTGGTAGTGGGTGATGGTCACTTGCGAGCTGAGACGGAGACGCGAGCGCGCGAGCTTGGAGTTACGGACCGAGTTATCTTTACTGGATTTCGTCAAGATGCGACGTCGTTGTATGCCGATCTCGACGTAGTGGCGTTGACTTCACTGAACGAGGGCACTCCGCTGACGCTTATCGAGGCGATGTGCTGCGGGAGGCCTGTCATTTCGACCGAAGTTGGCGGAGTTGTGGATGTGATGGGAGCAAGGCAAGCGTCATTGGATGGATTCACGGTTTGGGACCATGGAGTAACTGTCCCGAGCCGCGATGCCAGCGCATTCAGTCGCGCTTTGCGATACCTCATCGAGAATCCGGATAGAAGACGTGAAATGGGAGAGCGTGGCCGTGCTTTTGTCACGTCCAGGCTCTCCAAAGACCGTTTAATAAGCGATATCGAATCACTCTATCGCGAGTTGATCAAAGTTGATTCGAAGGTTGCAGCAAACGCTACCCAGCGGATCGTCAATTCCTAGTGGGAAAGGAAAACATTTTATGAGGGTACTGATTACAGGTGGAGCCGGCTTCATTGGATCGCATCTCGCCGAACGTCTATTAGCACGGGGCGACGAAGTGCACATTCTGGATGATCTTTCGACTGGTTCGATAGAGAATATTGCACTGATCAAGGGTCACCCGAATCTTACATACCACATTGACACAATTCGGAACTACCGGTTGACCGCCGAGCTCATCGATGTTTGTGACGTAATCTATCATCTGGCTGCCGCGGTTGGTGTGAAGCTGATTGTGGAAAGTCCAGTCAGCACCATCGAAACTAACATTCGTGGGACCGATATTGTGCTCAGCCTTGCAGCCAAGAAGCGGAAACGAGTCGTGATAACCTCGACTTCGGAAGTCTACGGCAAGCGCAACAAGGTGCCCTTCAGTGAAGATGACGATCTGGTGATGGGACCCACCAACAAGGGGCGTTGGAGCTATGCCTGTTCGAAGGCGATAGATGAATTCCTGGCGATCGCGTATTGGAAGGAAAAACGCGTTCCAACGGTCATCGCTCGATTGTTCAATACGGTCGGACCGCGCCAAACGGGGCGATACGGCATGGTGATTCCGAACTTTGTTCAGCAGGCGTTGACCGGACAGGATATCACCGTATATGGCGACGGCACCCAGACGCGTTGCTTTACGCATGTTTCGGATGTCATCGAAGCGCTGATTGCGATAGCCGAGCACCCTCAGGCAGTTGGGGAAGTTTACAATATCGGCAGCGATCACGAGATTTCGATGCTCGAGCTCGCTGAAAGAATCAAGGGGCTGACGGGCTCCGCGTCGAATATCGTGTATGTACCGTACGATCAGGCCTACGAGGCGGGATTTGAAGATATGATGAGGCGCGTTCCGGACGTCACCAAGATTCGACAGCTGATCGGGTACAAACCTAAAGTCGATCTCGATGGCTTGCTTACAAGCATTATTGATTTTCACCGAGTCAAAATGCTTGGCGAGTTGGGAATTCCGGCAAGCTCGCTGGTTTTTCAATCAAGAGAGTCATTAGCGAACTGAAGTAAATGCTTAGTGGGAAATCGCAAGTGGGTTAGGAAATGCGAATAGTATTAGCTAGTACCTTCACCCTGCTACTGGGAATTGTCCTCACGATAATCGCGCGATCGGCTTCCCACCGAGTCGGATTGGTCGCGTCGCCCAGAAAGGATCGTTGGCATTCAAAACCAACGCCATTGTTAGGCGGCGTTGCGATCTACTTCGCCTTTTTGATCGGTTTCTTCGTCTTTGCGCAAAAGACATCGAGCACGTACGCGATTCTGGGGGCCGGAACATTGCTGTTTATAACCGGCCTCATCGACGACGCAATCCATATCAAGCCTTACGCGAAGCTGGTTATCCAATTGATTGCCTCAGCAGCGCTCGTATTTTTCGGACTTCACCTGCCGTGGGCTGATTACCAATGGATCAATGACGTTCTCACGATCTTTTGGCTCGTTGGAATAACGAACGCAATAAATCTTTTGGATAACATGGATGGATTGGCAGGAGGGATTTCGTTGATCTCGAGTGTGTTTCTCGCGATCACGTTTCTCATAAACGGGCAGACGTCGGCTGCCATGCTTCCGGTCCTTCTGGGAGGCGCGGTGCTCGGGTTCCTTGTCTTCAACTTTAACCCCGCCTCGATCTTCATGGGCGATAGCGGGTCGATGTTTCTGGGGTTTATGCTCGCAGGAACATCGCTTCTTGCCGAGACTGCCAGGTTTCGAAGCTTGACCTCGATTCTGCTGACGCCGGTGCTCATACTGCTGATTCCGATCTTTGATACCTGCTTTGTCACGATCGCGCGAAAGTTTTCCGGACGGCCGATCTCGCAGGGCGGGCGTGATCACACCTCGCACCGGCTCGTAGCGCTCGGTGTTTCGGAACGCCGGGCGGTGGTTATGTTGTATGCCTTCGCGACCATTTGTGGGGTGTTCGCGTTAACCGTTAGATGGCTGGAGACCACGGTTGTTCTGGTATTGGTTCCGTTGTTCGCATTACTCGTTTTGTTCCTTGGCCTTTACCTTGGAAAGGTGAGGGTGTATGGCGAGGGCGAGCAACCCGAAGGCATTCGAATCATCAACGCACTTGCGGACTTCTCTTACAAGCGGAGAGTGTTCGAAGTGCTGCTGGATGTAACGCTGATAGCACTTGCTTATTATGGAGCATTCGTTTTGCGTTGGGATGGCAAGCTTCCCGACGAACAGTGGCGGATCTTTCTAAAAACCCTGCCGTTAGTGATTATCGTTCAGATTGTCTTTTTCCTGGTGGGAGGCGTTTACAAAGGACTTTGGCGATATGTCGGGATCACCGACTTGCTGACGATTGCACGAGCAGTAATCGCCGGTGCGGTAATGAGCAGCGTGGTCATATTTGTTATGTACTGGTTCCGTGGACCATCGCGGGCCGTCGCCCTTCTTGATCTGCTGCTCCTGCTTGTATTCGTGAGCGTGAGTCGCCTCTCCTTCTTCTGGCTGAAGGCTTTAATCACCAGCGGAGTGAACACCAATCCCAAAGCAACGCCGGTGCTAATCTACGGAGCCGGAGACGGTGGCGAGCTGTTGATACGCGAGATCTTGAATAATCCTGATCATCGCTATGCGCCCATCGGCTTTATTGACGACGATGATCGGAAGGCGGGCAAGAAGATTCACGGATACCGGATATTTGAGAGCAATGATGTTCCACATCTGATCCGTGCGTATGGAATTAGCGAGGTTCTGATATCCAGTTTTAAAGTTCCGGAAGCAAGGCTCGATAGTCTTCGAAGGATGGGTGTTGGCTTGAAAAAAATGTCCATAAGAATCGAGTAGGTTTATCAATAGATGCAACCGAATGTGTAAAGTATCGGAGGTAAAAATGAGATTTAGCGCCCCAGTCTTTTTGGCAGCTTTAGTCCTGGCGTCAGCCGTGGGAGTGCGAGCACAATCGCAGATAGTCACGGTCACCGTAGGTCCGAACCAAATCGGGCAAGTAAAGACCACTCAGGGAATCACCACAAGAATGACTTTTCCAGAGGCGGTCAGAGATATCATTTGCGGTGACCTTTATGATCCGACCACCGGTAAGGGAAGTTTCGTTATTCAACGAATTGATAACGATGTTTTTCTGAAGCCTGTCGTCCCGAAGGGTTTGAGCAATTTGTTTGTCAAAACCGGAGAGAAAGGTGAGCATACTTACAGTTTTGATCTGCTGGTCGTTTCGCTGGATCAGGCTCATCGCGTGGTCAACGTGACTCCGGCTTCTGCAGCCCAACCGCAGGCACCCGGGAATTCTTCTGATGATGGGGCAAAGACTATATCCGCCGCGCAGCAGCAAGCGGAAGACACTATTCGCGGCGCCCGCCAGCAGGCCGACCGGATAATAAAAGACGCGAATCAGCAGTCTTCTGATGTTTATGCGAAGGCTTTGCAGCGCGCGGAGACGCTCGACAAGCAATCTGTCGCCCGTTTGCAGGAGGAGATTGAGCAGAGGTTTATCCGGGCGATCATTCAGGGTGTTCGAGAGATTAAGACCGCCGACTCACATGTCGTGGCTAAGAAGATCACGTTGACTCTTGATCCACGCGTCTTGACTTTCGATGATAAGTCCTATTTACGGTATACTTTAAAGAACGACGGAGACAAAGAGTTTCGGTTTAGCACGCTGTCCTTGGAAAGACGTTCCGGTGCCGAAAAGTGGGCAATAGCAGCAAAGGTAATTCAGGGCAGGGCAGAGAACAGGCTAAACCCCGGCGACGCAGTAATGGGGGTTATCGTATTCGACGCCAAGGAAGTTGGCGCGACGGACAAGCTTACGTTGTACGTTCGAGGCGCCGATAATGCTGAAATAGCACGATTGAACATTCAATAGTGAGCCCCTGGGGATTCGGAGTTGGCTGATTTCAAGCGACCTGGTCCTACCTAAATGGGTAATTCTATTGACATTGCGCTACATATTCTAGTTGACATTCGACGGATGTTTTCGTAATCTCTTGGAGTCCCGTAGGAGAGAACGAATAAGTCGCTCGTGGATTCAAAAAAAAGATTTCTCTCTGGTGGCTTCTTGAGAAAGGGAGTGACGACATCATGGGAATAAGCAGATTCCAATACCGAGCATCGCTCAGCCTACTGTTGGCGATCACGTTGGCAACGTTCTCGTTAAGCTCATTTGCTGCTTCCGGAGCGATCGATAACATCGACGAAACGATCAGCGATAGTATGCTGGTCCAGCAAGTTCAAACTGGAGCGCTGACTACGCACGGACCGGTTCTGGTTAATGGCAACGAAGCAAAGACCGGAGCAACGGTGGCGGATGGGAGCGTGGTTCAAACTCGAACCGGTGGTCACGCGCACATCGATTTGGGAGCGTCTGGTAAGGTTGAGTTAGACCCCATCACTGCAGCTACTTTGGGATGGACGAGCAACTCTATCAATGCCACTCTCGACAAGTGCGGTCAGGGCCTCAAGCTTGAACTGCCTGCTGGTGTTAGCGGGTTGATAAAGATCGCTAACATTAGCGATGTGGGAGTCTTGCACAAAGATAGGGAAGTCGATGTCAGGGTCTTCAAGGGCGAAGCGCTCGTGAAGTACGGCCAGGGCAAGGAAAAGATTGTCAAAGCCGGCGACCACAAAGAGTTTGATAACGCTACTGAAGTTACTTCGACGGGCGACTCGATTGTGAAGGTTTACTGTCTCGAAGATCATTATCCTCTGCTCCTTTGGTTCGGATTGGCGGCCATATTCGTTCCGATAGGCGAGTTGTTTGGCGGCGAGACGCCTCCGGTGCTGAGTCCAATTACTCCCTAGCCTGCATTTATCGCTCGCACTACGAATGAGGATTTATGACAAGCCCCCGACCTCATCGCTGAGGCGGGGTGCTTGTGTTAATTGTCGTTCAATTGAACGAGTTCGGTCGTGTCGCGCCCCTCGACCGGACACTGAATAAGTTTACGATCTCGTCGGCCGTTCTTTGTGAGTGGTAATGAAAGTTTCAGTATCAAGTAAAGAATCGAAGATAACGCGCGGGCGACTGGTTGCTCGGTTTCTGTCCGGCTCCTGGAGCGGTGCCTCGCTCCAGATTACTGCCAATGACCTTGGTCAGATACACGAATTAATAACCACTTGCGGAGCCGGCGGTTTGGGCTGGTGGAAACTCCGAGAGTCCGATCTCCGAGATTCTCAGATAGGGGAATTATTTCAGGCGCAATATCGATTTCAGACGCTTAAATCTGGACTCCATGAGCTCCATCTTAAGAAAGTTATCCCGCTTCTCCGAGCTAATGGGGTTGAGCCACTGCTGGTGAAGGGATGGGCCACCGCTCGTCTCTATCCCGAGCTGGGTATGCGACCATATCTCGATCTCGACTTATGCGTGACACCTGAGGACAGCGGGCGGGCTCACGAGGTTTTGAAGAGCGGCGAATGCGATGAATGTTTGGTCGATCTCCATGTCGGGTTTGGCAAATTTTATGACCAGCGCACTGATGAAATATTTACAAACTCGCGCCTCGTCAAACTCGATGACTTAGATGTCCGCGTGCTTGCCCCTGAGGACGACTTGCGGTTTCTCTGTTTGCATTTGTTGCGACACGGAGCAATGCAGCCCCTGTGGCTTTGCGATGTTGCAGTACTGCTGGAGGCGCATGGGAAAGACCTCGATTGGGACCGTTGTCTTTCTGGCCCGCGACGGCAGGTAGACTGGGTTGCGTGCGCCCTGGGGATTGGGCACCACTTACTCGGCTTGGATTTGGGAGACTCGCCGGTTGCTCGCCGTGCCAGTGAGCTGCCTGACTGGTTGATCGAAACGGTTCTGGAAGAGTGGGGAACACCACTAAAGAATTTGCCGCAACTGGTTGTTTACTTACGCGAACCCAGCAGATGGTTTCGAGACTTTAGATCGGCAATTGCGTGTCACTGGCCAAACGCCATTGAGGCTACGATGACGATGGAGGGGCCGTTCAACGGATTTCCGAGGCTGCCATTCCAGGTCGGTCATCTGGTTTCACGCTTCCTGGCTCTGCCCTCGCACTTAGGGTTCGGGTCATCCCTTTTGCATAGAGGTTAAGATGTCGATTGTTATGGTATGTGCAAGGCTTCTGGTGTCCGCTGTATTCATTGTGGCGGGGATCACAAAGCTTGCAGACCTGGCAGGATCACGCCGGGCAATGATTGGTTTTGGAGTACACAAAAAACTTGCAGGGCCCGTGGCGATTGGGCTGCCATTGGCTGAGATACTGATAGCGCTGGCGTTGATACCTTTGAATTCGGCGTGGATCGGTGCCATCGCCGCAAGCAGTCTGTTGTCGATCTTTGTCATCGCGATAGCTGTAAATCTGTTGCGGGGCCGAACGCCTGATTGTCATTGCTTTGGGCAGCTGCATTCGGAGCCGGTAGGGTGGACTACCGTTATTCGAAACGTTGCCCTGATTGTAGTGGCGGGGTTCATTGTTGCTGAAGGGAAAGCTAATGCTGGCGCGGATGCGATGAGTTGGTTGAGCGACTTGAAAATCGGAGAGATAGTCACGCTGGTTCTTAGTGTGGTTGCGGTTGGATTGCTCGGTGTTACCTTCGCGTATCTCCGTCGAGTCCTTGACCAGCATTCTACGCTTATTGAAAAAATCGAGGCGATGAAGAAAGTCATCGATGAAGACTATGCGGAGCCCCCGGTCGAGCGTGCCGAAGCTGCTGCTCCACTCGAAGGTTTACCGATTGGAGCGTTAGCGCCGCAGTTCAAGCTAGCCTCGATCGAAGGCGGACATGTGTCACTTGACGATCTGCTTGGTTATGGCAGGCCGGTTTTGCTCCTGTTCGTTAGTCCAAACTGTTTCCCGTGCGAGTCTCTGTTCCCGCTAGTCAAACAGTGGGAGCGCGATTACCGGAAACAACTCACCATCGCACTCCTGAGCAAGGGTAGTGTAAAGGAGAATCTTAAGATTTCTGAAGAATATGGCGCCACCCATTTGCTCGTGCAAGGTGAGTCTACGATTTCAGACGCCTATCAAGTTAAATGGACCCCCG
>Ga0126382_10000004_pt1 | contig 69992 bp, 57 predicted proteins | sample PanSoiMetPlot_30_FD_92548 | JGI IMG/M metagenome (GOLD analysis project Ga0126382, IMG submission 92548) | Tropical forest soil microbial communities from Panama - MetaG Plot_30 | ecosystem: Environmental > Terrestrial > Soil > Tropical forest > Bulk soil | place: Panama | collected 2016-02-17
ACGCATAAATCGATTGCGCTGCGTTCGAGTTATCAATTCTACGTAACATCGTAAGCCTCTGCTGCCGAACTCTGTCGGCCTCGACCATCTCCTGGAGACGTTTCTCGATCGCAACTTTGTCTTCAGGCTTTGAGGCTTCCGCAGCACGTAACTTCTCGACCGCAATTGCCCGTTCAAATTGACCCAGTCGCGCAGCGGACTCCGCAAGCGAAGCCAATAGCCCCCTCCGAATTCCCGCGACCGCCGACGCATTCATCTCAGCTAGTGTCTTTAACCCGCCTATCCGGCTGCTCGCAGCATCGAGGGAAGGCTCAAACGAAATAGATGTTTGCGTCTCCGCTCGTACCGATCCGGACGTAAGAGCACGTCGAACCTCAGCGTTGAACAATGAATGCGAAGGCGAATCATCAGATTCACCTTCAACTAATCTGATCGCCGCAGCATCACGACCACTCTTACCGTAAAGTTCTATCAATTGCGCGCGTGGTCCGGGCGCGCGAAACGCGATTGAGCCGGTGACCACACCATCTGCGTCTAAATAAAGAGCGCGCTCGAAGCTACTAATCGCGTCTGCATTGCGTTGCTGTGCGAGCGCAAGCAGTCCGATTTTCATCTGGGCTATCGCCGCAAGCGGACCGCTGGTCACACCCGCAAGCATCGATCGCGCTTCCTCAACATTGCCTGACGCTTCGCTTATTGCCGCTCGCGCGAGCGCAACAGCATCAGTGCTCCGCTGAGCCCGATCCAGCCCAGATCGCGCCTGCGATGCAAGTGAGCGATTAGCTCGCACGATGTCAGCAAGGATTTCGACCGCCTGTGCACGTGCAGTGTTCGGCGTGGATCGCTCAGTAATTAGCGTAACTATCTCATCGACTGCATCATTCACACGCCCTGAGGCGACTACTGCTCGCGCAAGCTCGATCTTGTTAGCGGCATCGTCCGGCCGTACCCGCCCGATCTGTTCACGAAAGGCCCCGGCATCCGCGTATCGACCAATCCGCGCTGCAGTCTCGGCCGCGAGCTGGAGGGGTCTGATATTCTCAGTAGAACGTTGCGTGAGCAATTTGAGGAGTCGCGACGCCTCTTCACCGCGTCCACGCCGAGCTTCCAGTTCTGCCAACCCCGACAGACTTGCGTCATCCGCATAACGTGAGCTGAGCGACTGCCGGTAAAAATCGTAGAGCAACGCATCCGCGTCGGATTCGCGATGCTCGGCGACCAGTAGCGTGCATGCTTTTAAAGCTCGGCCACGCAGTGCGCTTTCATCATCACTGCCCTCAGCTTTTTGCCGCCCGACATTGGTCTTTTCAATTCCACAATAGCGTCTCAATTGTGCGATCGCTTTAGCAGGATCGCGGCCATTCCGAAGCTCGATCAACGCTGAGGCGAGCGGAAGCCAGTCATAGCGCCATTCAAGATCCGAGCTCGACTGTTCATCACCCTCAAGCGCTCGCTCCTGATCAGCTTGCTCTCTCTCAATCGTGGTAACAAGCAGTCTGGCTTCATCGAAAGAACGCGCGCGAATCAGATAATCGATCAGATTCTTCCTCCAATTCGCCAGCTCTCTCGAAGGATAGAGGTATTCGCTTCCGCTGTAGAACCCGTTTTCATATGCCGGCGTGCCCAAGACCGACGACGCGATATCAGATAGACGCTGATGAATCGTTCTATAGATGCTGCCAAGCGTGTTCTCCGGCAATAGTTGCTCTTCCACAAGCATCCGGCCAATTACCAGATCACCAGGTATAGCGTTGATGGTATTGTGAAAAAACGCAGCAACTTCGGTTGCTGTTTTCGGATCGCGTCTGGCGCGGGCCGCTATCTCTCGAATAAGAGGCTTGATTGCGGCGATGCGATCGGATGCTTGCTTGTCTCGCAAGGCTCGATTTACAAAGGAAATAAGGAACGGCTCCAGCTGAGTCAACGACTCGATCAGCAGACCGTTGTCGGCCATAACTTTGAGATACGTTTCGGCATCAGCGATTTTTACTCGGCCGCTCATAATAGAGCCCCAGGCATCGAGAGCAGCTTTACGATCTCGGCTCGCGAACAGTACTGCACCGCGCATCACAGCCACGTCAGTGGCGCCCGGCGCTAGCTCACCAGCCAGCGCAACGTGCTCGGCAGCGCGTGCAGTGTTCTTCTTGTCGAGATAGTAGCTTGCAAGCTCGAGGTGAGCGCGTTCGCTCGAGGGATGACTCTCTATTTCGCCGATAATGAATTTGCCGCTGTCAATTTCGCGGCCGACCAGACCCAACCAGTAGCCATAATTCCTCGATCCAAGATACCAATCGTTTCCAACCAGGGCGCGGCCGCCCTCGATTCGCCTCCCCAGCATCTGTCCAATCGGTTTCAGATCAAGAGCGTCCTTGAAAAAGAGCTCGTTCTCCGGAGAGGTATCCTTTAAGAAGAACGCCGCCTCGCCGCTTCGTTGACGAACCCATGCGCGAGACTGTTTCGCATTTTCAATCGCGTCAAAGGCCAGCAGCTTTTCGTTCTTGTCGATCAAAAAATTGATCAGTTGAAGCTGATAAGCGCTATACGTTGATGCCAATCGCTGGAGTTCGCTTCGTTGTCCTGCTTCAAACACCAGAGTGAGGTAACGGTCGACCCACTCGGTGTAGTTATTTGTCAGCGCGCCACTCGCCGACGCATATGCCCCGTGAAGCCAATCGAGTTCTCGGGCGCGGTCGCCGGACAATCGATACTCGATAGCGATCTGATTCTGATAATCGAACCGGTTTTTGTACGGATCGCGCCTGAACTCAGAAGCGAGAACCTCGGCGGCGCGTTGATACGAAGCGTGCCGCTCGTAAAATAAAACCAGGGCTCGGAGTTCGTTGTAATACGCCGAATCCTGAGCGGTTGGCGTCTGAGAATTCTTTGGCCGCGCATCAAACGCCAGATCTTTAATTCTGGTCTGCAGTTGCTCTTCAATATCGGTCAGTCCCGCTCCTCGTGCGATTCCAATAAACCGCTGTAGTGATTGAGCATCTGAATATAAGGTGAACTTAGAGGACGATGCTTTCAGTGCAGTTCCAAGCGCCGCCGTTTCATCTGCTGACGCGTAATCCAGCACACCTTTACCAAAATCTGCTCGCATCGACGAGTCAATCGTTTCGACTATGCTTCTGGCTTTGTAAGATTGATTATTCTCGGCGATTGCCGATGCTTGAGCTCGAAGCCGCTCGATCTTTTGGTAGACCGATGCAGCCGGCTCGATGCGTACCAGCGCCTTCACGTAACCTGCGATGCTTGGGCTGGGGAAGTACTCGTCGCTTTCCATTTTCTTCGGCAAATCGCTTAAGACCTGCTCATAGATCCGCACTCCTTCGCTGTTCAGCCCCCAGCCCCAGAGTTTCTCCGCAATGTTTGTTTGGTCCTGAATACTTGCGTTCTTTTTGGCTGTAAGCGCTTCGCGAATCGTCTTGACCGCTTCGTCTCGCTGCCCCTGCTGCACCTGAATTCGCGCGACTTCAATCAGCCACTCAGGATCGCGTCCGGCGAGCGTCCAACCCTGACGCAATGTAGCTATCGCTTCATCATACCGACCTTGCCGCGCCAGAACCGACGCAAGCGTAAATCGCAAGTCGGGGCGTTGCGGCTCGTTCAACACCGCGATTCGATATTGTTCCGCCGCACCGGTGAGGTTTCCCTTCCGATCATAGAGACGCCCAAGTACCAGCTGCCACCGGTAGTTCTTGTTGGACTCACCGGACAGTTTTTCGTAGTAACCAACCAGGCGCTCGGTCAGGTTATGCTGTTCGGCGTACTCGATTGCCGCTGAGAGTCGCTCTGAATCTTCGGGAAAGGTATTGATGATCTCGATGTGTTGATCCACAGCGTCTTGATATTTTCCCAGCGAGTCGAGAGTCCGAATCATTCCTGTTCGCAACCCCGCGACCTTGTCTCGAGTCTCTTCCGCACCCAAGCCGGCTTCTCGAGTTTTCTTGAACGCATCCTTATACAGCGCCGTCAACTCGTCGAGCTTGCTCTCGGCTCCAAGCGTGCGCGCCAACTCGCTAAACACTTCCTCATCCAACTGATTCTCAGTGTAGAAGGCTCTGAGGGTTGCCTCGGCGTCCGAGAGTTTGTTTGCGTCGAACTGTCTTCGCGCGAGCAGGAGAGCAAAGCTGCGGCGATTGGGACCGAGCGCGCGGGCAAGCGTCCGTTTGTACAGATCAAGGGATTTATCAAACAGACCGGCGCGCCAATAAAAACTTGCAGACTCCTCGACTACGCCGACGTTAGTGGGATAGTCCGCAACCAGCTTGTCAATGACGCCGACCGCAGCATCGACTTGATTGTGACGCTCCAGGAACGAAGCGAGCTGCAATCGATACATCATGCCTTCCCGTTCGTCGCGTGCTACGGTTACCAGCCGCGCTATCACCTGTTGCTCGTCTTCCGGCCGAAGAATGAAGTGAAACAGGTCGCGTACGGATTCCAGGAAGGCAACATCGGTCGAACGGGCAACTTCGGTGCGAAGTAACGCCAGCGCATCCGCCTGATGATCCCGCTCGGCCTGATAATTTGCGTATCCGATTATCAGCTGCCAGTCTTTTGAATCTGCGCCGCGGGCTCTCTCAAAAGCAGCAGCAATGTTATCCGCAATGCCAGGACGCTTCGAGAGTTGTGCTAATCGCTTCGCGACGGTCTCTCGTCCCTCTCCAGGTTCGTCCAGAACTTTGACGTACTCGGCAATTGCGGAATCAATGTCACCTTTTCCTTCGTAAACCGCACCTAACCGATAAGCGTACAGCGATTGATCACCTGTCACGTTGCGAAGGTCTTTGAAAACACGAATAGCTTGATCAAATTGATAGTAATCCCAGTAGACGGTCGCGACTTCGAGGTATGTGTTACGTTCGCCGGGCTCCGTTTGAATCAACTTGTCCCATTGCTCGCCAGCTCGCTTGAAGTCGCCGAGCTGGGCATAGACCTCGCCAGCTTTGATGCGATAGCCATGTTCTGACGGATAGACGTCGGCCATCTGCGCGGCAACGCGAGCGGAATCCTCATAGAGTTTGTCTGATTGCGGGCCAAACGAGCGAGTTAGATCTGAAAGCCTGTCGGCATACTGAGGCTCGCCTGGATATAGCGCCACGAGTTGCCGGTAAGATTCAAGCGCTTCGTCAGCGTGCGAAAGCCACGTTGCACAATCCGCCGAGAATAGGCCGTAGGCGAACACGGATCGTGAATCGGCTCCAGAGTGCGCCAGTTTCGCCTTCTGATAATACTCGCGTAACTCACCTTTCTTTGATAACCAGGCCAGATACGGATCTCGTATCGAGCGGTCTGCAAAATAATATTCAGTTGAAAGCTTTTCCCATCGTGGTCGATCGTTCTTTTCGAGATACGTCAGCATGCCTCTAACGAAAAAACTATTCCGTGGAAATCTGGTGTGAGCGTAGCTGTACAGATCGAATGCCAGCCGCTCGTCCCAGTTCATCTCATCACCGGCGGCCGTCGCACCATATCCCGCAAACCGCACCAGGTATTCAGTGATTTCATCTTCGTCAAAAACCGCTATCAGCTGCTTTGAATAACGCGTGAGCTCCTTACCGCGCTTCTGTCGCACATACCAGCGCCCGAGCCGGTGATACCAGGTGTTTGAGTCAAATTGCCGGATCGCTGAATCATAGGCCTTCAACTGCTCATTGATGAGTTGTGCCTGGCCAAGCCATCGCAAGAATCGCTCGTACAATCCTTCTTCGCGCGGATGCTTTTTGATTTCACCCCAGAAGAACGAGACAGTCTCGGTCTTCTTATCGTCGGCAGCCAGTGAAGACACATAGCGCTCAAGAACGCTGCTGTAATTCGGAACCCGTGAATTATCAGGTTCTGTCGGCTGGGGGACGTTGGTTACCTCTGAATCCGTTTCGTTGTCTTCGTTGCGATCGGCCGCGGCCTTGTCCTCAGTCGGATCGTAGGTATCGCTATAAGCCTCAATCTTGTATCTGATCTTTTCGATGAGGTTTTCGATTCGCGGCGTAATGCCATAGCTCCAATGTTTCGGCACCGCTGCGACGAGCGGCACACCTTTGGGTTGATTGCGCGCCAATCGATCGAGCAGCTCGCCCAGTACCGCACGTTCGTTCACTCGGTCGCCAAGCGCTACGTAAGAATGGGCAATGCGAAGGCTGACATCGGTGTAGTCCGGTGATTCGGGATAAAGCTTCTGAAACTCTCGGCCAGCCTCGATCGCCAGCTTGTGTTCAGACAGCGATGAGAACAAATTCACAACGCCGAGATACATCGCCGGAAGGTGCTTTGATCCTGCATATTCTTGTTTGAATGATTGGAAGATCCGATAGGCAAACGCTCGATTGAAATAACCCGCAGCCGCTTTTTCCTGATTCTCAAACTCCTGAGATGGACTCTCTCCCGAGAGCACCAGGGACAACACGCCGTTCAAAAAGCCGGGATGCTGATCGACCTGGGCAATGTCTTTATATAACGACAGATCTCCGCCGGCGACGCGTGTTGAATTACCGCCGGCATCCAACATGACTTTGAACAAGCGATAAAGCGCTTCTTCGCGCGATTCGGTGCCTGGTTGAAGTCCCCCGATGAGATAAAAGGTGTAAAGATAGCGCGAGGCCTGGTCGTAATCGCCGATCGAAGTGAACATTTCTGCAACGATTTCAAGCTCGCGCGGACTCCACAGTGTGGCAGGAACTGTTGAGCTCGGCGGCTCTGAGGGTGATGCCGACCTCTTTCCGGCCCGCCGTTCTTCGAGCTCACGCAACAATCTCGCGGCTTGCTCATAGCTGCCCTCGTAAGCGAGCACGCTGAATAGGCGGCCAACCGAATCGAGATCTGTGGCACCGGCTTTGACCCGTTGTTGAAGCTCACGCCGCACCATTCGATAGCGCCCGAACCGCCGCAATAGTTCGTAATAATCTCCCGCGAGAGCTCGTGGCCAGGTCGGGTCAAACACCGAAGCATAGACCTGCTCAGCGCTACGGCGGTCTCCATTTTCCTCAAGAATCTCCGATCGCTTCTGGAGAAAATAACTCAGCTCGGTCGGAAACTTTGGCTGATTCGAGGTCAACACCGATTCCGCCTCTTTGGAGCGCTTCGAAAGCTGCAGCTCTTCAACATAGTCTTTGAGAGGACGGATATTAGTAGGCTCGGCGCTCAAAAGTTCGGCAAAGAAACTCGCGGGAGTGAATCCTTTCAGCGAGCGGGTTCGGACGAGTTCCGCAGCGCGCTTGTAGACCGGTGTTCGTTCTCGGGTGGGTAGGCTTTTGGCCAATTCCTGCAACGTCCTGACTTCGTCCGCAAACCGCGCACGCTGATGATAAAAGTCAGCTAGTCTCCTGAGCGCGTCCGGCGAGCGACCTCTCAAGTTGGTATATTCGACGATTTCCGTTGCGGCCTGATCAAAGCGCCCGAGCCTCTCGTCGAGTCGCGATGCAAAGAGGTGGAGTCTGGCATCCTTTGGATACTTGATCGCTAATTGTTTAACTTGGTCGGCAGCAATCGAGTAAGGCCTGGGCACTGATGCTTGCGTCCCGAAGAACTCTTCATTGGTGTAGAGTGCGTCGTCTACGAGGTTTTGTGGCGCACGATTGGTGTCAATCGGACGGACGGGTCCTGTCGGAGCGATGGTTTGACGCGCCGGCCTCCGCGTCTGGGTGCGGCGGGGCGGAGCTTTCGCGTTTCTCCGCTGAGCTACCAAAGTGGCCAGCACTATTGAGCTGATCGAAAGCGATATAAGGATCGCCAGGTAGAGCTTTCTCATAAGATGTAGCGTAGACTGTCTAGTCTGCGCAGATTGATTTAGAGCCCAATTGAATCACACGGGCCTGAAAAGGCCGTCATTGAAACTAACCTCGTCCGCTATAGAGCGTAGTTGCCGCACCGTTAATCCTCCGCAACTCACTTTCCGCAGACTAGACAGTCTACGGTACATCACCACTCACCTTCCGCAGACTAGACAGTCTACTGTACAGCATCAAAAGTACGTGATAGTCCGATATGTAACTTCCGCCGGTTCGCTGACCTGCTTTCCGTTACTCACCATATCCCTGGAAGTAATCCTCTTCGTCCAATTGCCGTTTGAATCAAGCTCGTAAGAGTAGCTCTGTTTGCCCACAAGTCCACCTTTGGGGTCAAACTCTGCCTCCTCTGTCGGGTTGTCGTCGTTTTTGTATGCATATGTTCTTCTGGCGAACCTGCCCTGTTTATTGAAAAGCCGCTTCTCTGTACACCGGCCCTTTGAGTCATAAACATAGGTAGTCTTGGCTACGAGGCCCTCATCCCCGGTCTGGACCTCCTCGACACGACTTCCATTACCGTCATATTTAAATTCAGTTTTGACGCGGGACTGAGTTACCGCGTTTCGTATCAGCTCGAGACGGTTGCCATTTGCTTCATAGCTGTAGAAATAGTCGCCCCGGGCTCCTGCGTCTACGCGCACCGACTTCACAAGCATTCCATTCTCGCCGTAAGTAGTCGTCTCAAGCTGCACTTTCTTTCCCTCAACTGATTTGCCTGATTTGTTCGACAGCTTGGCCTCCTCTACCTTGACCGTTTTGATTTTGCCTTTCAGGCCTCCGTGCTCGAGATCGGTTTTCTTCTGTTGTCCGACAGAGGCAACAACCGGTACCAACACTACTAATAATGTTATGACTATTCGTCTCATTAGATCTCCTGGATCTCCGGAAAATTTAATTGCCCAGCACTTCAAGAATTAATTCAGTCGTGCTCGAATTGTGAGCGAAATCCTCAGCGGTAACTTGAACCGAGTAAGTGCCTGACGGTAATCCGCGAGGCACGGTTAAATGCCCGATGCTAGCCTTAGCTTTGGGGTCCCAAACGACTGGTATCGGCAGCGATCCGAAAATACGAGCCGCTATCACCCGCGTATCGCTGTCCGTGCGAACGGTGATCATCAGATCCTCTCCTGCGTGGGCGATCGTTTGACTTAGTGATGCTTGAAGCTTCGGGGGCCGGCTATCGATAATGAAGCTTTTCTCCTCCTGATAGGCCCGTCCCTGTCGATCAATCAGGATCAGCCGGCATCGATAAACTCCATCAGACATCTCCCGTGGAGCAATAAAGCGCGTCTCCCACACGTCCTCGCCATTGATGTAAGTCATCCGGTTAGTCAAACCAAACGGGAAGACCGCGGTTACCTCAACGATCGATTGATCCGCTCGCACTCTTAGTACAGGATCGCCTGGTCGTATGACTCGCGGTCTGAGTAGCGAACGCGGTGCGGCGAGAAAGGACGTGTACGGTGTTACAAACTTGTACTTCTTTGACAATGCGATGATCTCGTCAATAGCTTCTCGGGTTTCGCCATTTAGAGCTATCAGGCGCAGCAGCGCATCGACTCGGGCGCGAGCCCACATTCGGGGAACGTGCGGATGTGAATCATCTCGCTCCGGCAGTTCGATCTGCCGAATCACCCGGACTGCTTTGCCGGCTTCGTTCCCGGTTAAGGTCAGCGAGGAAGTACCTGGCTTTTTGTAGCGACCGACGAAAGACAGTCTTGCTCCGTCATAAGCGGTCGCTTCATAGTCGGGATAGACCTGATAAAAGTTCGTGGCGTCTGAGTTTTCGAGCTTCAGTGAGTCGATTGGATCTCGCCCAACCTTGCTCAGAAATGATTTTAACCTGAACGACAAATCATCTGTTTCGCGAGTCCACTCGAAGTAGCCGCGCGATGCACGAGCAAGCTCGCCCAGTAGCCTGACATTCGTATCGGATCCAATTCCAAAAATATAGAGTCGCGCTTTCGGACCTGAATCATTTGCTTTCTGAAAACGATCGACAACAGCCTTCGTTCGAGTCGTAGCCAGCGTAGAGTTCCCGTCAGTTATCATTACTATCGAACGCTCTTTTCCAGCGGGCATCGTTTTTGACAACGCGACCGCGCGCTCGAGCGCTGCTCCAGTGTCCGTTCCCCCTGAAAGATAACTCGATTTTATGAACCCCAATGCGCGTTCAACCTGATCTGAACGCGCTTCTATAGGATTAGCGCTGAGCACCGCGACGTCATCGTTGAACAACATCAGATTGAAAGTGTCCTGCGGAGTTAACGAACGCAGCAGCCCTTCAACAGCTTCGTAGGCTCGATCCAATTTCTCAAACTGCATCGAGAGTGATGTATCCAGCATCACAAGAATTGAGCGAGGCGGCGGTGGTGACGTATCTCCGGCCGACCGTCCTGCCTGATTGAACACCGCACCGGCTTCAAAGTAACCATCAGGTTCGCGGGCGGCTAAACGAGGATCGCGTAGCTCATCTGCGGTTATGCGCTCAGGCGCTCGGTACGCCAGGAACTCGAGCGTAGTGCCTTTCACAATCAGCCCATAACTGAATGCGAAGTCCTCAGTGAGCTGAATGTTGTTAGCCGCGAATGTGGCAGACTTATACTGAGCGGTGTTTTCAATGAAGTTCAACGCATAGGCCTTGCTGCGGAGAACGAGGTCGGTTATCGGAACGCGCGAACTCAACTGCAACCGAATCTGGAGATGTCCGACTGTCTGAGTACCATACTCGCTTGGCTTAAAAGGAAACGAAAAATACGATTCAAGATTATCGACGGAAAGCAACTCCGTGTATTCCAGCTCGAGCCGCTTGGTCCCATAAGCCGGAATCGGCGCTATTTGAACCGTGAAAGCGCTGGTGTCAGTGTCTTCGCGTTCCTGTTTAAGCAAGCCCGGATCAATTTGCTGGAGGGCGATATCTTTGTAGAGCTCTTCTGCTCGTCGTTTCTCAAGAATCACACCAGGGATTCGGACATCACCGTCCCAAACAGCAAAGTCCGATATCGATGCGGTGGTCGGGATTAAGAAGACATAGCGGCCTTCCTGAACTCTTTCAGTGCGGTTGCCGAAGATTTGAACGACTTTTACTCGAGCATACTGATTGTCGATCAGTACGTTGACGGTCATCTCATCCAGCGAGAGAACGGCGGGATCCGGCTTCTCGGTGCTGGACGGTATCAACACGCCAGACTGCGCTCGCGCGGTTGCCGGAGCACACAACGCAAGAGCGAACGTAATCGCGATCATTAGCGCGACGTGCTTCCAAATCGGCTGGCTGCTCACCCGCGTGTCTGCGCCGACAATCAGCGATGGATTGTGCAACCCGCCCGTTCCGCAGACGGCTATCTTATTGGATGACTCTTTTCTCAATGCGCACCAAGCCATTCAAAGTGCCCAAATAAACGAATTTATCGTTGCTGGTGATTGCGGTGACGTTTTGTGATGCCAGTCCTGCGCTGATGCGATTCCATCTGCGGTCGCGCGTATTATAAACAAAAAGCCCGCGGTCGCTAGTCCCGATGTACAATCGCTCGCCGTCAAAGTGCATTGCGTTCTGATTAACCTCGAATTTTCCAATCAGATCCGAAAAGCTGACCCACTCCCCAGTTGGTAAAAGCGCATCCACGCCGCCTCCGTTTGTTCCGATGAAAAGCGTGCCGTCCGCTTCTGCAAGCGCGCTCACCCAGTCGTGAGACAGTCGCGAGTTAGCAGTCTTGTAAGTATGAATAACTCTCAGCCCCTCGATCTCAACAAGACCGGCAAGACTGCCAACAAATAACCGCCTGCCAACCGAAGCTGACGAGTACAGGTGATTGCTCGCAAGTCCGTGAAACGCGGTTATCGAGCGGGCCCGGCCGCCGGTTATGTCTGTCAACCCTCCCGCGGTAGAGACGACAATCGAGCGGCCCTGCGCTCTATCAACTATCGGCGCCGTTCCAGTCAAGGCCAAAAGAGGTGAGTCGATGTCTGCCACGAGCACATGCGCAACCGAATCGTTTACCAATCCGCCTTGTTCGCGGGTGATTATTGTCTGTTTCAACCCGCTTCCAAAGATAACCAGCCCTCGAGACGTCGCAGCCATGATTCGATCATCAACGGGATCCACTGCCAGGTGATTTATCTCACGCACTCGGTCATCTTCGATATGTTGGAGGCGCTCACCTGATTCGGGGTCGATCAGGTCAATACCCCGATCGAAAAATCCAACCCAGAGTCGGCCGGTTCCATCGCTGGCGACGGATGTTATGTGGCTTGCAGTCACCAGGCGATCCCCTGGCAGCGCACTCCCGAGGGCTTCGAATGCGGGGCCGCTGGCTCCTTCATCTCGGAAATAAGCGCCGTTTTGAGTTAAAGCCCATAGCTTTCCATCACTCGAGTAAACAACTGCGGGGGATGATTTCGGCAGTCCCGATGTCTGAGAGAGTGTTGAGCGGCGGTCGCCGGCGTTGCTATGAGCGACTGCTTCATTGGCGCTTAGATCAACAATGCCTCCATTGAATAAGCCGGCCCACAAGCGTCCCCCACTCACGGAAAGCGAAGTAATGTTGGGCCGATTCGAAAATGGCTTAAGCGTGTTTCCTTCATCGATGCCTACGACGCCGAAGTCCGTTGCTACCGCTATTCTCCCATTCTCAGACGCGTTGCCAGGCATAGGCGCCATGCCAGTCACATGCGGCGACGGCAGACCTTCATTGGTTCCCAGGTGCTCAATGTGTGCCTCTCTCCAAATATAGAGTCCGTCGTCTTGAGTGCCGATATAAAGACGTGATTCAAGTGGAAGCAAAGCAGTGATCTGTTTGAAGTCGCCGCCGGCAGCGGAATTGTAGCGGCGAGAAAATCGTTGGCCGTCAAACTCGAACAGCCCGCCATCCAGCGTACCTATAAGGAGCTCGCTTTCGGTCGACATGAGAACGCTCACGTGACTCGCTTTCGGTTTGATAAAGCGATAGCCGGTGAACGATTGGCCGTCGAAGGATACAAGACCGGAACTCGACGTTCCGGCAATCAACCGCTCTCTAAAAACCGAGAGCGCAGTCAGATCGTTTTCCGGCAGCCCATCAAGCGTCGTATAGCGTCGCTTGACGCTGCCGCTTTCATCCAGGGCGATCAGTCCTCCGGATGTTGCCAGGTATCGAACCCCAGCGAACACAGCAACCGCTCTCACGTCAGAGCAATTCAGATGAAGGGACCATCCGTCCGTCGCCGGTGAGCGTAGAGCACTCTCCTGTACCTCCACCCGGTTATCGGCCAATTGCTTCTCGCGATGGTGCTCGATGTTGCGGTCGAACAGGCCTAACAGGAATACGACCGCGGTCGCAATTACCAAAGCTCCACCAGCGATGAGCGCTATCGACCAACGATGTTTAAGCCGGCGTCCTAGATTCAGTCGTTGAATGAGTGAGCGGATCATCAGCTTTTCGCCGGTGTCATTAGATGCATAAAACCGAAAAATGATTCGGCATTTTTTGTACCGTAGACTGTCTAGTCTGCGGATCTTGATTTCTGGTTTCTAGTTTCCGGTTTCTGCTTTCTTTTTCCTGTTTCTTAATCTGTGTGATCTGCGTAATCTGCGGATGAGTCGTCTAAAGGAAGACCTCGCTGACCGCACAGAACTCATCCGCAGATTACGCGGATCACACAGATTAAGAACCCAGAAACCACTTTCCGCAGACTAGACAGTCTACGGTACCTCTGAGGTGGATTGACAATGAAGCAGCGTAAAAATATAGTCAAGCAGGCGAGAATTCAAAAGTAACTCCCGACCAGTGCCCTCGGATTAGCTCTGGGTGATCGAGCCTTAACGAACCAGGAACCAAACTGTGAACCTGCCGAACGCGCTTACGCTGTCGAGAATATTCGTAGTGCCCTTGCTGGTCGTCGTCCTTTTGACGAAGTTTCCGAGCGACTGGCTTGGTATACCGCAGCAGCTGTTCGGCCTGGCGTTGTTCGTCGGCGCTTCGATCACTGATTGGGCGGATGGATACATTGCGAGAAGACGCGGTCAAGTCTCCACGCTCGGAATCCTGCTCGATCCAATTGCCGATAAGCTTCTGATCTCTGCCGCCCTGGTTTCTCTGGTCGAGAACCGGCTCGCACCCGCCTGGGCAATTGTGATCATCATCGGTCGCGAGTTTGCCGTGAGCGGTCTTCGTTCGATCGCTGCCGCTGAGGGATTCACGATCAGTGCATCCAAGAAGGCCAAGTTCAAAATGCTCACCCAGGTCATTTCGGTGACACTCCTAATCCTGGGAAGCGTTCCTGGCGGACCGTCGGGACTTCAGCCGCCAGCTGGGGTCAACTCCGATGTACCTTTCGCATCATTTGCGGAGATGGGGCGCGCGGTTGGAACGATCGCAGGCAACGGGTTCATGTCTTTGGATGATTTCCGTGTTCTCTGCTACGGAGCCGGCAGAGCAATGCTTTGGATCGTCGTAGTGTTCGCGTTATGGTCGATGTACGATTACTTTACGAAGTTTTATGGGAAAGTGCGCGATCGCATCGAAGTTCGCGAACGACGCCGAAGTCGAATTCTTCGTCGCCGTCGAAGAAAGGCCGCAGCTGCGATGCTCAGCTCAGGCCGCGGCGAAAGCGTAAAGGGATAACGCACGTCAAATTTCTCCAAGTCCTCAGTAATTCTTTCGCGCTTCGCATTCGTCACTTCTCATCAGTTCCTATCAATGCACCGATCGCACTCAGATTTCCAACCGCCGAATTGGTCTCGATAAAGACACCATAATCGCGAAACGTGGTGAAGCTGATTGATCGTGGCAACCGTTCCAGCGCTTTTCGCGCTGGATCTTCGTTCAGCAATTCCGGTGAGCCGTCGGTCGACCTCGTGAGTTTTGAAATGGCTAGCAGGAGCTTCCCAGCATCCTCGGCTCCCGGCCGGTAAGAGACTATCGAAGCATCAGCGGGGCGAGCCGAAAGCATTTCCTTTATCCGCTGATCGCCGTCTTCTCCCTGATGCCCCGAGTATGTGTCAATGATCTTGATGACCTGATATCGAGTACCCAATACGAGGTAATCGCCGACAAACGCCGCTGCCCGTCGCTCATTCCCTGACGCGACCAGGATCTCTGTTCCCTCATATTGCTCACTGTTGACCGGTGCACCCTTCCCGACATACGCGTTAGCCCTTGGCATCACGCGACTCCTGTCATTGACCTTGATCAGCATTGCCCGTGGTTGCTGGTCGCCGAGATCAACAAAGACTATTTCGGAATCGAGAGCATCCCCAAGTGCATCTTTTGGGTCGAGGCCGTACTGTTTTTTCAGATTAATGACAAACTCTCGGAGCGCCATTCCGGCAACGACATCCACCGTTGGCGAGAGATGTTTTAATAGCCTTTCAGGAAGTTCGACGGCATCCGCCGCGCTTAACAAGGTAAGACTCTCAACCTCGCGCGGCACCAGCGCCAATGATTGGAAACTCGCTTGTGAAGTCGCCTTCAGCGGTTCTATTAAGGCTTCGGCAATCTCAGGACGAAGTAGCGTCAGATATCTTTCAGTGACCCCATCGCCCTGGAAACCCAATGAGTAAAACAACACTGCGCCCGACTGCTTCGCAATATGCTCGATGAGATCGGCGAGGGCGCTCACGCTTTCAGGTTCGGCTCTGGTGCCGGCAATCAATACCGGCCAGATTTCAAATAGTCGCTCTATTCCGGAAGACGTGACGTATGCGAAAACTGCAGGATCGGCGCCGACTTCGGGTTTTCGCGCGTGAAGAGTCTCATCTTGTTCGAGAGCGGTTGTACGTCCGGCGATCGTATCAAGACAGACGGCAGCCGCATCCTTGTGATTTGCTAACAATATGACGCTTCCGGCTGACGATACGATCAGTTGATGACCGGCACCTGGACCTTCGAATACGCGCATCGCCGAGCCCTGGTAGGAATCCGAGTGCTCGGTTACAGATCCGCCATATATTCGTTCAGCGATGATCGACGCTCGGTCCCGAACAAGACGAGCCGCAGTGCCCGGCCCCATATGAGTTTCGATGATGATGCAGAAGAGCGGTTTAAGATGAATAAACGCTCCCTCATCGGTTTCTCCTGCCTGTGACTGGATTCCTGTGACTGCAATCGCAAACTGTGCGCGGCCTGCTACCACTGCTTCGTCAGGGCCCAGACCCGAGCGGCCGATTAGATCTGCAACCGTGCCAACCTGGCGGAGTTGACTTGAAATACCCAGCACCGGAGCGAGTTCGCGCCACGCCCTTGTATGAGTGAGGCCGTCGACGAGATCCGCGAGGCTGTCAATCTGGACAAATGCCAACACGTTGGCGGGAACATAGGTCTCCATTCGCACACGGGGAGCCCGGCGAAACAGGAAGTAGCCGCCAACAACCAAAGCCCCCAGTAAGACACAACAACCTGCGATTAGGTTTCGCCGGGTTAGCAAGTCACGAAGCGTCATTTCAGTTCAATGTAGCAGTTCAATTATTATATTCACCACTGACAAATCACGATCCGTGCTATAATGCCGAGCACATTCGCGATTGACTGCCCTCAAAACCCAACTGCCCCAGGAGTGAGAAAGCTTTGAGCCAAGACGTAACGACTTGTCCACGTTGTCAGCGCCGAACTCCTGCCGCTCGAGGCGAGTGCATTTACTGCGGCGAACATTTGCCCTTTGCGATCATCCAGTCGGCGCCGCCTCAACGTAACATCGACACGGTGGAGCGCGCTTTCAACACTGTGTTGGAACCTTTTCCGGCTCGGGTCAACGAGAGCGTGATTGCTGCGCTGTCGTCTGCCCTTCAGATCGAGCTGAACGACGCGCAGGCCTTTATTGAGGCAGGCAAACCGCTACCTCTCGCGCGCAGTCAGATTCGGGCGGAAGCGGACATGATCTCTGCGCTGATTCGCACTTGCGGTCTAAGGGCATCGGTCATTTCTGATGAGGAAATGATGCTGGATCGAGAGTTAATGCGTGCACGACGGGTTGCGAAAAGAGACAACGAGATACAGGTCCACACATCGAATGGCGCAGTGGTTCTGCAAACCGATGAGATAAGTCTTCTCGTGTTAGGTGAACTGCGTAATGTGAGGGTGGATTACACGGAAGGTTTAAGCTCCGGTAGAAGCCAGGGAAGTGTACTCGACTCATCCGAGTATCGCTCAGACGAAACGCTGCTCGACGTTTACACATCCAGTCTGGATCGCAGCTTTCGGATCAAAGCGGATGCGTTCGATTATTCAGGGCTAGTGTCGCCGATGTCTTTCAGGTCAGAAGTAAACTTCCAGTCTGCGCTGAAGGCACTACAAGCGTCGACGCCAAACGCAAAAGTCGATAATGACTTTTCCAGAGTGCGGAGTCTTCTTAGTCGAGCATGGCCTGAACGCAGTCACAATGAGTCGAGGGGGATTCGGCGAAGCGGTTTAGCTTTTCGGGCGGTGGCGCAGGCAAGCGTCACCAGCGACAACAGAGATCAATTCGATCGGTATTCAAGGCTTATGTTCTTAACGAGTCGCAGTTAATTAACCCGAACAACGAGCACTGAAGTATTATCTTCTCCGCCAGCAGCGTTAGCTGCTACAACCAGTTCCTTGGCCGCTGCAGTCGGGTCGGGGTTTACCAGCAGAATGTCTCGAATCTGATCATCACCCAGCATCCCATTCAGCCCGTCGCTGCAGAGCATAAGGATATCGCCAGAAGTCAGCTTCTTGCGAACTATGTCTATTTCGATCTGTTCATCGGCGCCGATTGAACGATAGATCACATTTCGATATGGATGGCTGCGAGCCTCAGAACGTGACAGGTTCCCAGTGTTGACCATCTTCTGCACCAAAGAATGGTCTTCCGTTATTTGCGAAAGCCGATCACCGGACAATAAATAGCATCGGCTGTCTCCAACGTGAGCTATTGTCAAAACTTCACCTACCAGCATTGCGACGGTAACAGTAGCTCCCAGCCCACGCTCGTGCGGGTTCGCAGCGGCGTAAGCCATCACCTCGCGGTTGGCTGCAATCACCGCCTGCTTCAGCATCTCCGTCGTCGCCATTTCGTGGCCGTTCGCCACCGCAAGCCGCAAGCCTCCGGTATGAGTCGGCGCGGCGATCTTCTCCTCCCGAGTCGATTTTAACGACGCGGAAATCAGCTTATCAGTGACCCACTCCGCAACGGCGCGCACAGTCACTCGAGATGCCACCTCACCGGCAGCTTCGCCGCCCATTCCGTCAGAGACGATATAAAGCCCAATCTGAGTCTGAACCGATTCGTAATACTGGGTCAGATTCATCGCCAGAACGCTGTCCTCGTTCAACTCGCGAATCAAACCGACATCGGTAAAGTGGCCAGATTGCAAGACAACGGGCAGATTCAGATCGGTTAGCGCCTCGCGCAAGTCCGATATACTTTGAAAGCGTTCGCGCGGCTCTTCTGCAAGGGCTCGAGCGAGCAGACGCTCGAAATTCGGGAAGACAGTTGCGACCGGATATAAAAAAGAACCTTCGCCAGGGCTGGCGCTTTCGCCGGAAAGAAGGAATTGCAGCATTGCGCCGATCGAGTAAACGTCGGCTCGAACGTCATAGATCGCTTCGCCGTTGAACAACTCAGGGGCGGTAAATCCGCGGCTCGGGTAGATCGGGGTATATTCAACCGAAGCTCCCGCCTGCCGCGCGCGGTCGAAACCGATTAACCGGACCTGTTTTTCCTGATCCAGCACGATCCCATAAGGCTCGAACCCGTTGTAGATCCAACCGTGGCGATGAAATTGCTCAGCCAGCGTACAGAGCTGCAGGCCTATTGCCCGCGCCTCCTTTTCGTCAGTCTGGTCGAAATGTGCGATTGCCTGCCCACTGATATGCTCCAGGACAATGTAAACATCGTCACCTTCAACGCAGTGCTCGATAGGCTTGAACAACCCGAATCTTTCAAACGCGGGCGCCGCTTCTTCCAACGAACCCGAAACCTTCCCCTGCATGCCCCCGGCGGGGCCTACTGGAGAAACTCCGGCAAACGGGTCGTTGAGACTCAGCCGTTGCTCGATGATGGTGTGACGAGAGGAAGGTGAGCCCTGAACTACTGCATCGTAGGCGTTGTAGGTCGGCGCAGTCCACAACAGCGACTGAATGACAAACCGCCCTGCGATGATTTTGCCAGGCTCGCAAGGTGCTGGCGGCGCCGGTGGGTGGAGGAGCGCCGAGTCGAGTTTCGACCCACATGTCTGACAAAACGTAGCATCCGGCTCGCTTTCGGACGAACCGCAGTTGGGGCAAGTCTCTTCGAGATGTTTTTGTTTTTCTTCCATAAAAAACGGACCCACTAGGATAACACAGCCTTTTGTGAGTAAGAAGGCAATAGGTCATATACGTCCCATAAGTCCTATTTGTCCAATGAGTCCTGACTCTCAGCTGCACCTGATGCCTTTGCAAAAACGTATTTCTTTGACAGGGTTTCTACCCAATCGCTATCATTTGATTTACGGCCCTCGATGTTAATAACCCGACGCGGGATTCGTTTAGAACGATGTGAAGCTACGCAAGAAAGAAGTCGCGAGGAAAGCGAGCGGGTGCGAACCCTGCTGTAGCATTTTCCGCCTCAACAAACTGAAAAATATTGAACCTGTGGGACTTCTGGGGCGTAATAGGAGGCGGTTGCAAGTTCGCGGAAAACATTCGGAGGACAATCCTTTCCATGCAGTTCAAGAATATTAAGAGGAAGAAGACTGTAATAATAGCGGCAGCGGTGGTTGGCTTGATTACAATCGTCGTATTGTCAAAAGCCGTTCAGAAAAAGGAGGGGGAACCTGTTCAGGTTGGAAAGGTGGAGCGCCGTACTCGACTAGAGTCAAAGGTTACCGCCTCCGGAGATATCCGTCCCGTCCACCTCTACAACCTGACCGCGGAAGTTCCAGGTCGCGTCGAGCAGATCTACATAAGCGAGGGAGACGCAGTTAAGAAAGGTCAACCGCTAGTTCGCGTGGACCCCACTCAATCCAGCTTCGCGGTGACCGCAGGTGAGGCCAACGTCCGGGTTGCACAGGCCGATGTTGCGAACCAGCAGGTCGCAGTGCAACAGGCAGAAAACAATGTAAATCAAACCAAGGCCAGCCTCGCAAGCGCCGAAGCCGAACTCGAGCGTAACAAAGCTGATCTGAATTACGCCGAAAGCGAATACAAACGCTATCAACAATTGGTTGAGAACGGCGTCGCTACCAGGTCACAATTCGACTCGGCCAAGTCCCATTACGATCAGGCGCGTGCGGTGGTGAACTCCCAACAATCTCGTATTAACCAGTTGAAGGTTCTGGTCCACGACTCGGAGCTTGGAGTCGAGCGCGCAAAGGCAACGCTTAACTCGAGTGAAGCACGTGTGAAACAGGGTCAGGCGGATCTCGCTCGACAGTCCGACCAGCTCAAGAAATCTACCAGGTACTCACCGATCGACGGTGTTGTATCCAGTCTGCCGGTGAAGGTTGGTGAATACGCCCTGGCCAGCTTCTCAACCACTCCGTTGCTAACCGTGGCCGATATGTCTCAGATCAACACCGAGGTAAAGGTTGATGAGACCGACATCGCCGATGTGCAGGTAGGACAAAAAGCAAAAGTAAAGGTTGACGCGCTTGGCGATTTCGAGATCGAGGGCGAAGTAATCGAGAAGGGCGCCTCTGCTATCACGCGATCGGGGCAAACCATTGCTCAATCAGCTAACACGCAAGAAGCTAAGGATTTCATTGTAAAGATCAAACTAAATCCGACTCCCCAGGTCCGCGAAAAGCTGCGACCGGGAATGTCGTCCACTGCAGTGATAACCACGGCGACGGTAAACGAAGTGTTAACTGCGCCGCTTCAAGCGATCGTCCCACGTGAAGCGCCTAAGGACCAACAGCCCGCGGATCAATCGAGCGGCGGCTCGTCTAAAAAGAAGGAAGTGGAAGGTGTGTTCATATTCAGCAAAGATGGCCGCGGCCACTTCACACCCATCACCACAGGAATCAAAGGTGACCAGGAGATCGAGATAAAGAGCGGTCTTAACGAAGGGGATGAAATCATCATTGGGCCCTACAAGACCCTGCGAACGCTGAAGGATAATGACCAGGTCAAGCGAGAGGCGGCGCCTGAAAAGGTCGAAACAAAGAGCTAGCAGGAGGGGATGGGGAACCATTCGGAAACAAACAAGGATAACGATATGTTGATCGAAGAAGCTGTGTTCGATAAGGGCTTGTCCTATCTAGGTACGGTTCCCGCGGGTTCCGATAGCGTCATCCGTACCGACGATTTGTGGAAGACTTATCAAATGGGCGCGGAGGAAGTACACGCATTGCGTGGAGTTTCGTTCGATGTACAGAGGGGCGAATACGTCGCGATTATGGGGCCGTCAGGCTCAGGCAAATCAACACTGATGAACCTGATCGGTTGCCTGGATACACCGTCGTCGGGACAGTACTTTCTAAACAAGAAGCTCGTGTCAGAAATGGATGATGACGAGCTTGCATACATCAGAAACAAGGAAATCGGGTTTGTTTTTCAGACCTTCAACCTGCTTCCTCGGGCGACAGCATTGCACAATGTCGAATTGCCGCTGATCTACAACGGCACACCGCGAAGCCAACGGATCGAAATGGCGAAGATTGCTCTTCAACGTGTTGACCTGGCGGACAGGATGAATCACAAACCCAACGAGCTTTCGGGTGGGCAACGACAGCGCGTCGCGATCGCCCGTGCTCTTGTGAACAATCCGTCTATCCTCCTGGCAGACGAGCCGACAGGAAACCTTGATTCGCAAACATCGAACGAGATCATGAGTTTCTTTGACGAGCTCCACCAGCAGGGTAATACGATAATACTTGTCACTCACGAGCACGATATCGCCGAACACGCACATCGAGTGCTGCACATACTTGACGGGCGGATCAACATCGACGAACGAAGATAGCCCCAAGTAGCCCCTTTGGAATAAGAAAAGCCTGGCCGGAATCGGCCGGGCTTTTTCATTGCGCCAGCGCGCCTGGATCAAAGCCACAACGGATTTATCGTCCTGCATACCCACCTCGAGAAGTTGCATGAGAACCTCTAAAGAATCGCATATCTCATAGAACCTCCATACCGGCATTATGAAAAATACGACCAGTTGCTATAATCTGAGGCTTGTTGCGCCTCAGGTAATCGCGAGCTATGAACAAGTTTATAGAAGCCGCCTCCATTGCTATCTCCTCGATCCTTGCTCACAAGCTGCGGTCGTTTCTCACGCTGCTCGGAGTCATAATCGGTGTTGCGGTGGTCACCGCAGTAGCTACGGTAATCGAAGGCGCTAACGTCTATATCAAGGAGAAGATCGCCACGCTGGGGTCGGGCGTGTTCACTCTGCAAAAGGCCAGCATCACCAGCTTCGGTGATTTTCAGAAGTTCCTGGATGCGTTCCGCCGCAACCCGGATCTTACACTCGACGATCTGGCTGCGCTGCGAGATTCCGCCACACTTGCGGAACAGATCGGTGCTCAGGACGGTGGAGCGAAGGCAGTCAAATATGGAAACATCACCCTCGACAACGTTGGCGTTCAGGGGGTTACACCAAATACGCTGCTGCTTTCCAGCGCTGAAGTAGCACAGGGTCGATACATAAGCGACTTCGACGATGACAGTCGCAAAGACGTGGCATTCCTTGGTTCAGAAGTAGCAGAAGGACTGTTTCCACAGGTCGACCCGATCGGGAAAGACATCAAGATCGGGCCTGATACGTACATCGTAATCGGCGTTGCCAAGAAGCTCGGAAGCGTGCTCGGTCAATCCCAGGATAACTTTGTTCAGCTACCGCTGATGACCTTTTTCAAGGCGTTCGGCAAGCGAAGCTCTCCCACATTTCGAATAATCATACGGTCGCGTGCAACGGTCGCAGCCGATAGAGTACAGGACCAGGTGCGAATGTTGATGCGCACCCGGCACAAACTCAACTATAACGAAACCGATGATTTCTCTATCTCAACCGACGAAGCTACTGAGCAGCTGCTCGGATCGATAGTGAATGTGGTGGCCGCGGTTGCATTTCCAGTTGTGGGAATTTCTCTGGTTATTGGTGGAATCGTGATAATGAATATCATGCTGGCCAGTGTCACCGAGCGCACCCGTGAGATTGGGATACGAAAATCGTTAGGGGCGACTCGCCGGGACATACTTATGCAGTTTCTAGTGGAGTCGGCAATGATGTCGGGAATTGGAGGGTTGATTGGTTTGCTTCTCGCGGTAACGTGTATGGAAATCCTGAAGCGAATTGTGAATGTACCGGTGTCGGTTCCGTTGTGGGCACCAGTTATCGCGATCTCAGTATCGACACTAGTGGGAGTATTTTTTGGCCTCTATCCGGCCAACCGCGCTGCTCGACTCGATCCGATCATCGCGCTGCGCGCAGACTAGCATCCTCACACTATGCATCTTCAAGAAATCGGTGAAAACGTATTGATGGCCTTTGACACGCTTCGCACCCACAAGGTACGGAGCGCCCTTACCATGCTCGGTGTCATCGGCGGAACGATGACCGTCATTGCCATCTCCTCCTTCTTAACCGGTCTCAGAGAATTTGTACTTGAACAAACCAAGCGGTTTGGGCCCGACATAGTCTTTGTGACGAAGTGGGATAACATAGGAATTCGTTTCAGCCGGCCTTCTCAATCCGAGCGTTCGCGAAAGGATCTGACAATCGAAGACGCCCACGCGATCGGCGAGCTGCCTTCGGCCGAAAGCGTGAGTCCGACACTGGTAGTCGGCTCGTTTGGCCCTGGCGGCAATCAACCAATCGTAAAACGCAAGGGAATCGAAGCAAACCGGCCGCTAATCTTCGGAGTCTGGTCTAATTATGATCAGGTTCGAAACGTTTATATTCGAAGCGGCCGCTTTTTTAGTCAATCGGAGCAGGAACACCGCTCTCAGGTCGCGGTTGTTGGATCGGCAATCGCGGAAACATTGTTCGGCGCGCTTCAACCTCTCGACCGTGAGATTGAAGTTGACGGCAAGATTTATACGGTGATCGGGGTGATGGAGAAGGCACCGGGAGGACTATTCGGAGGCGATCCGGTCGAAGACCGCCAACTTATCGTACCGTTTGATACCCTTAAGCGCGATCACCCTGAAATCAAGGATATAACGGTCAATGTGAAGGCCAGAACCAATCAGTTTGGCAAACTCGTGGACGATATCACTGAACTGATGCGCCGTCGTCGAGGAGTCCCAAACGACAAGCCAAACGATTTCGGCATCAGCACGCCGGGCAGCATCTTTGAGGTCATCGCGCAGTTTGCGTCAATCGCCAGCCTTATTGTCTTTCCATTGTCAGCCGCAGGTCTGCTGGTAGGCGGTATCGGCGTGATGAACATAATGTTGGTGTCAGTCACCGAACGTACAAAAGAGATTGGCGTACGCCGAGCTATTGGCGCCCGCAAAGCCGACATTATCTGGCAGTTTCTTACTGAAGCGATAACTCTTACCGCGGTCGGAGGACTCATTGGAATATTCGTTGGTTGGGTGGTCAGCCTTGCCCTGAGACAGCTTGCACCGACGTTACCATCAGTGATCCCGTTGTGGGCGGTGTTACTCGGATTCTTTGTATCGTGCTCCGTCGGTCTGGTGTTTGGGATGTGGCCCGCGGTTAAAGCGGCGCGATTGGATCCAATCGAGGCGCTGCGGTACGAATGAAAACTTGTGACGGGCTAAACAAGGGCCTGGCCCGACTGAGGCGAATTGGCGCAACTGTGTCTAGTTTGTGATGGTGTGGTAGCCGGGCTGTCGTTCAACTGGCAACTGCTCTGCTGAGAATCTAGCCTCTCCGGAGTCGTCCAAAAGCATCAGCATACTGCATTCAAGATCAGTATAGGAGGAGAGATAGAGCACGGGCCGTATTCCGCTCGCGGCGCGCTGAAACAACATCTCTTCCATCAGATCGATCATTTCTGTCCCGAATGGCTGCTGGAAAACGTTGTTCTTCTGAATCTCATTAATCACGTGGCAAATGACAGCAATCATCGTGCCATAGGCACCAGATTGAAGCTCAAAGACACTAAATCATTTCGTTCTTGAGCCGGTGCTCTGCCATAATAGGTCTCAATTACACAAAATAGGTCTCAATTACACAAAAAGGACGTTCAGCTACGCGATCTAAGAATTTGAAAGAGAGTCTACGTGGAGTTGTCTGGAACAAAGAATGGTAAATTCTTCTAATCGTGGTTCTTATTTTACCGTCAGCTATTAGTGCGCCGAATTCTAGCCGAATGCTGCCGCAAATCCGAGCTTGCCCAGAACATACACTAACCAAAAGCCGAAAACGACTTTTGCAGTTTTGCCAGCAGTGATCTTCCGCGATCCGGCGATGATCGCAAAGCCGATGGACAAGAGAATTAACGACCAGATGGTAAAAATGTCTATGGAACCAGCCAGAGATTTAAGTACTGCGGAGCTCGTCGAAGGAAGGAACGCAGCAAGATTGGACGGAACTATCCCGGCTGGTTGAGTCGGGTCGATACTTCTCAGTTCCGCCTCATCCCGCACCATCAAAGACGCCATTGTTACAATAGCTTCGACGACACCTATGGAAGCGCGCGTCCATGTCACGACAGAAAGAATCTTCTTGAACGTGGTCTTTGCCTGAATGAATATCAAACCAAGAGCGAAGACTCCCGCGAGTACCACGTAGATTACAAGTGTGAAAACTGTTCCGATGATGGGACTGAATTTCGCGATGTTTTTGGCAAAATTAACCTGTTGTTGCATCTGCTCTTCAGTAAGAGATTGATTGCTCCGCTCCAGGCGTTTCTTTATCTGAGTGCGCATGATTGAGTCCCAATCGGGATGAACTCGCCACTGAAAGAAAACAGTTGAAGCGACCACAGTCAAGATCGCGATTATCATCGGAGCAATCCACGTAGGCTTTCGATTCACATCCGCGAATGTCTCACCCGGGGAGAATAGTGTCCCAGAAAGTCTACTTAATGGTCCCAGACGTGCCGGCTCCTCAGGGGCTGTCTGTTCGTAACGCTCGGACGCACCATAAATCGGTGTGGTATCAGGCGTCGGATTCACTTCCTCGCTCATTTCAATTGTCTCCTGAGGCGCTGGCAGGCATCTTCACGTTCTTTGAATAGCCGATAAGATCCCTTACCGCGCAAAGCAAAAAACTTAGTCCACTAAATTCCTCGTGAGCCTACTATTTTTTTGGATGAGGTGCAACCACCATGCAACTAACGAAATGGTCCGGTGCAACTTCCACTAACTCAGGCGATTCATTGGCGCATCTCGGCTCCGCAATCGGACATCGCGTCCGGAAATTACAGCCCGCCGGTGGATCAAGCGCAGTCGGAATTTCCCCTCTCAATGGTACCCTTTCACGGGGATGCGCCGGATCAGGAATCGGTATCGCCGACAACAATGCCTTGGTATAGGGATGTAGCGGGTTGTGAAATATCTCGTCGCTCGGAGCGATCTCGACCAGCTTCCCCAGATACATGATTCCAACGCGCGTAGAAATATGCTGAACTACCGACAGCCCATGGGAAATAAAGAGGTAGGTCAGCCCAAGTTGTTCCTGAAGATCCTGGAGCAGATTCACCACCTGTGCCTGCACTGACACGTCCAAAGCTGAAACAGGCTCGTCGCAAACGATGAACCTGGGCTTGAGCGCAAGGGCACGTGCTATACCGATCCGTTGCCGCTGGCCCCCGGAGAACTCGTGCGGGTAGCGCCTGGCATGATCCGGGTCGAGGCCCACGAGCTTGAGTAACTCAGCTACGCGCTCACGCCGCCCGCTTCGATTATCTCCGCCGTTGTGTATGACCAGAGGCTCGCCAACAATCTGCCCGACGGTCATTCTCGGATTCAAAGATGAGTAGGGATCCTGAAATATGATCTGCATGTCGCGCCTGAGATGACGGAGCGCATCCGAACTGAGCGATAACAGGTCCTGTCGCAGGAAGCTGACCTTTCCAGAAGTCGGTTCAATTAATCTGAGAATACAGCGTCCGATGGTTGATTTGCCGCATCCCGATTCGCCAACCAATCCGAAGGTCTCGCCGCCTCGGATGTTGAAGCTCACATCATCAACGGCCTTCACAAAGGCGTTGCCTGCGCCAAACAACCCTGCACCCGCCGGGAAGTATTTCTTGAGCTTTCGTACCTCGATAAGATTGCCGTTATTGGCCATTTGAAATCATGTAATCGGGATCAACTTCTACCCAAGGCCCTACACTCGGTGCGCTACATCCTTATGCATCCTTATGCACCCTTGTCTTCGCTATTTCATTGCCGACCTCATCAAATCGAATGCAGCGGGCTCGGTGCTCCTCATTTACCGACAAAAGAGGAATAGGCTTGATTGTGCACTCGTCGATCACATACTCGCATCTCGATGCGAATGTACAACCCTCCGGCAAATGCAAGAGGTTAGGAACGGTGCCTTCAATCGTTTGCAGCCGTCTGACCTTTAGACCTTCTTCACTCAATTTTGGAACTGAGCGAAGCAAACCCTCAGTGTACGGATGTTTTGGGCTGTAGAAGACTTCTCGTACCGGTGATTCTTCGACTATCCGTCCAGCGTACATAACTGCAACCCGATCGGCAGTCTCGGCCACGACCCCGAGGTCGTGGGTTATGAGCAGCATCGACAAGTCAAAGTCGACTCGTAAACCTCGAAGCAAATCCAAAATCTCCGCTTGTATGGTTACATCCAGTGCTGTCGTCGGCTCGTCCGCGATCAGCAGCTTAGGCTTGCACGACAAAGCCATTGCGATCATTACACGCTGGCGCATCCCCCCGGATAATTGATGCGGATAATCGCGAGCCCTCTTCGCCGCATCCGGGATTTTGACTCGCGTCATCATCTCGATGGCCCTCGGCCACGCTTGTTTTCGAGAAATGCGTTCGTGAAGCTGGATCCCTTCACATATCTGATCACCAACCGTGTAAACAGGATTCAAAGATGTCATCGGGTCTTGAAAGATCATAGCGACATCGCGACCGCGGATTCGACGCATCTGCTCATCGCTGAGCTTCAGCAGATCGGTACCATCAAACACGATCTCTCCCGCGGTGATTCGACCGGGTGGAGAGACCAGGCGCATTATCGACAGGCTGGTTACCGACTTACCGCTTCCAGACTCTCCGACCAGCGCCAGGGTCGACCCCCGAACTATATTGAAGCTCACATCATCTGCTGCATTTATTTGTCCGGACCGAGTGAAGAATTTCGTACTGAGGTGTCTGACTTCGAGGATGTTGTCGCTCATTAGCTGGATGAAAGGCAGAGCCTATTCGTAGTTCTCACCGCTATACTCTCCGAAAACAACGCGCAATCGATCTGATATTTCGCCGAGGGTGGCGTACTGCTCTACTGCGTGAACGATGTGCGGCATCAGGTTGTCATCGCCGCGAGCAGCTTGTTCGATGTTCTTGAGAGCTTGCTGAACTGATTGCTCATCGCGTCTGGCTCGGACGCCAGTGAGGCGCTCAACCTGTTGTTTCTCAAGTTCCGGGTCTATTCGCAACAACGGAACCGAAGTGCCTTCATCGGTAACGAATCGGTTCATGCCGACAACCGTCTGTTCGCCGGATTCTACTCTTCGTTGATAGTCATAGGCGGATCTTTCGACTTCGCGTTGAACATAACCTTTCTCGATTGCTCTTAACATTCCGCCTATTTCGTCGATTTTTTGAATGTAAGCTGCAGCCAGCCGCTCAATCTCATTCGTCAAATGTTCAATCGCGTACGAGCCTCCGAGCGGATCGCCGGTATCGGCAACCCCCGATTCATATCCGATCACTTGTTGCGTTCGAAGCGCAATTCGCGCCGCGTGTTCGGTTGGAAGCCCCAGGGCTTCGTCCATCGAGTTCGTGTGGAGTGACTGTGCTCCACCCAGGACCGCTGCCAAAGCCTGAATAGTAGTGCGAACTACATTCACCTCGGGCTGTTGTGCAGTCAATGACGAGCCAGCAGTCTGAGCATGAAATCGAAGCATTAGCGATCGAGGGTCGTGGGCTTGAAATCTCTCACACATAATGCGCGCCCACAATCTACGTGCAGCTCTAAACTTTGCGACCTCTTCCAGAAACTGATTATGCGAATTGAAGAAAAAGGCTATGCGAGGAGCGAACTCATCGACTTTGAGCCCGCGATCAACGGCCGCCTGCACGTAAGCGATCGCATCAGCCAGAGTAAAGGCGACTTCCTGCGCTGCGGTGGAACCGGCTTCGCGAATGTGATAACCGGAGATAGATATTGTGTTCCAACGCGGGGCGTTGCGCGCGCAATAAGCAAAGATATCCGTCACTATCCTGAGGCTCTGTCGAGGCGGATAAATGTATGTGCCGCGCGCGATATACTCCTTTAAGATATCATTCTGAACAGTTCCGGAAATCCTATTCGGCTCGACGCCCTGTTTTTTGGCAACCGCGATATACATTGCGAGCAGAATCGCCGCTGTTGAGTTGATCGTCATCGACGTCGAGACCTTATCGAGCGGAATCCCGCTAAACAACAATTCCATGTCGTCGAGCGTGTCGATCGCAACTCCGACCCTGCCTACCTCTCCTCTGGACATAGGATGATCGGAGTCGTAGCCCATCTGTGTAGGAAGATCAAAGGCAACCGAAAGTCCGGTCGTGCCTTGCCCGAGCAAGTAGCGATATCGCGCATTTGAGTCTGCTGCCGATGCGTATCCCGCATACTGCCGCATGGTCCAAAGCTTCCCGCGATACATCGTCTCGTAGGGTCCGCGGGTATACGGGAACTTTCCGGGATCGGCTACCTCCTGGTCATAGTCCAAGTCGACGTCCGGAGGGCCGAAAAACGTCTTCATTTCGATGCCCGAGCTGGTTTCTACCTTTTTTTCAACTCGCTCTTTTGTGCTCATTTCTTCCCCGCGGCCTTATTTGATGAGATTAACAAACAGGCGAGGTATTGCCTAGACCAGTAGGTACGGTCTGCTTTGCCTCTTTGCGGTCCTTTGCGCTTTTGCGCGAAACGAGTATTCCAATCCCAAAACGTGTTTCGCGCAAAGGCGAAAAGAACCGCAAAGAAGAAACTTGGAAACTACGTAACCACGTCTTCCGCTTTGCTCTTGTTAACCAGGAGATTCAGAAACACACAAACAATAAACACGATCAATGCCCCAACCAGAACCAACGAATGCTCATCCGCCCATTCAGCGGCTGCAACACCAATGATCTTCTGACTTGTAAAATTAAAGAGAACAAAAGGTGCCAGGTATGCCGCTATAGCCACCGCGCGTTTCTTGGAGCCTACCGCTTCGTAAAGCAGCAGCGCTGCCGCCGGTATCAGAACAACATAATGCGCTTTCCAGCTGAGCGACGAAACAAGTACAAAACCACAGAAAAACGGCGCAACCGCAGCAAGTTCATTTGTTACTCTCCTGGCCGCAAAAACCCCCAGACTCAACAGCAATATCGAACCAACAATGGTCGACCAATCAATTGCATTACGAGCATCTGCCGAGTTCTCCGCTTCGGTATTCGAGATTCTTAATCGCGCAATAGCTCCCCGAAGGGATTGGTTCCCTGAATAGGAAAAATCATAGCCCTGCTCGTTTTTCACCGTTCGGCGCAAGAACACTTGAAAGACATCCGTTCCGCTTGATCCAAACGGCAACAGGCTAGCGATCGTCACTGCCACAACAAGCCCGGCGCAAGCGATTGAAAATTTCAACCTCATCTTCGCCAAGTGATAAACGAGCAGCAGCGCAGGGGTCAGTTTGATCGAAATTGCAAAGGCCAAAACTATTGCCGAAAGAACTCTTCGCCCGCGGTTGTAAAGGTAGATATGAGCGACTGCAAGACCAGCTATCAGTGCGTTAACTTGACCCAGAGTGAAGGTATCCAACACAAACCGGAAGACAAGCAGTACCGCGCCCGCGGCAAGCGCTTCTTTCCAGATACCCGCCACTTTGGCGTGAGATTCCTGACCAACCGCTTTCGTGTCCATGCGCAGCAAAGTAACGGACAAGAATGCAGCGAAAACAATCGAAGCAGCATTGATCAAAAACCAAATGTACGCGGCGACAGGCAGCGGTAACAAAGCAAGGGGAACGAGGAGCTCCGCAAGAAGCGGCGGATAAATGTACGGGGTCCAGTCGCCAAGGGAGTGCGCGTACGGATCGCGGCCATCAATCATCTCTCGGGCAGCATGGTAGTAGACACTGAAGTCATTGCTGTAGACATTGGGGTTGTTGCCGCTTTTGTTTGCGAACAAGAAACCGACCAGGAGGCCACCCAAGACCAATGCGAGGCCGGTCACCCGCTTTAACGAGGATAATAATCCTGGACTCATTGGATCTCGGGTGGTGAGACCTGGTCAGGCATTTCAAAAATCACTACGTCTCCAACGCGATGCGATAGCCTAAGCCAGGGCGCAGGCACGAACGCATCCGATATCGCCCTCTCGAATGGACCATAAAAGATGTAACGCACTCGGTGTTCGGCGAATAACTTGCGAATTTCATGATCGCCAACGGTGTTGCTGTAGAACGCGGTAACCAACGGACCTTTCTCATCACTTCGGAGAGTCTGGGCGTAATGACCGAGAAAAACTCGCATACCGGTCATCGAAGGCGCGATGTTCCCAGTCAAGTAAGATGAGAACAATACCGTCTCGGGCGTAGATTTGGCTCGTAACCAGTCAAATGCTGAAATAACGTCGTTCGACAAATATCGTCTGGGATCATTCGCCCCGCTTGCTTCGCCTCGACCTGAAAGTTGACCAACCAAGAATCCGATGTTCGTGAGCGCTGCAAGCATAATCGACCCAACCAGTATTGCATTTCGGTAATATTTGCGGTTGTTGTTTCTGAGTATTCTGTTAGCAATTCCAAATAATGCAACTGACGCAGCGATTGAAAGCGGAAGCTGCAAGCCTTCGACGAAGCGCCTTTGAAAGCTAACAGGAAAATATAAGAGCAGGGCTTGCACCGCTACCCAAATCGAAAGTAATCGCCCATATTGATTATGTCGAGTCCAGATCACGGAGAGACCCATAAGGCCCAGCACGCCGACGAACCCGAATCCGAGTGCATATTCCCAGGCTGGCGGCGAAAACGTATCAGTAACTCTAAGCCATTCCCGCAAAACTTCATTAGAGCGGTTGAGATAAATCAAATATCCGACACCCGGAACTGTACCAATCGCAAAACCCCCAGCTACAGGAACCCTCGACGAGTAAACATTAATTCCATCAATTTCATTGCGACGTTTTCCAATCAGCGGCAACAGCAATAGAGCGACTGCTGAAACGGCGCAAACTACAGCGACCATATAAGGGTGGATAACCGCCAGGAGCGAGGTCAGCAATCCGGAAATGAACGCGCGGATTGTATTCTTTTCTACCGCCGCCTTAAAAAATAGACAAATGGCGGCGCTTAACAGAGCGACCCCGACGCAGAAATGCACCTGTGCGAAGATTGATCGGAAGGCAATCGCTTCCGGGAGATTAAGATCAACCGAACCCGATCCGGCAGCCCCTCCCAACAAGTTGCCCTTGTTCTCTAAACCAAATACCAGCCAGCCAAGTCCACCAGACGTCGCATACAACCATAACGTGTACTTCAGCTGAGTCCTCGATTCTACGACAAGACCGGCAACTGATTTTGCTACGACAAGGAGCAACAGGGCTGAGAGAAGTCTGATTGCGTGAAACGTTAGCGGAATTGAAAGACCCGTTGCCCGAGCTATGAATCCGAGTAGACTCCAAAGCGGCAAAAAGAATTCGCAATGTTGAGGCTCCGAAGTGTACGGATCACACATGAGCAACTGCAGATTCGCCCCCTGCCGCATCCAGGCAAAATAAGCAAACGTGTCGTCGTAGGCTGTAAGAACTCCGGAAAAAACAAACCCGGTTGGTGTGCGCAACGAAGCCACGAGGTAGGGAATCGTCGTTAGAAATGAAATCACCAGCCAGATTGTCCATACGTCTCGAGTAGACCGCCGAACTGAGGAAGTTAATCGTGACACTGGTGTCAATTTCAAAGGTTCGGATCCATCTTAGACAGGGCTTCCAATCATTGAACGCCAAAGAACAATCGAAAATAGAAATAAAGCACCGGGGCGGAAAACAGAATGCTATCGATGCGGTCCAGAATACCGCCGTGACCCGGCAAGAGACGACCGGAATCCTTAACATCGGAACCGCGCTTGAGGAGTGATTCAGCAAGGTCCCCGATTTGTCCCACGATGGCTATGACGGCGCCGAGTATAAGGCAATGTGCAGTTTGAATTTCAGGGAAGAACGTAAGTTTCGATACATATCCAGCCAAAGTGCCCATAACCAAACCGCCGATTGCCCCTTCTATCGTTTTACCGGGACTGATGCGCGGAGCGAGTTTGTGACGACCAATCGTTCGTCCAGTATAGTACGCCCCAGTATCGGTCAATATTACGATAGCAAAGAACATTGTCAGAGCCTTCGATGCAAGGTGCGAAACAGGCGTGGCAAAGCGCGTATCCGAAATCATTCGAACACCCACCAGACAGCTCGCCAACAATGCTATATAAATGACACCAAAAACCGTGGACGATACCGAAACCAGCGATTCTTTCAGCTCGCCCGGACGAAATACAGCGCTGACGAGCGCTGCAATCGCAACCGCAATCAACGCTGTCACTGTCAGAAGCGGCTCTTCGAATACGAAGCTGGCGACGACCACCAGTGCCGCACAGAATCCGGTGACAATCTGCGGCTTACATCGAGCTTTTGTCGCTAAGGCGTAGAACTCGCCGAGCGCAAGCAAAATTGCGATTGTGCTCAAGATCACAAAGTAATAAGGGAAAGAGCTCCAGACAGTGAAGAGGAGAATTGGAAGCGCCACGATGGCGGTAAGGATTCTCTTCATGGGAGAGACTCGTGATCTGAGACCCGTGATGCTAAATGCATGAACTGTACATCCATCCTGTTTTCAGGCATCACGAATCACGTGTCACGAATCGTTTACTTCATATTCGCAGCGATAAGCGAGCTGTTGATCCCCGGTTTTACATTGCCGTATCGTCGCTCGCGCTTTTGGTATTCGACGATGGCCTCAAACAAATTCGCGCGGCGAAAGTCTGGCCACAACACATCTGTTACGTAGATCTCACTATAAGCAATCTGCCAGAGCAGGAAATTAGATACTCGCATTTCGCCGCTCGTTCGCACCAGCAAATCCGGGTCGGGCAGGTCTTTGGTAAAAAGATGCCGCTCTATATCGATTTCGTTGATCTCCGAAGGATCGCGGCCAATACTTACACACTCCGCGATTATTTCGCGGCAAGCTTTAACTATCTCGGATCGACCGCTGTAGTTCAGCGCTACCGTCAGTACCATGCCGGTGTTCTTGCTGGTCTCGCGTTTGGCTCGGTCGATTTCGCGGCGTACGACGCCCTCGAGTTCCTGGTCGCGACCTACTGTTTGAAACCGAATGTTGTTGGCTTTGAGGCTTCGGATTTCTTTGCGCAGGAACTCCCGCAACAGTCCCATGAGCGCCTCAACTTCAAGCCGCGGGCGCTTCCAGTTTTCAGTCGAGAATGCGTAAAGCGTAAGATATGAGATGCCCAGTCTCGCAGCAGTCTCTACGGTGGCGCGGACGGCTTCGGCTCCAGCGCGATGTCCGGCTACTCGCGGTTGGTTCCGCCGCGCTGCCCACCGGCCGTTGCCATCCATAATTATTGCGATGTGTGAAGGAAGCCTGTCGGGATCTATCTGTACCAAAAGGAATTCGTCTACAGAGCCGCTTTCTATGACTCTCTCAAACTCTCTAAGGAGGTTAATGCTCATTATGTTTTAGATCGGGGAGACCGTTACAACCAGGGGGTTATACACGAATGGTCAATTTAATAGTCGACGCTAATCAAAGTCAACCCGTGGGCCGGAGCCGATGGACCCGATCTCGATCTATCGAGACTCTCGAGAGCCTCGACAACGCTAGCTACTGTTCGCTTTCCTCGACCGACGTCAACCAACGTTCCAACAATCGTTCTCACCATATAGCGGAGAAGGCCGTCAGCGGTTACGAATATCGAGATTTCATTAGGCTGTTGCTCAAACTTGAGGCAGATAAGCGTACGGATATGGTCCTCTGCATCTGAGCTTGCCACTGTGAAAGCCGTAAAGTCATGACGACCAAGCAGCGACTCACTCGCTCTTTGCATTTTTTCGGTATCTAGTTCACCGCGATAGTGATAAACATAACGGCAGAGGAAAGGGCTCAACACATCCGCGGTCCAGATTCGGTATAGGTAGGTCTTCTGAACTGCAGAGAACCGCGCGTTAAAAGAATCAGGAACTGGCTCGACGTCCAGCACTCGAATGTCGTTTTCGAGATTTCCGTTTATCGCGTCGCGCAGCAATCGCGGCTCAAATTCTCGTTCGGCGAAGAAATTTGCGATCTGAGCTTCGGCGTGTACCCCCGCGTCTGTTCTGCCCGCCCCGTAGATTGTAACCGCCCGATGATCGAGAATTGACACCACACGTGTAAGCTCGCCCTGAATAGTCCGCGCGTTCGCCTGCATCTGCCAACCGTGATAATTCGTACCATCATATTGAATCGTAAGTTTGAAATTCTGCATCAGATCGAGGAACGGCATTTAGTGGAGTGATCAGGTCTCTGCAGTTTTGCGTCTTTGCGGCTTAGCGTCTCTGCGTTTATATACGAGCCTGAAAATCAGTACAACGATTAAAGACAAATGCGCCGCGTCACCAGTTCTTGAATACTTCCGCAAAACACCTGCAGTAGCTCACGTCTTAAGCACGCGACTGCCGGGCTTCACCACCGGAACGCCTTCTTTACACAGAAGGCAGTCTTCAGGTTGATAGGCTGTCACATCTAGCGAAAGCAGCGCCTGGCGACGGACTCCAACATCCACTGCGCCAGCGCTGCGGTCGACAATCGAACCCGCGCCAACGACTACGCCATCGCCATCGATCACCGCCTGGATCGTTTCTCGCGTTGATCCTCCAGTCGTTACGACGTCCTCCACAACCAGGACGCGCTCTCCTCGGCTCAGCCTGAAGCCGCGCCGTAACGTCATCACACCCGCCTCACGTTCGGAAAAGAGGGCACGGGCGCCAATCGCACGCGCGGTCTCATGCGCCACGATGATCCCACCTATCGCCGGAGCTACAACGGCGTCGACCCTGTCGTCGCGGAACTTTGCCGCAAGGGCACGACCCATGAAGTCAGCGTGCTCAGGATATTGAAGAACGAGGGCGCACTGAAGATAAAGAGAGCTGTGCAAGCCGGATGTAAGTTGAAAATGACCTTCGAGCAGCGCACCGGTTTGCTTGAACAAATTGAGCAGGTACTGTTGATTGTCAACCATTCTTATTTTATCCGAGTTGTTCTCAAGCTCGCGTCGACTTCGAGCTACATTATCAGACTAAAGATGATAGATAAAACTGGGATATGGTGGTTGGGGGGTGGGAGGTTGGGGTTTGGGGACGTTGGCATCAATGCGCACTACAAATTCCTTGAAGCTCCAAACCCCCAACGCCAACCTCAACCCCCTATCCCCAACCCCTGCTATACTCGAACTTGCATGACCGATGTAAGCACTTTCATCACCGCCGGTGGTCCCAGCTCGAGAATGGGTACAGACAAGGCATGGCTCGAGATCGATGGCCGTCCAATGATTGAGCACGTAATAGCTGCTCTCGTCCCTTTAACAAACAGGTTAGCTATCATCGCCAATCATACTGAATATGAACGACTTGGCTATCCAGTGTACCGCGATACAAACGTCGGAATCGGCCCAATCGAGGCTTTACGCACCGCGCTGTCTAACGCGCCGACGCCTCGCGTGATACTCGTCGCTTGCGACTTGCCTTTGGTCACCACTGAACTCTTCAGGTTCCTTCTGGAAGCTTCCGAAGAGCACTATGCAACGGTACCCGTAGGTCCCGATGGAAAACTCGAACCGCTTTGCGCAGTTTACCATCGCGAAGCACTCTCAGCGGTTAACGACCTCATTGAAGAAGGCCAGAGGAAGATCGGGCTGGTTTTCGATCGGGTTCCAACTCGCGTTATCGCATTTGACGAGCTGGCGCACCTCTCTGAGTCCGATCTCTTCTTCGAGAATATCAACTCGCCTGAAGACTATTCAAAAATTCGTAGCCTGAACCCTCGAAAGAGTCTATAAAAGGCACATTTCCGGGACAATTTGCTGCTGATCGTGGCGACGCCGGACTTTTATTTGAGCCTTAACAAAAGTCTTGCAATTACCCGGAACTATTGCTTATACTTGCGGGCGCTTCGGCCCCTTCTTAGCTCACGAACTACTAGAGGGTTTGAGGGCGATTTCAAAAGCACCAAAACTCAAGCCAAAATAATAGGTAGCAGTATGTCAATATTTTGCCGGCTAAGTGGAAAGCATTATTGGAGTGTGCCTCATCGAGAAACAGACCGACGATTGGTTCAGGTTTGTTACGAGTGCGGATCCGAGCGAACTTTGCGGGAGTTCCACGACGATTTCGCGACCGAGCGACTTAAAAACTCGCTCTCTTCAGCCCGATCAGAAGTGGCGAAGTTATCCACCGGCCCATTGATGGACGGCTTCTCATCCAATAACGACCGCGTTGCCGTAGGAGAAGTCCGAGTTCGAAAGTTCCTTCTCGTAAAGTAGAGAGCACCGCGATCGTTCTATCAATCCGTTGCAAAACCGCGACCGGCGTGACGCAGGATCCGGCCCGCTGATGGATCTATTCCTTTCCTGCCTTCTTAATCCCGAACTTCTCAAGCCGATACTGAAGTGTGCGAAAAGAAAGCCCCAAAAGCTTTGCCGCCCTGGTTATGTTCCAGTTCGTTTGCTCCATCGCCTGGGTGATCAGCGATCTTTCAACCTCATCAAATGAAATTCCCTCCGGGGGTAGCTTAAAGTTAAACGCGGCCGCTGATGCCCCATCCTGGCGAATCTCAACCGGCAAATCCTCCACCTCGATCTCGTTTCCCTCACACAGAAGAATCGCGCGTTCAATTGCCGATTCGAGCTGGCGCACGTTCCCAGGCCAGGTATAAGTCATGATCAGATTGCGGGCGCCCGCGGTCAGCCCCCGGATCGGACGGTGCGAACCTGCACTGTGCTTCGCGATGAAGAAATCAACCAACCCAGGAATATCGTCCCGACGATTGCGCAGCGGAGGGATCAGAATTGGAATAATGTTCAAGCGATAGTAGAGGTCTTCGCGAAAACGGCTCTCTTTTACCATTGTCTCCAGATCTCGATTAGTGGCGGCGATAACTCTTACATCGACCTTGATCGGTCTAGTTCCCCCCACTCGCATTATCTCCCTTTCCTGGAGCGCTCGCAGTAACTTCGCTTGCATACTTATGTTGAGATCTCCAATTTCATCGAGGAAAAGGGTTCCGTGATCCGCTGTTTCGAATTGGCCCTTCTTTTGAGTGTGGGCTCCAGTAAATGAGCCCTTCTCGTGACCGAACAACTCACTCTCGATCAGATTCTCATTGATTGCAGCACAGTTCACCGCCTGAAAGACCTCGTTTGCTCGCCGACTGGCTTTGTGAATCGCCCGCGCCACACGCTCTTTTCCCACTCCGGACTCTCCGCGGATCATAACCGTAGATGACGATCCGGCCACCTTGCAGATCATTTTCTTAACGCGCTCCATCTCGTCGGACTGGCCGATTATTTCGTCATCGATCCTGTTCAGCTGTCCAAGCGCGTTTTGAACGACCTTGAGCAACTGGTCTCGATCTATCGGCTTTTCAAGATAGTCGAATGCCCCGCCTCTGAGTGCTTCTTTCACGGACTCAACGGAGCCGTGGGCAGTCATCATAACCACGATGATAGAGGGATCCAGTTTTAAGAGCTCAGTTAGCAAAGTCAGACCGTCCATTCCTGCCATCTTGTAATCTGTGAGCACGAGATCAAATTGATTTTCGCGCGCGAATCTCAATGCCTGCTCGGCGCTCTGGGCAGCAGTAACCTGATAGCCGTCATCTTCCAAAATTAGCGTATAGATTTCGCGCTGGTTCTTCTCGTCATCAACAACCAGCACTTTGTTCCTTGGCATGCTCTAACCTCAAATTAGAAATCGTCCACCAACTCCTTCATTAACAACTTGAACTGTTAATTCTCAAACTGAAACGTTCGAACTGACGGAAGGAAACGTCACAATGAAAGTAGCTCCTCTTGTTGGTTCGCTCTCGACGACAATCGAACCGTGATGTTCTTCGACGATTGCCTTGGTGACTGCAAGCCCCAGGCCAAACCCTGCCTGCTTTGTGGAGAAGTAAGGCTCGAAGATCTTACCGAGAGCCTCTTCACTGATCCCAACACCGGTATCGCTCATCGAAACTCGAACTACGCCGTCCGATCTGGCCAGCTTCACATCGAGCTGGCCTCCGTTTGGCATTGCCTGCAGTGCATTGATTGCGATGTTCGAGAAGCACGACTTGAGCCTCTCGCGATCACCGCGAATCTCCAGTGGACCCGGATCCTCCTCAAGTATTACCTTAACACCCTGCTCGTCAGCTTGCGGACGGACCAGAGCTATCGTTTCGTCAACGAGATTACGGATGTCTACGGTCTCGACTGCCAGGCGTGCCGGGCGGCCATAATTTAATAGATCGCTCACCAGTCGTTTCAGGCGAGCGACCTCATCTCGGATCGACGAGAGTATTCGGTTGAGCTGTTCACGCTTCCTCTGATCCTCGGGAGCGTATTTTGTCGCGACGTGATCTATTGAGAGGTTTATCACGTTAAGCGGGTTTCGGATTTCGTGGGCCACCGCTTGAGTAAGACGACCAATCGCTGCCTGTCGCTCCGCCGTGTTCAGCTTATCTTCAAGTTCTCTCTTCGCCTTTACCCCGGCGATCATCTCATTAAACGTTGACGCCAGTTGTCCAACTTCATCGCGGCGCTGCACATCAACCTTGAAGTCTATATCGCCGGCAGCTACGCGTCTCGCCGCATTAGCAAGTTGTTGGATTGGCCTAGTAAAGCTCGAGCCGATTATGACCGCAATACCCAGTGCGAGCAGCAGCAACACGGCGGTCGCAAGAAGCCTGACGTTTGAAAGCTCGCGGCTTCGATCAGATAGCGTTCGCGAAGCCTCATCTATTTTGGAAGTGATCGAATCCGGGTTTGTGACAATTACGATCCAAAATGGTCCCTTGGCAGTGGTGAATGGAATATTGTAGGTCCTTACCGAGCTCCCGTGGATCAGGAGCTCACCTTCGACCGGGTCTCCAAGGCTTTCCGCTGTTACTTCCGTATCAGGGACCGAAATCGTCCCGCCGTCCAGTTCGGGTAGTGTAGTATCGCTCACTGCTCCAAATTGATCGGCTACGATAATGTGCTCTACTGTATCGGGCAAGGTAATCTCGCCGGCTTGTATTTGCTTGTACAGATATCGCACCGAGTTCAAATTCTTAATGGCAAGGTAAGTTGCCTTCGCGAAATCAGTGAATCCTGAGTTGACGGCATTATTGACCTGAGCACTCTGCTGGATGACTTCTTCTGACGCACGCTCCTGGGCCCATTTATCAAGGGCCAGGACCAGTCCAATCGTTAAAAGGAGAAACGACGAGAGCAGCAGGATGAGCCGCATCCGAAAGCTAATGTAAAACTTTACATCTTCAGCCATTGCTTTAGGTCCAGCAGTTTGATGCTGTTGTTATATGCAGTGTGTGCCAGTAGCTTCAACGAAACGATACCGTTATGCATTTTAGCATAGAGCCCAGGACGTACCGTAGACAGTCGAGTCCGCAAGTAATGGTTTCTGGCTTCTTGTTTCCGGTTTCTGTCTTCCGTGTTAAATCTGCATCATTTTTTCTGCGTTAATCTGCGTCATCTGCGGATGTGTTCGCGCCTTGATAACGACTTTAACCTGGGCGCGCTCGTTCATCGCACACCAGATTAACGCAGAGGAACCAGAAACCAGATACCATTACTGCAGATCGGACCGTCTACGGACATGAGACTTCAGCCTTAGCATTAAGAGTCGCGAAGACGACCTCTAATGAATCACCTTAAGATGGGCTTTGACTGTTGGAGAGGATGGAGCGGGTGACGAGGCTCGAACTCGCAACTTTCAGCTTGGGAAGCTGACACTCTACCATTGAGTTACACCCGCTTGATCTAACCGCTTTCAACGCGGCTATGTTAATTCCATCCACCAGGCATGTCAATGCAGGCCTGGCACTGCGTACCTCGCTATGAAAAGAATCGCAAACAAATAAATCAGCCAGTGCGCTTCCCTACCTCGACCGGTCACGACCTTGAGCAGCGCATAAGAAATAAATCCAAACGCAATTCCATCGGTGATGCTGAATGTCAGCGGCATCACAATCAACGTAAGAAACGCGGGTAACGCTTCAGTAAAATCGTTCCAGTCGATATCTCGTACTGAGCGAATCATCAGGCTGCCCACCACTATCAGCGCCGGTGAAGTCACCGGATAAAGCGTGAAGGTTCGAGCGATCTGCTGACCTTCCACATTGATTACTTCCTGGACTGCAAAGCCCCCGCTGATCATCTGCACAATCGGAGAAAAGAACATCGCGATTACAAACATTCCCGCAGTCACAAGAGCCGCCAGCCCTGTTCGTCCTCCAACCGCGACTCCCGCAGCGCTCTCGATGTAGCTGACCATCGTGGTATTCCCCGAAAGCGCCGAACCTACCGTACCAATCGCATCTGCCAGCAACGCTCGTCCGGCTCGAGGTAACTTCCCTTCCTTCATGAGACCGGCCTGCTTGGCTATCCCAATCAATGAACCTACAGTGTCAAACAAATCCAAAAAGAAGAATATCAAGATAACCGCGATGAGATTTTGCTTTAAGGCAGTCCACACATCTAATTGAAAAGCTGTAGGTAAGACTGAAGGCGGGACGCTAAGCACCGAACCTGGATTCTTTACGATTCCGGTAAACAACCCCGCAACCGCTCCGACGAGAATGCCAATGAGTATCGCTCCATTCACTCTCCGAGCAATCAAAATTATCGTCGTTCCCAAACCCAGAAGCGCAATCAGCACGGGTTTGCTGCTGAGGTTTCCCAGCGTGACGAACGTGTTTGGATCAAGTCGAACAATGCCTGCCCACTCCATACCGATAAGCGTTATCAGCAATCCGATTCCGACCGCTATCGCAGACTTCAGCGAATCCGGTACAGACGCTACGATCATCTCACGCAGACCGAATGATGCGGTCGCAACGAAGACGATGCCAGACAGGAAGACTGCTCCAAGAGCGACCTGCCAGGGAATCTTCATCGTCAAAACCACGACATATGCAAAGAAAAAGTTGTGGCCCATCGCAGGAGCAACCGCCACGGGATAATTGGCGAGGAACGCCATCAATACCGTCGCGAATGCGGTTATCAGGCAGGTCGAAGTAAAGACTGCGTCGGCGTCCATTCCGGCGGCTCCAAGAACGACGGGCTGAACAAAAATTATGTAAGCCATCGTCGCGAACGTGGTCAGTCCTGCAAGGGCTTCGATCCGTACGCTTGTGCCGTTTTCCTTTAACTTAAAGTAGTCCTTGAGCATTGGTCAGAAGGTACACCAAAGACTCAGTGCGAGCTATTTAACTGCGATTGGAGCGAGAGTAACTTTAGAACTTACGGAAAACTTCAGAGGGACAGCTTTAGGATTGAATCTATGATTCCGGGCGTTTCTTGCTAACGTGGGGCTTAAGCCTGCTATACGTATCCAGAACTTCCTGTTTGTGATGAGGATTGCTCTTATCAAGGATGACGTGACGAACCATAACCAGGAGCTTCTCGCGCTTCCCCGCAAATCGACCTGTTAGCGGTCGTTGACCAGTCACATCCACAAGGCCTTCGCGAACCCATTGCCAAAATTGCTTCTGAGTCGTCCAGAACTCATTGTCATTGGCGCACACGATGCGTGCTGTTTTTTTCGCGCTTCGCTTTGCGGGAGCGGTTTCCATAACCCAGCTTCACTCCTTGGTCAAAACCTAAATCACCTCTACGACCTTTGCCCCAATTTCTGCCGGACTCTTGACTACGTGAATGCCGGCAGCTTCCATTGCTGCCATCTTTTCGGCAGCAGTTCCCTTCCCGCCCGCAATGATTGCGCCTGCGTGTCCCATTCGTCGTCCGGGAGGAGCAGTCTGTCCAGCGATGAATCCGATTACCGGCTTGTTCATGCGAGTGCGAACAAATTCAGCTGCCTGCTCTTCAGCAGTTCCGCCAATCTCACCGATCATTACAACCGCTTCCGTCTCTGGATCAGCCTGGAAAAGACTCAAAGCATCGACAAAGTTGGTTCCGATTATTGGATCGCCGCCGATGCCAATTGCGGTAGATTGACCGAGACCTAGATTCGTCAACTGATGAACGGCTTCATAAGTCAGGGTCCCGCTCCTCGAAACGACGCCTATGCGACCTTCAGCGTGGATGTGGCCAGGCATTATGCCAATCTTGCACTTGCCGGGCGAGATGATCCCCGGACAATTCGGTCCGATGAGCCTTGTAGAGCGATCGCGCAAATAGTCAAAGGCGCGAATCATATCGATCGCAGGAATTCCTTCGGTAATGCAAACAGTGAGTGGCAGCTTCGCATCGGCCGCTTCCATAATTGCATCGGCGGCGAAGGGTGGAGGAACATAGATTACACTCGCATTTGCATCGGTGCCTTTGACAGCGTCTTCCACAGTATCGAAGATCGGCACGTCCTTGTGTTTGGTTCCACCCTTTCCTGGTGTTACACCCGCAACTATCTTGGTGCCGTAGGCGATCATCTGCGCGGCGTGAAACGAGCCTTCCTTGCCGGTTATTCCCTGCACGACTACGCGAGTGTTCTTGTCAACGAGAATGCTCAAATAAGACTCCTGACAAAAAGCTTGTTACGCACGACTAAAGGACGAGCAATATAACACGCTGATAAAATCATTGTGAAGGCGAGGCGCAGTCCAAAGAAAGTCCTCGGAAGAATTTCTTGCCATGCGTACACCTGGCGAATCAAACAAATCAAAACACCAGTGTGTATCGGGGAACTCTCTTCCTCTGTGGCAAGGCCCCTGACAATTGACAAATCTACACAGCGTAGAGTACAACGCTCGACGAGGCGAGTTGATCACATCTACCGATGGCGCTCGTTGAAGCGGCAGCCAGCATCTCCCTGGCCTCTCAATTTAAGTAGCCTATTCTTGAATCAAATTTTCTCCGACGTCCGCGAGGTAGCTCGTTTGGTTCCACAAGAAATCTCTCACTATAAGATCATTGATAGAATCGGCGCGGGCGGGATGGGCGAAGTCTTTCTAGCCGAGGATATCCGGCTTGATCGCAAAGTTGCGATCAAAATGTTGCCGGCAAAATCAATCGGCAACGACCAGGCAAAGAAACGACTGTTCCGAGAAGCAAAGGCCGCGGCCACTCTCGACCATCCCAATATCTGCTCGATCTATGAAGTCGGCGATGAAGGTGACTGCGCGTTCATCGTGATGCAGTACGTGGAAGGAAGCACTCTCTCACGCATCATCAAGAATAATGCGCTCTCGCCGCTTGAAGTGGTGGATATCGGAATTCAGGCTGCCCAGGCACTCGCAGAAGCTCACTCATGTGGAGTCATTCATAGAGACATAAAGCCTCAAAATCTCATTATCACTCCGCGCGGTCAGGTAAAGATTCTCGACTTTGGCCTCGCGAAAATTATTCGAGATGACGGCGACAGCGGAACCGGTCAAACAGAGAGTCGTCTGACTGATACTGGAGAAGTCGTAGGTACGGTCGGCTATATGTCGCCGGAGCAGCTTCGAGATCTGCCTGTTGACGCTCGCAGCGATATATTCTCGCTTGGCGTTCTGCTTTACGAATGTGCCACAGGCAAGTCGGCTTTCGTTGGATCCACTAAAATCCAGATCTCGCTGCAGGTCATCGAAGTAAACCCAAAGAGACCGTCTGAATGCGGTGCGGACATTCCTGGCGAGTTGGATGAAGTCATACTCAAGTCGATCGCCAAGAACGTCGAGGACCGTTATCAATCAGCGAATGCCCTCCTCGCCGACCTTCGCAAGCTGGAAGCGATTCTTCAGGGCAGCAGCCTGAACACCAGACCGTTAACTCCGTCGCCTCAATCTCGTCCCTCAACAAGTTCAGCAATCCTCTCGGGAAAGATCAAAGCAATTCCTTTTCCTCTTAAGATTGGTGTGTCGCTGGTCATACTTGCAACGCTGGTTACATGGCTCGGCTTCAGCATCTGGCGTGGATCTTCTGCGGTACCGTCAGCGGAAGCTCGTCAATGGTATGAACAGGGGATTCGTGATATGCGCGCGGGGACATATTATCAAGCGAGCAAGGAGCTGGAACAATGCATCGCGCTCGACAATGATTTCGCTCCTGCGCATGCGCGCCTTGCTGCGGCATATCTTGAAATCGACAATACCGACAGAGCGATGGAAGAGCTTCTGCAGGCGCTCGCTCTGACGCCCAACAGATCGAGTCTCTCAAGTCAGGACAGCCTTTACCTCGACGCAGTCGCAGCCACAATACGACGCGAATTCCCAAAGGCAATCGATTACTATCGCGAACTCGCCGATAAGGCAGGAGAGTCTGACAAAGCCAGCGCGCTGATGGACCTCGGGCGCGCATACGAGCGTAACGAGCAAACGGAGAAGGCTCAGGAAAACTACCTGGCTGCAACGCAAAAAGATCCGAATTCGGCTGCCGCATTCCTTCGACTTGCCATAGTCTACGGCCGGCGTCAGGATGCGAAGGCTGACGGCGCGTTCGACGAAGCTCAGAAGTATTACCGGCTAATGAGCAATCAGGAAGGAATGGCCGAGGCTTTCTATCAGCGAGGCGCCCTCCTCGCCAAACTCAAAAAGCTAGCTGATGCAAAATCCAGTTTGGAAGAGGCTCTCAAGTTGTCTCTGAATCTGGCGGATAACAAATACCAGTTGGTTAAGACTCAACTTCAACTAAGCAGCGTTTACTACAACGAAGGAAACACCGAGCTATCGAAGAAATTTGCAACCGATGCCATCGAGCTGGCGCAAAAAAGCCGCATTCAAAATCTCGCAACAAACGGGTTGATTGACCTCGGTTATACCTTGTTGTCCCGCGGAGAATTCAGCGAGGCTCGCAAGTACTTTCAGCAGGCGCTTGACTTTGCACAGCGGGATAAAGCGGCTAGCGCCGAGGCCAGAGCGTTGCGCGCGTTTGGCAGCCTCAATCAACAACAGGGCAACCCCGCCGAGGCGATATCTTTCCTCGAGCGGGCTCTAAGCTTCTATCGACCGGCGGGATACCGTAAAGAAGCCTCGACTGTCCTTCTCTTGCTCGGTCGTGCTTATCGAGATAAAGGCGATTATGAAACCGCCTTTAACAACTTCAATCAGACGCTCAGCCTGGCTACCGAATTGAACGATCAGGCTCTGATGGCCTCCTCGCACGTGAGTATTGCCATTCTGCGGGGCAGCGAGCAAGAGATTTATCCTGAGGCGATTTCCCATCTTGATGAGAGTTACAAAATCAATGATTCATTGGGCGTCAAAAAGGACATGGGATACGACCAAATGAATAAGGGCAGTTTCTTATGGCGGCTTGGTCGTTATCAGGAAGCACGAACTGCCCTGGATCTCGCCTATTCCATTGCCAACCGTCCGGAGGCAAGTCTTAAAACTGTCCTCGCGTGGATACATTTGACTAATTCACAAGTAGCTTTGAGCCAACAGCGCTTCGATGATGCAAAGACGAAAGGACAAGAAGCGTTGGATGCGGCAGGCACCGAATTCCGAGATGTAGCTCTTCAGGCCAAGTACACCATTGGACTTGCCACTGCACAATTGGGGCAAGCTCCGGCAGCCAGAAAGCTTTGTGAAGAAGCAGTCGTAATGGCGAAAGAATTGAAGATTCCGAGGCTGGAATCAAGCGCATTACTCGCCCTTGCGGAAGTTCAGCTTAACAACAATGATCCCGCACACGCGCTGCTCACGGTAAGACAGGCCCAGGCAATGTTCGCTAAAGCAGGACAGCAGGATTCAGAATGGCAGGCATGGCTCCTCGCCGGTCGCGCGAGCCAACGATCAGGCAACCGATCTGATGCCCAAGTCTGCGCTTCGCGCGCAGATTCTCTCTGCAATGGCCTTAAAGACAAATGGGGGAATGAATCCTACGAGAGTTATCTGCGCCGGCCGGACATCGAAAACTATCGCAGGCAGTTGGCGGTATTGCTGGTGGATGCAAAATAACTCGAACCTCACAATGAAAAGGAGACTGGAACTATGTTGCCCGTAACTCAAATGCCTATGTTTAAGCAATTCTCATCGTTTCTCTGTTTCAGCAGCCGCGAGCCCGATCCGGGCGGCGGAGGCGCAGGCGGAGGGAAGAAGCCGACAAAGCCCACCAAAGGCAAAGGCGGCAAAAAAGGTGTTGGCGGGAAGGCAAAGAAAAAAAGCTCAAAAAAACGATAATGATTTAGAGTAACCGTGGCTCGCGAATACATCAAATACTGAATGGTGAGCCACGAACAGCCCTTCAACCGGCCCTTAAGCGACCACTACTCGGCGGATCAACAAAGCTCGTCAGAATAGTCAGGGCCGTGCTTTGTCTTTAGTGAGTTCAGATTTCCAACAAACTTTGCGGTTCGCGCAACTTTTGTCGCAGGTCTTGAAAACTTATGAGTGAACAGAAGGAAGTAGGGGCGAGAGCTCTGCTGCAGAACGCCGAAGAAGCCACGAGCCGGCCGGGATCTGCCTTGCGTCTGTCGGCGTTTCTTAAATCCTTTGAGCGTAAGGCAAAACTCTCACGAAAAGATCGCCTTAGAATCGTCGAGCAGGCGCTCTTGTTGCTCAACATGAACTATGTGCATCTGCCCCTGAAGCGCGCGATGCATGCAGTCGATCCGATTCAAAGACTCAAACTCCTGAGGTTTCGTCTGCTGGAGATGAAAGAAAGCGAGTTACCAAGCGATCTGGGATTCCACCAGCGGATGATGGAGATATTTGCATCCACCCGAGACTTGCACACGATGTACTTGTTGCCCTCGCCGTTCAAGGATCACGTCGCTTATCTGCCTTTTCTGATCGAGCAGTACTACCAGGAAGACAGGCGCGGCGCGAGGGCAGAAAAATTCCTGGTGTCGAGAGTAGTAAACGAATACTTCGAATCGATTCCTAATGCAGGGGAGGAAGTGCTGTCGTTCAAACCGGGAGTCGAGGTGCTCTATTGGAATGGTGTGCCGATACGACGGGCGATCGAGCTAAACGGTGAATCGCAGGCCGGCAGCAATATCGGCGCGCGATTCGCTCGCGGTCTCGACAATCTGACAATACGGCCGCTGGAATCATCGCTGCCACCTGATGAGGTCTGGGTGAATGTGACTTATCGCACGGAACAAGGCAAGACCCTTACGCTTTCTCAGGAATGGCTGGTACATAAGACAATCGATACCGAAAAATCGGAGCTAGCATCAAAAGGCACAAGAAAAAAACGGGCTGCGATCGATATAAAAAAGACAAAGATAAACTTTGTCCGGAAAACACTGTTTGCTCGCCGCGATCTGGATATCGGAAAGCCTCTACGGGGTATTCTCCATGCTGAAACCAGAAGAGTGGACCGGAGAGAGATCGGTTACATTCGACTCTATACCTTCGACGTCGATGACCCCGATTTATTCGTCAGAGAGTTCGCGAAGCTAATTTCCTCGCCACACTTTCCTCAGGAGGGCTTGATCATCGATGTGCGAGGCAATGGGGGCGGTAAAATCAGAGCAGGCGAACGATTGCTTCAGTTGTTTACCCCACGGCCCATTAAACCTGAGTTATTCGAATTCCTGAACACTCCGCTGAATCTGGAGATCTGTCGCCTGGCGCCAAAGAGGTGGCGGTTGGACCGTTGGGCGGACTCGATTGCTGAGTCGGTTGTTACCGGTGCGACCTACTCCAGTGGCTTTCCATTGAACTCTGAAAAGTCATGCAACGACATCGGACAGAAGTACCACGGTCCGGTACTGCTGATCACCGACGCTTTGTCCTACAGCACCACTGATATGTTTGCAGCCGGATTTCAGGACAACGAAATCGGCGAAGTTCTCGGAACGAGCGATAACACCGGAGCAGGCGGCGCAAATGTCTGGTGGTATCAGGACCTGATGAATGCGGTCAAGGACAGCAAACGGTCGCCCTTCAAACCGCTGCCGCGGGGCGCAGATATCCTGCTCGCCGTTCGTCGCAGCATTCGCGTCGGCTCGCATGCCGGAAGACCTCTCGAGGAACTCGGAATAATTCCCGACCGCCGACATTACATGACGAAGCGCGACATAATGAAAAGTAACGAAGACCTCATCGCGAGGGCCGCAAGGATACTGGCCAGCAAACCGATCTACAGGCTTACCGGGTCGTCGATCGAGACAAAGAATGGGCGGCGAGGGATAGTGGTCGCAGCGAGCTCAAAAGTCAGGCGCGGCAATCGGGCAAAGGTAATTGTTCGCGTCGATGTTTACGTAGACGGACGCCCGGTCAAATCTTTCTTTGCGAGTGACGGTGCAATCCGAAACAAAAGACTCATATTGGGCAACGAAGAGAAGGCTGAAGTATTGCTGGAAGCTCGTGACCGTGCAAACACGCTCGTGGCAGCGTATCGGATGAAACTCTAGTTCAGAGGACCTTGAGCTGAGGTTTCAGATTGCAAACCGCAGGATCGGGCCCATCTTATTACCACACGAACGGAACGAGACGATGGGGAACACGTCTTTGGTAGTCCGCATATCCGGGCAGGGTCCCCGATAGAAATCGTTCCTCGTCAAAGAGTCGCCAAATTAAGAACGGCATCGTCGCGACAATCGGCAGAAGTCCCCAATATGAGCCAAGCGCCAGAGGCGTGCCAACAAAGTACAATAAGGCGCTCGCATACATCGGATGGCGAACAATTGCGTACGGTCCAGTTGAAATGACCCGCTGATTCTCTGCGATCTCGATTGTTGCTGACGTGAACGTGTTTTCGCGATAGACAATGGAAATGAGATAGAAAGCAACTGCGACGAGGCAGTCTCCGGCCACAACTACGCCAGATGTCACCGAAAACCATCCGAAGCGATGGTCAAGCGCGGGCACGACCAGAAGCGCGATGAAGCCGATCGATGTAAAAAGCATGATGATCTTCTGAACTGGCCGCTTCTCCGCTGTCGGACCGCCGCTCATGCGACGCTGGAGAAGCGCCGGATCTCTTTTCATAAGATCAACGGTAGTGAGCGCGGACGCGCCGAAGAATATCACCAGATAAACCCATGCTTGCCAATATCGTACGGTCCCAGCCGCGACGAACAAGAGAAGGCCCATCACAATCGCAAGCATCGCCAGGGCCAACCACGCTCTGGCGCGCAGATTGTTCATTGAGCTATTGCGCATAATTTGGTTGGTTCGGATAGTTCTAGAATTGCAACAGCAGCGCCGTTGATGCGACCACGAAGTATTCTTTCAAAGGAAGCGTTCTTACATAGCAGGTGAGGCGAGTTGTTCTCTTTGCGAGCTTTGCGTCTCTGCGCGAACCCGGTACTCATTAGCTTGAAAGTTACATTTCCGCAAAGACGCAAAGATCCGCAAGCTCGCAGAGAGACTAACTGTGCTTCTGTGATGTTCCCCGTTTCTGTTCTTGCAAAACCTTGCCCGACAGAATGTATCGCGTGGTTCCCTTCACGCTTGGACAACATGCAGCATCCTTCGGTCCGTAATTCAGAGTATCCAACAAGATTGAATTGTCCTCGACCGACTTAAGCTCGACGCCGCGCGCTGACTTACCCCTGCCCCCTACGTCTGCATGTGTGAGCGCCGTTAGCTTGCCTTCGTTTCTTACGAAGACCGCAAGATACTGGATTGACAGATTCGTCCCGCGCTGACCTTCAATTGTGTACAGTACGACCGTTTCGGGCACGCCGTCGTGTGTCAGGTCTCCAGAAACCACCTTCCGTACTTCCTTGTATTCCTCACCTCGTTCGCGACGCGCCTGCGCCGCAATGTAGGCGTCGATTACTGCTGTATCCTGGTCCTGGCGCGCGGAGACGCTGATCGGTAAGGACAGCAGGAGCATGACTAAAGTGGCGAGCCCATTTTTTGCGATATCGCGACGTATCATATCGTCGATTGTACTCTGATTACCGAGAACCGCCAGGCTATGAGCTTCACTTTCGCTTGTAAGTGCCCATTATTTTTCCTTCACCCAATACGTGGCCCTTCATTGCACTTTCAACGTCGCTCTTTGTAGCTCCGGCTTTCAGATTCAGAACGCTGTCCAGCGCGTATAGCTTGAAATAATATCGGTGCGCATTTCCCTTTGGAGGACACGGTCCGCCATAACCTATACGCGAAAAGTCATTCTTCCCTTGTTTGGCTCCACTAAGCACGTCCTCCTTTGCGGGGATCGCCTCGGGAAGTTCTGTAGTCGCCGCCGCTAAATCATAAATCACCCAGTGGACCCAGGTTCCGGAAGGCGCGTCGGGATCGTCGCAAATGATAGCAAGGCTCTTAGTTCCTTCCGGAGACTTGTCCCAGCTCAGGGCGGGAGAGATGTCTTCTCCGTCACAGGTATGTTTTTGAGGGATCGGTTGTCCGTTAGCAAAAGCGGCACTCTTAATTTGAATTGTCATTGGCGCGCTCCTCTCAGTCGATACTGTTGCATTATCAGCCTTGGAGCAACTTGCTGCGCATCCGAACAGCAACACTATGGAAGCGAATAAGGCTTTCTTGCGAGTCAATTGCATAGCGCTAGGAAACTCCGTTCCGGCCCACGTTTGATTATGTTTAATACATGATACTCCCGCTTCTGACTTCCATACGAGCTCTATTATCGTGTGTACCTTGGATTGTTTATCAGTCTCTGCGTTTTCATCAGACAAGGCCCCAAAATTATTGCGGAGGTCGTCGCAAAAAGTACTCATTTGAATGCACTTACTGTTAATTCTGACAGTATCAACACTGCGAAACGTCGAATAAGATAGAATGCGGTTCGTCTCTTTCAGGCCATCTGCAAGCCTTTTTTTTAAAATTGCAGAATGAGTGATCAATGTAGGTCTTGCAATTTGAGCGAGCCAGTCCCAGAAGATTGCGGAAGCAATAGAAGCCCTTTTCAGGCAAACGCGCTGACTCGCTGTTCTTGTGCGTAACCGAAGTTCTCGGGACCAGTTCACACGGTTTCAATGTGAGGCTACAGCCATGTCCAGACTACGACTAATCAAGTGGGCAGTCATAACTAGTTGGGCGATCGGAGCGATTCTGCTAGTTGTATCTGTTTCGCTCTCAGGAACCGATTCGCCACGAACCGATTCTGCGCGAAACAGCACGGTTGGGAGTCCGGATGATTATGTGGGCAGCGAAGCATGCTCTGCCTGCCATGATGCGGAATTCAATAGCTTCAACAAGACAACGCATTCGCGTCTCGTCAAGGCAAACTGGAAGAGCGAGCGTCAGGGTTGCGAGTCTTGCCACGGGCCGGGCAAAGAACATGTAGACGGCGGCGGTGACAAGACAAAAATCCGAACTTTTGAAAACGAAACCGCAAAACAGATTTCAGAAATCTGTCTCAATTGCCACGCCGGTAAGGATGAACACAACAACTTCCGCCGCGGCGAGCATTGGCGCAATGACGTTTCGTGCACTGATTGTCATTCCCCTCACGCCTCTTCACATACGCCAGCAGTATCTCCACTAAGAAGCGACGGCTCCTCGTCGCTCTGGCCTGTCGGACCATTTGCGGCACACGCGAGCGACTTCGCTCCGAGACGTATGCTCAAGAAGCACGAGGTTCTGCTTTGCATGTCCTGCCACAACGAAACCAAGTCTCAATTCAACAGGCCATTCCATCATAAGGTGCTTGAAGGAGCGATGAATTGCAGCGACTGCCACAATCCGCACGGGGGATTCGAGCTCAAACAGGCTCGGCTCGCTTCGGGAGCGGATGCGGCATGCTTGAAGTGTCACTCAGACAAACAGGGCCCGTTCATTTACGAACACGCACCTCTAAAAATTGAAGGCTGCGCTATCTGTCACGACCCACACGGATCGGCAAATCCAAAACTGCTTAAGCGAAGTAATGTCGCCCAGCTTTGCATAGAGTGTCACAGCAACATTGGCACAGTAGCCGGCGAGGATCCGACGGCGGGAGCGCAAGTTCCCCACGACCTTTCCAATCCGCGTTACCGCAACTGCACGATTTGCCATATGAAGATTCATGGATCCAACGCGAGCAGCAAGTTCTTCCGATAGCACTGGCTCAGGAGGGAGCGCCATGTACCAGAGATCCGCATTCCGGTGGTTTCCGGCGTTGATACTGACGGCGGGACTTCTATTCGCGCCAAGCGGCGAAAAGGCATTTGCTCTCCAGGATAAGCCAGGAGACGGCGGTGAAACTCAATCCAAACCTGACGACAAGACTCAATCCAAACCTGCCGATAAGAAGGCTGACTCGAGTCAGACTACATCACAGCAGGCCACCGGCTCTCAGGAGCCGACAGCCCAGAATACAAACTGGGGACCTTACGAAGTCTTTTCAAGCGTTGAGTTCGGAGTTCGAGGGATTGGCATAAACGGCAACGGCAATAAGTTCCGAAGCGACCAAAACTACGATCCGGGCTTCAGGATTTTTGACGCCAGCTTGATGATGAGGTCTACCGGTGCGGAAGGATTTTTGTTCGATGAGTTGATGATCAACACTTTTGGCTGGAGCAATGACCCCAACCGTTTCGTGCGGGCGAGTGCGACCAAGACCGACCTATACAAGTTCAATGCGGTCTATCGGCGAATCGACTACTTCAACAGCCTTACAAATTTCGCCGCTCCCGCGGGCATTCCAAACAGCGAGCACACATTCAACACTCAATTCAAGCAGGGCGATTTCGATCTGACCCTTTGGCCGGCCCATCAGAAGTTCCGGCTGAATCTGGGATATTCGCTTGATTTCAATAGTGGACCTTCAGTAACCACCAGTCGATACTCGAGCGATGAGTTCCCGGTGCTCGCGCCAATAAGGTTTGCCGCGCATGACTATCGCGTTGGGTTCGATTCGAAGCTGTGGCTCTTCGACATCTCGTTCCTGCAGGGATGGCGCTTCTACAAAGAGGACACCACCTATTTCATCGACCAGCAACAGCCGGGAAACAATACGACCAACACCACTGTGATCGACACCTATCAACGCGACGTTCCGACGCGCGGAAAATTACCGTTCACGCGCTTTAGTCTGCATACTTTCCTGGCAAAGCGAGTCGACATCACGGGCCGGTACATCTACGCGAGCGGCACCGCCGAGTCCACCTTTTTCGATAATCTAACCGGTACAAACTCTTCAAACCAAAAAGTCAAATCAGACGCGATCTCGATACTGGGAAATGCCAAGCGACCCAACGCGCTGGGCGATATAGGCGCGACCGTCATTGTGACGCCGTGGCTGAGGATCTCCGACAGTTTCCGGGTGCAAACCTTCCGGATAAACGGAGGAGACTTCTTCAACCAGGTAACCCAGATTCCGGTATCGTCGACGCCAGTTGTGGTGACCAACAAGCAGGAGTTCGAAACCACAAAATATCGTCGGTTCTTGAACCTGCTTGAAGGCGACGTCGACCTCAATAAACGTCTTTCTTTCCATCTCGGCTACCGCTACACAGACAGGCACATTGAGCTGCTGAGCCGATCTGTGACGATAGGCCAGCCCCCGCCAGTAGTTGAACCGGACAAGTTTGATAACCAGACAAACGCTTTCATATTCGGGCTCAAGGCGAAGCCGGTCAAAATGTGGACTCTCTATTTCGACCTCGAGCATGGCGAAAGCGACAATGTCTTCGTTCGTACCGCCAATTACGACTACACCAACGTTCGCGCGAGAAGCATTGTGCGTCCCAACCAGAGGCTCAGCTTCAACGCGTCGCTGATCACTAAAGACAACAGCAACCCAACGGTGATAAACGAACGGAACTTTGGCGCGGAGATCGACACTCGAATCTTCAGCGGCTCGGCGGATTGGACTGTAAGCGAAACGCTGAATTTGACCGGAGGTTACACTTATTTCCATGTGAACAGCGACATAATCGTTCAATTCAATACCGCGAACGGGGTAGTAAACGTAATACCGGCTCAGTATTTCATGAGGGACCACTTCGCGTTTATCACCGCCTACTGGCAAGCTCACAAACGAGTGAACGTTTACGCCGCATATCGTTTTCACAACGATCAGGGACAGGGAGACCGCTTAACAACGCCGCTGATATTCATAAATTCCTATCCCTACCAGCTCACGTCACCTGAGGTGAAGGTCTCGGTAAAGGTGCACAGGAACATAGACTGGATCGCGGGCTATCAGTACATCGATTACAAAGAGCAGTTCGCGAACAATCAGTTCTATCAGGCACATCTGCCATACACTTCGTTGCGAGTCTATTTCGGCCGGGCGGACTAAAACGGAGTTGCGGAGTTGGTTCGGATCTCGCAGAATTGAGCAGCCTCAGAAGGACGCTGCCGCAAAGGTCGGCAGCCTACAGTAACGTTGCCGTTTGTAGCGACGTTTGCGTCGTCGCTGTCACATCCAATTATCGAAAGGAAGGATCCGCAGACCATGCAAAGAAAAATTGAGGTGACTAAGAAAGTTTTTGCGATCATCGCTATAGCATCCATCGCCGCTCTTGTTTGCACCCGCAGCAGCGCCGGTACTTCTGTCGCAGCGGCAGATGCGGCCGCGACCTACAAAGCAAAATGCGCAAGCTGTCACGGCGCCGATGGCGGCGGGCAAACTGCGACAGGCAAGAAACTGAAGTTGAAAGACCTGCGTGGGGCAGAGGTGCAAGGCATGAGCGACGACCAGCTCCTCGCAGTCATTTCAAAGGGCAAAGGCAAGATGCCCGGTTATGAAAAGAGTCTGGGCGCAGCGACCTGCAAAGGCCTGGTTGCTTATATTAGAGGGTTGAAGAAGTAGGCTAATTTACGCCGGCGCGCGTAGTGAGCGATCCGTTTTCGTGCGCCGGCTGTATCTCTTTGGCTGAATCAGTTCTGGTAGAATTCCGTCGGTCCGATTCCCCGATCGTGGATACCAGTAAACGATGTTGTGCGTAGTCAAAGCTCTCACAGCCACCCGCCCTTGAAGCCTGCGCGATGTAATCCCGCAACGATATAAGGCGAGCGCCGCATGATGTTCCAGATCAGACCGGTGCGGTAGTTCTCGATCATAAGCGCCACTGGCCCCTGGTCAATCCCAAAGTGATACGGCGTCACCCACCAGCCAGTAGGGCTGTCCGGCACTTCGTAAGTTCGATTGAACGAGGGCTTGAAGCCGTACCGCTTTGTCATTCCCAGATTGAGGCTGGCCATCTCGCGGATGGTAGGAATCACAATCTCTGGCGCAAACGGCAGTGATGCAACTGCCACCCACGGCGCCAACGTGCCATCGTCTGGACCAAATGGCACTCCGCGCGCATAGTAATCATAGAACTCTCGCTCGACCCCCTTGACCGTCCGTTTTTCCCACGCGGGCCCGTCGGTCGCCGTAATCCCCCAGCAGAATTCACCATAGCCTTCGAATTGGCGCGGGTTGCGTTTGGCATATTCCTGCTGAATATAGGTCGCGCTGCAGCTGTTCTCGAAATAGTCGCTATCGTGTTCGCGCATGAACGCATCCCGCAGCCCACGGAAATCGATCCAAAGGTGTGAGAGCTGGTGGGTGAAGAGTGGCCCCGAGTAAAGGAACTCGCGACCATAGATCTTCTCCCATCGGTAGGTCGAGCAGTACGCGGCATAACTCTCAGGCGGTAGAGAGAAGGTCGGTGAGCCGAGGGCAAGCAGATACACCAGCAGCGCCTCATCGTAACCCGTCCAATAGTGAGGTATGAAACCAGTTTCCGGCCGCCAGCCGTGTGAGATCGCAGCATTACCATTCGTCGCCCACTTCCAATCGGCGCGGCAATAGAGCTCGTCGACCAGCCTGCGTAATTCAGCCTCCTCCTCTGTATCAGCATCGAAATAGGCAGCGCAGGTGATCATTCCGGCAAACAGGAATGCCGAATCAATTGTGGAGAGCTCGCAGTTCCAGATGCGCCGGCCGGCCTTCATGTCGAGGAAGTGATAGTAGAGGCCTTTGTATCCAGTCGCATCTGGCTCCGGACCTTGCGGGCTGTCGCGAAAGAAGCGCAGTCGTTTGAGCACGACCTCCGGAGCAAACTCACGAGAGAACACGCCCCGTTCGACGCATACTGGAATGCTGGCCAGCGCCAAACCGACAGCAGCAATGCTCGACGGCGCTTTGCCGTCGGTCTTGTCGCGGATCAGTCCGTTGACCGGGTTGCTTTCGTGGAGATAGTACTGGAGCGTCGTAAGCTGCAGTTGCCCTAGCTCCTCGTCAGTCAGGAGCTGGTTGAATTTCTCCCGTGTCTGGGGTTCTCGGTTTTCCATCAATATTCACCGCTCAATTCGTTCAATGTAATCCGAAAAGTTCGCTATAAGCTCCTCGTTCTCGTTTTCCTGCAGGTACAGCGGCTTCCCCTCGAAAACAATCGTATGCCCTCCGTGATATGGCAAGAAGTGTCGTTCTCTGAAGTGAAGCAACTCTCCTTGCTGAAAGTTGTTCCCATAATAGTCGGTGAACGACTGAATGACTCGGTATGCAGCGCCAGGGATCAGACCGTAGATAGTTCCGGCCAACTCCTCTTGATAGTTTTGCCCCTTCACGGACACACCGAGTCTCCGATCCCGCCATCGAAGAAACCTGATCAGCGCCCAGCTAAAGCAAACGAAGAACGCAGCAAGGAGTATCGCGATTATTATTTCCGAGTTAGGTACCGCTGTGCGGTGATCAACTAGCCAGAACGCAACGCCGGCAGCTACGGCTCCGACTACAAGTAGAATCGAGAGCTGGAACCAAGGAAATTCATTCTGTATTTGCATATTCTGAAGTACGCAAAGAACGAATAAATTCGTTACTACGTAGACGAGTCCTCGACATTTGCGTCTTTCACGTAGTAACGAATTTATTCGTTTCTTGCATCGCCATGAGCGTCACCAAGGCAAGGCATTCCGTCCTCTGTTAATGGTCCATACCAAGTCTTCACATCATACTCCGGCACAGGCGCCTCGCTGGAGGCATTTGGCATTTCAATTCTCAAGATGTGACTCCCCGTATCAGATAGCACACGGGCTCGGTACGCGCTGCCTCGTGGGACGAAAACCATTTCATTCGTTTCCTTAGTCCGTTGATTTCAATAGCACCGCTCAGGACATACAACATTTCATCGGATTCATGAGCATGCGACTCTACGGCGGGATCTGACGTGGCCCAAATCTCGCCGCCAAATGTGACGCCGCTAGCATTACCGAACATGTGCAATCGACTGAAGGTGCGGCCTGTGAACGATGGGCCACGCTCGGTAGGAATCGCTTCTACCCACAGCTTGCTTATTGTTGTGCCAAATGTCATAGCTGTTCCCCCACTGCTTCTTAGAAGCACTCCGCTACAACCAGGATGCGAGTCTATACGGAATTGTCCAGCTCGATGCACTACCTTGATCTAAGTCAGAAGGAGGGAACCCTCTGAGTTGTTCTAAGTCTTTGGATCGGGACTGGCCGATTTGGCCTTTTCGTCCTCTGTTGACGCCTGATCAGCTTCCGGATTGGTAGCGACCCAATGCATAAAGATGTTATATCCAAGCGCCAAGGCTGTGGCTCCAACAAACATTCCCAGAATCCCACCGCTCGCCATCCCACCCAATGCGCCGAACAATATCACTGGCATCGGAACGTCAACTCCACGGCCAAGCATCAGCGGTTTTAATACATTGTCGGTCAGTCCAGCCAGTAAGAGGATTATGGTAAAAGTGATCGCCGCTCCGCTGCCGTAATCTCCGCTCAACCAAATGTAAGCGATTGCCGGAAGCGTAACGACCAGCGCGGGAACCTGAGCAATGCCCAGGACAAACGCAATGATCGATAGAATGCCCGCCGCGGGAACGCGGGCGATCAATAGAGCCAATCCAATGAAAATAGCCTGAATAAAGGCAACGCCAATAACCCCTAGCGCAACAGTCCGGATAGTTGCCGTGCAGAGTTTTGTGAGTGCCTCACCTCGATTCGGACCTGCAACCCGATCGAAAATTGAGCGAGTCGCGCGAGCACCTGACTCGCCATACGCCATCACGATGCTGGCGATGATGAACGAGCCCAGGAACAGCAAGAGGCCGGTTCCCACGCTTGCGACGACACCGAGTGCCCCTCGCGCCAATTCCCCGATCTTCGGTTGCATGCTTTGAACGAATGCAGGAAGATCGGCGCTGGCTTTCGACCAGGCGTCAAATACCTTGTGGCCGACGATCGGAACTTTCTCAATCCCTTCGTTCGGTGCAGGTACTTTCAGAGTGTTGTTTTGCACCCCTGCGATGAAATTGCGAACGGTATCCGCGAACGAATTCAATAGTAATGCGGTCGGGATGACGATCAACAAAATGCCGATGACAACCAGTATGGTGGAGGCGAGCCATTTCTTTCCGCTGACCCTGCGGGAGAGCGCCTTGTGCAGGGGATACATCGTTACTGCCAGGATGGTCGACCAGACCATAAGGTTTAGGAAGGGGTAGAAGACTTTGTAGCACAGAACCGCCAGTCCACCGATTAAGCTGGCGCGAATCAATACATCGAGCAGACGTGGCGGTACTCGTTCTTCCAGGTCGGAAACTGGCTTCGGAGATGGATTCATTCTCTCCTCCTCTGTTTGGACGAGGTTAGGATTTAACCAAGCTGCTCTACTGCCCCGCTACCAGCCATGCTCCAAAGCAATCCATAGTCTGTTTCCAGAACCGCCGGCTTGAGCGACTTGGGGTCGCAGTACACCTTGGCCGAAACCTGCCGTTCTGTGAGGTTCTTAACGTCCCATCTTGGATTGTATATTGCCACTTTCCAGAGCGGCTCTTCAATTTCTGCCTGTGCGCCACTAAAGACAGCGTAATAGCCGGTCCGATCTGAGTCACTGTTGATAGTGATTAAGAGCCGCATAGATTGGGGCTTCACGTTGTTGTAGATCCAGATCAATCGACGGAACCATCTCCCGATCGTAAATATGCACACAGCGCAAAATGCGATGAAGAAGATCCCGGTAAGTAACCATACCCAATTGCCTCGGTATGACTCAGCCTGATCATTAGGCACCCTGATAAGTGAGGGGTCAAGAAACAATATCATTGATGTTAGTCCGAACAGGAAGACCAAGAGCGATGCGAATTGGCCAATGATGACATACCTGCGCAGCCCATTAATATCTCTGGCGGAATTCAGAGGTCGCTTGAGTGCCCACTCATAAATCCCATGAACTGTCGCTTCATTTTGATGCGATTGGCGTTCTCGAGTACATACCCATCGGATGACCTGAAGGATCGAGGACAAGTCCTATGGCCCCTCTGCCGTCTGGCAGATTGAACGGAAAGCCTGGTGCAACCGTTCCTCCCAGTTCCTTTGCCTTTTTGCAACTCGCCTGAACGTCAGCCACCTGAACGTAGATGACTCCGTTGAACGGGCTGATCTTCCCGTCTGCGTCTCGAATCGTTCCAATCGCCGTCCCGCCCGAAACAATCTCTACTGCCCGATCAGTTCCCTGGACTGGCGAGAATTTCCAATCGAAGAGTTTGCCGTAGAACTCCTTGGATTTCGCAAGATCAGTCGTCGTGATATCGAACCATGCAACGCGGCCGTTTCCGACGTCGGGCTTTGGACGATCTGACCGAGACGGGCTGATCATAAAAGCGAGGACCGTTGTGATAGAGAGAATTGCGTTTAGCACTTGGTGTTCTCCTAATCGTTTATTGAATAACCAACTTGTATGCGTTTTCGGCGCTGTTGATAATACAACAATCTTTCGCAGATACCATCCGCTTCAGCCGATGGAGTGTCAACTTCAACCTAAAAATGGGTCGGGCCGTGTGAGATACCACATCATCCTTGCGCCTGCGCAGAAACGCCGACCATCGCCGGACCGTGAAGCCAAACGGTTGGATCATCGAAGAGCACGAGGGCAGAGTCGATAACGTCGCGCGAAGCCCCCGACGCAACAACCTTATCCTTGCTTTGCATCCAGGTGAGCTTCCAGAACTGCGCCTCGTGCGACCCTCCGCGGAAGAATGGCACCCGAACGTCCGTCATTATGTTTAGGAGACCGAGTTGTTCGAGCGAAGAAGGTAAAGTTCTCACCCATGTCGGATTGACGCCGGCTGCCACCATTCCACGGGCGAACGAAAGCCAGGCATCTTTGTAAATCCCCGTCGCAGCGCCGATGATCGGAAAGATATCGTGCTCCTCACAGAGGATCCAGCCACCCGGACGCAATGCCGATACGAGCTTTTGCAAGACCTCGTTTCGCGCCGGTAGATGCATCAGTAAGAGTCTGGTATGAACGAAATCGAACTGAGCTATTGGGAGAGCGTCATTGACAACGTCGAGTCTATGAACTTCGACATTGCTGCGAGAGAGTTCGTGAAGGAATCGCGTGTCGATATCTACCGCTGAGACGTGACCTGAAGAACCGACGACGTCCGAAAGCCAGCGGACGATCGAGCCGCGACCGGCGCCTACGTCGAGGCAGCGCCATCCTGACTGGAGACCGGTCACGAGGGCGCGACGCTTTGTGGTCGGGTCGTGCTCCTGTTCAAGCGCTTCGAGCCTTCGCTCGGCCAATTCCCAGGCGTTGGAGAAAATATATCCGCTTTCGCTCATCGCGTGTATACCTCGCGAATTTGCGTGACCTTATGTGAAGACGTTCAATGCACGCCAGCTTTCTTTAGCAGTCTCAACATCCCCGAAACTACTTTCTTTTTCCTTCTTCCATAAACCGATCAATAGCTCCGACGACTTTCATAACTACCTCACTATCGGTTGGAAAATAATGTCCACCAGCTGGAAGCATCACCAGGCGCGCTCCCTGAATGATCGACGCCAGCAACCGCCCTTCTTCAGTCGGAACCGCCATATCTTCTCGGCATTGCACAACAAGCGTCGGAACTTTGACCTGTCGGTAGAGATCCCGGCCGTCACCTCTCCTATGACAAGATTCTTGATATCGGGCCGCAGTGTCGGGATCAGCAGAAGCGCGCTGCATGTCATTAAAGTGGGTGATCAGTCTCGGGTCAGCGTCGGGTCGAAAGAATTGGCTGGTAATGACCTGTCGAAAGGCCGGTGTATCTCGTCCCCACCCTTTACGGATCAGTGTTATGATGGCCCGGTCTTCTTCGGGATCGTAACCAGGCTTTGCCTGGGCGCCACGACAATAAGCTCCGTAGAGAACAAGGCGGCTGATGCGTTCAGGATGATTATTGGAATAAGTCGCCGCCGTCCATCCACCCTCAGAAATGCCAAACAGAGTTGCCCCTCTGCCCCGACAGCAGTGAGCACGGCATCGAGGTCGAGTTGCCGAGTCTCCTCACTAAATTCGCCCGTAAACCGATCCGATAAGCCGATTCCCCGTCCGTCGTAGCGGATCACGGTATAACGCTCAGCCAGACGTTCCCAGAGATGCCTGAGATCGGGCCACTCCCACTCAATTTCAAGATGCGTGAAAAAGCCCAGCACACGAACCAGCAGCGGACCGGTTCCAATTGTGGAATATGCAATACGCATCCCGTCAGCAGTCTCGCAGAATCGAATGGCCTGCTCTCGAGCAACGGAGCTGCTCGGCACAGAAAAGACCTTCGTAGTTACCTGCTCTACGTCGGAAGAACCTAAACCGACCTCAACTCGCCGGAGCGCATCGGTCAGTTGTCTGCCTCCCTGGAAGCGTCTCTCCGGTTCCGTCTCCAGACAACGCTCTACGACAGCCGCGAGTTCGACCGGAAGATCTCTTCGAAGATCCGAGATGGGAACGTGGCACCCGTTAACGATTGCGGTGAGCACTGTGACAAGACCATTTCCTTTGAAGGGAAGTTCGCCGGTCAATAGTTCGTAAGCAAGAATACCGAATGAAAAAGATATCTGAAGCTGGGCCGAGGTCGGCCCCCCTCGCTTGTTCTGGCGACATATAGGCGACGGTTCCGACCGTCCCCGCGGTTAGGATCGCGTCTCGATCGGCATCGCGGAACTTTGCGAGCCCGAAATCCACAACTTTTACCTGACCTTTGTTCGACACCAGGACGTTTGATGGCTTCACGTCGCGATGGATAATTCCACGATCATGCGCCGCGGCGAGCGCTTCCGCCACAGCAAACGCAATGCGATTGAACTGCTGGATCGAGGTCGGGCGTTTGAACGAGACATCGTCTAGAGATGCGCCCGCGATCCATTCGAGCACAAGGAAAGGGACGCCATCAGCTTCATCGAAATCATGAATCGTTACGATGTTAGGATGATTCAGCGCAGCGAGGGACATGGCTTCGCGTCTGAGGCGCTCGCTGAATTCGGCGCTGTATCCTCCGGCCTGGGTAACAAATTTCAGCGCGACGTCGCGGCCAAGCCCGGTGTCGTGAGCCCGATAGACCAGGCCCATCCCGCCTTCACCCGCTTTTTCAAGGATGCGGAAACGCCGAAATAGCTCTCCAGGCCTGAGGATCATTAGGACACTTTTCAGACTGGTGCAACTTAGTGACTTCGAGGCTTGGTGTCTTGATGGCGAGGCTCCTCAATCGCGGATTCCAGCGACCAATCCTTGAGAACCTGCTCGACCCGCAAACTGACTCGCGCACGCGCTTCCTGTCTCGACCAGCCTGCGTTCAGTAAACTGTCGTACTTAGTATGTTCGTGCCGCACATGTGCCCGCACGGCGAGTGCAATCATCTCCTCATCAAAACGTTTGGCCTCGGCGCTGCGCCCAACGCGTCCCGAATACTTCTGGCAAGCATGTTCCGCGATATCTATTGATTCCGACTCTGGACAACCGGGGTAAAGCTCTCGAATGTGACAAGCAAACTCGCTTCGGTAGCGTTCGTCAACGATTGCATCGCGTTCAGCTCGCCGCACACGAGCGCGCTCGCGAGCTTCGGCGTCGGCGAGACACTCCTCCTCGGCTCGGGCAAGTGCCGCTTCTTCAACCAGAAGTCCTTGACGCTCATAGCGCTTTCGTGTCCGGCTAAATCGGACTATGACCGCCTTCAGTGACGAATACCGGCTGGCTCGGCGCGTCAAAGCTGCGTCGCCGCGCGGCAGAAAAACCAGATGTCCCAGATCGGCGCAGTTAAGACAAAGCGGTCGCTCATTTTCCAGGCGGAGACATCGACCCTTGCCAAGTTCTTCACCGCATTCTGCGCAAGCCGAATCGCGGAGAATCTTGAATACAACAATTTCGTCAGTCTTGGCCTTCTTCTGGGATTCCGACATCGCCATCATTATCTCGCACTGCGGGGTTTCGAATCCCTCGTCAGTTTCAAAGTCACGACGAACTTTTCCTTGGCGTCAGCAGCCGGCTCGACCAGGCCCATGCCGCTCCAACCGTTTCCATCTTCATCAATGAACTTCCATTTGATCTGCGACTTGTTTGTTTGCTGGCTCAACGTGGGAGCACCGCGCAAATGGGAAATACGGCGTACCATTCCGCCTACTCCGCTAGCAGGAATACGTTCTCGCAGAAGACTAATAATTTCGGTTGGTGAGCTGGGTTCAGACACAAGAAGCTTTGTTTCCCAATGTTCTGAATCGCCTTCAGTTGAAATCATTTGTGCCTGCACCCCCTTGATCCTCGGCTTTGCATAAGCCAATCCATCCGGGAGATACTTGTCTGCCATTGCACCGCGGGCCCAGCTTGATTCCGAGTCCCAGTGATATTCGACGTTCAGAGCAACTGACTGCGCTTCACCCTTGCCTAACATTTTGGAGACGAGGTGAATGGCGCCATCAATTCCCGACGTTAATCCTGCAGTGGTGATAATCTTGCCACTATCCACATAGCGCGCGTCATAAACAACTTTCGTGTTAGGAAAAGCCGAGAGTTCCTCGACCATTCCATAAGTGCACGTCGCTCTCTGACCATCCAGCAGGCCTGCTTTCCCAAGAAGGAAAGCGCCGGTGCAAACCGACATAACGAAACGGGCATCGTTTGACTTGGCTTTGATCCAGTCGATCAGCCGCTGGTTCTTCATTGAGGGTTCGTAACCGCCGCCGGGCACCAACAGGATGTCCGCTTTGGGGCTGTTGTCAAAGGTGTAGTCCGGCAAGACTTTCTGCCCGAAAACGAGTGTAAGGGGCTCCAGTTTCTCTGCGACAGTGTGAACTAAAAAGCCTGCCGCCCCAAACACCTCCCAGGGACCAGCGATGTCGATGATTTCGACTCCATTGTAAAGAAGAACGGCAACAGCAGGTGGACTGTCGTCAGCAGGGCCTACCGGCACTAACTTCATTCCGCAGCTTGGACAGTCACCGGGCTTGTCATAGGTGAGCTTGTCACAAGGTAACCCACACGGCGGACAGACGTATACCTTCGCTGCCGAACTTCGACTCAACTGTGCTTCAGCGGATGCTCCATCCAGAACGATGCCGTGCAGATAACTCATAGCGAACATCGTACTCGCACCACTAGTTACAAAGGTCCTGCGTGAAATTTGAGCATCGGTTGTCTCTTTTTGCTGCTTCATTGTTGGTGCCTTTTGTGTTACGAGGTCAGCAAGTCCACAACTCGGTTCGAATCAGTACTCCATTTCGTCTCTTGAGAACAGCGGGCCGTGGCCTAGTCCCTCCGCGGCGGCTTTGAGATGGAACATCAACACTCCCCAGGTGGTATTGCAGTTCCTGAAGTAGTCAGTGGCTTCGCGCCAGCCAGTATGAGCGAAACGCAAGCGTGTTCCCGGCGAGGCCGCGGTCAGCTGGAATTCTATCCGTGTGCCCTGCCACTCCTTGCCCGTGCCGCAATACCAGAGAGCCCGCTTCCCTTCTTCGGCTTTGACCAGTTCAAGTCGATACACCGTCGAACGATTGAAGAAACCGAGTTGGATCACGCCGCTTGACCCGGTTTCTTCGATGTCTTCAGCCCACCATTGAGTTAAACCATTAGCAGTTGAAACCAGTGGGTATACTGTCTCGGGCGGAACAGCAATGTCGATTAGATGGTGTATGTCTGGCACTGGTCTACCTCCGGCTAAGATTGCGTATTATGAGAGAGGCTTGCCGATCTCCCAGTGATGACCAAACGGATCGACAACTCGTCCAACACGCCATCCGTATTCCTCGGTAACGTTCCAAACGATTTTAGCTCCGGCTGCCACGGCACGATCGAATGCCGAATCCGGATCGTCGACGACCATAACCATTCGACAGGTGCTGCCACCAAGCGATTCAGGGCTGAAGTTGCCGTGCTCCGGCGATTCGTCCCCAAGCCAGAACTCGGATCCGTCCACGCCTAATCGAGCGACAACCTCTCCAGTCTCGCTATCCATGCGAAACAGCTCTTCAGCACCGAACGCGGCTTTGTAGAACTCGACCGCCGCGGAGCCGTTTCGAACAGAGAGCCATGGGGCGATAGAGGTTTTCTCTCCTCTTCCTTGTTTTCGATCATTACTCATCATCAATACCTCGTTAAGGTGCTGTAGACGTACCGTAGACTGTCTAGTCTGCGGACTTTAAAGCGTGACGCATGAAATTACCGTATCGCAGCCTTAACAATCTGCGGACTGTAAAGCGTCTCTCCCGAAATCACCCATCCGCAGACTGGACAGTCTACGGTACATCGCTACTTTGGCAGAGTAAAACGCGGCTGGTATAAGCCTTCCGACAATTCAACCGCCTCCCGATGTAATTGCGTTATGCTCTCCAGTGCACCACCAAGTTCCTCAGATGAGTCCCCCAGTCGCGCGAGCGTCTTCTGCACGCGTGGCCCGAACTCGCGCGGCGCTCGCTCGAACTCTGCAATCTCCTCCAAAGCAGTTTTGTCATTCATTGGATATCTACGATTCAATGCGAACAGGGCTAGGATCAATTGGTTTACCACGCCGGTGAGGCAAGCGGCTGTCCCGTACGAATCGGAGCGCTTAGCGAACTTGCCGGCGAACGCGGTGAGCCCTAGTTCAGCCATCCACAGATAATCCTGAACCACCGCTCGACGTAACGCTTCGGGATAGTTCGCCACTCGCCGCTTCAACAAATCCATCCGCGATTCGGGATCGAACAGTGGCACACACGTGGCGACCTCGCCGAGGTAGGTTGCGCTAAAGAACCCGAACGGCGGCTGCTGGGCGTAGTGAAGCTCATAACGGCCTGCTTCTGAATCAGCGATGACCCGCTCCAGGTGTTCGAGGTTGCGATAAACAAAGTCGACGCGCTGCCCGCCGATGGTTAGCCATGCACCTCCATTAACCCACGGTCCCCACTCGTAAAAACCAGTCGCAACCGGTCCTGCTGTGTCGTTTACATCCTCAGCCAGATCTCGAACGCTCTGGATGGAGAACGGATTTGCTTCCGAATAGAGAACACCGAGATCGATGTCCGAACCCGGCCGAGCACGTCCACGGGCGTGCGATCCGCCAAGCACGACGGCGGCGACTCCCTGAATCGCCCCGAGCCGCTTCGACAGCGACGAAACCAGTTCCAGTTGTGTCGGAGAAAGTTGTTTCAAAATTGAGACTCTGGTGAATTCAAAGTATGGTCAATCAATTTGCGAATCCGCCTGCATAAAGCACTCTTCTCAATTTATCCGCAGATTCCCTTCGCCGGATGATGAAGCTAAGGAAAACAGGTCCAACGCAAGCTCTCGGGGATAGCGATACTTTACGGATTCATAAAGAAACTCACAGAATTCGTCTTCAACATCTTCGAAAGTTTGGAACTCCCCGCTCCTCAACTTGTACTCCAGAGTTTTGGCGGCCTCGACCATGCACCCGACGACGTGACGACTTGCAGTCCTGCCTATCCGTATATCCTGCATTGCAGAAGCTTCCGCTTCGATAAAACTTAGTGGGACCTTAAGCCGATATAGTAAAGCGAGTACCGACTGCCGAAATCTGGCTGTAAGAGTTGTGCCATGGCGAGCGGTAAGCAGGACCATAAGCAACGATCGCTCATTCATGCACATTACTAACTGCTGAGGACGGGTGTAGATGAGGTTGGCGTACCAATCGCCGAGAACACTGGTCGGTGGTTGCGTCTCGTTGTTGCTCGGAGCTCTCAAACGCTTGAGAAGTTTCTGTGTGCACCTGAGCGTAATCATTGCGGTCAGTTCTGACTCTCAATATATCGGCTTTTACTGACTGCCTGATTCTACTCTAAAAACGACCAAAACGTCTGTGACAGTTAGCCGCGTAACTATAGGATTTACTTTCACGGTCTTGTTTTCTTTTTTTGTAATCAACTCCTGCATTATCTTTGCAGCGAGCTTGATTGTTGCAGAATTGTATTCTGAGTCCTTAGACACATCAACTTTCTGCTTTCTCCATTCCTGCTGTACTTCTTCCTGTTGAGTTGAATCTATTCCTTCATACTCAATGTCGAAAATAAGCGGCCTATCAGAGACCTCGAATGTGACGATCTTGCCTCCGCGTAGTCCGTTCTCTACGTAAACCTTCACGTCTTCGAAATGTCCAGTTGCATAAAGAGCCCGCACGTCACGATCTAGTTTTTGCGGCTGGTAGACACCACGTTTACGCGTGCTGAGCGAGGACTTGATCTCTGATTCCGTAATGCGGCGATTCCCACGAATAAGTATACGCTCCACGATCTGAGGAGCTTTGGTTTCTTTATCACTCGTGGCTTGAGCCCGTGTTGTTGGCGCCGGGATGAGTGTGATTAAGGCGCCGATACAGAGACCTTTCACCATGCAGACCTCCTTACCGTATGCACTCAGTAAATTCGACTTGCTACTGCATTTTTATGAAGGAGCCCTCATTGCGTTGCAATTCGAGTCAAGTGAATCGCTATGCATTGCCAATTGTCCTGCCGTTTCACGAACATATTGGTGAACCGAAACTGGCCCCCGATTTCATGCCCGTCATAGCTACCCTTCACGGTGGTTAAACCGGCAACGACACCGGCATCGCCGTAGACCTTTGCGACCTTGTCATAGTTCTTAACCGATTCATAGACCGCGGTATCCGCTTTAGCCCCATCAAGATACTCAGCCTTGTTAGCAAATAAACCAGCGGGATTGGTGAAGATGTAATCATCAGCCAAGAGTCGACCTAGCAACGCCAAGTCTCGTTTCATCTTGGCGGTGGTTAGCTCATCAGTCAGTTTCAGCAGAACTTCTTTGTCTTCTTCGGCTTTGGAGGCTTTAGTGTTCAAGATTTGAGCGGTAGTAGCCGAGGCAATCGCAATCATCGAGAAGCAAATCAAGAGTTTCCGTTTCATTGATCGATCTCCTTTCTTATCCCGTGAATGCGTCTAGTCTTCATTCTTGCCGAGGATTGTGAAGTTCCTTTTGCGGTTTCTGAGTCTGCGCCTTCTGATTAGTCATCTCTTATGCGTAATCTGCGGATGAGTGGTGCTTGGAAGACGTTTAACCTCGATGCGCCTTCTTCATCCGCAGATGACGCAGATTACGCAGATGGAAGAGTTTACATTGCCGATCACTCTGTGAGGAAACGCACAAGAAGTTCACTTACATATTCCGGCCGATCGAGCTGCATCCAGTGGCTTGCGCCTTCTATTCGTTCATAGGTCCACGATCCGGTAACACATTGTTGAGAAAGCAGCATCTGCGATTCGGTGAGATAGGCGTCCCCGCTGCTCCAGACCCCCAGCGTAGGCGCCATCACATTCGGCAATGCCCAGCGCTCGGCCACCGCCATTTCCGGCGCAACGTTGGCGCGATACCAGTTCAACCCCGCAGTCAGCGCTCCGGGCCGGCCAAGGTCCTCGATCCACTTTCCAGTCTCCGGGTGGTGGCGAACCCAATCCCTAAAGAGCTTCCAGTCGTCTTTTGTGAGAAACTCCTCTGCGATGCCGCGAAACTGAAACAGCAGCATGTACCAGGATTTCTCGCGTTGCTCCAGACCCGCCTTGAAAAACGTCGCGGGATGTCCGACTGATAGCGCAACTAATCGCTCGACGCGATCTGGATACATCGCGGCGAGTGCCCACGCAACTGCGGCACCCCAGTCGTGCCCGATGACATGTGCCCGCGGAGCATTCAGCTGGTCAAGCATGCCAATGACATCTCCAAGAATTACCGGCAGCGCGTACGCCTCCGTCGCGGACGGTTTGTCTGAGTTACCGAAGCCTCGCAGGTCTGGCGCTATCACCCGCAGACCTGCGTTCACAAGGCGCGGTATCTGGTTCCTCCAGAGCTGTGATGAATCCGGAAATCCGTGGAGAAGTAAAACCGGGTAACCAGTACCCTCGTGTATGAGGTTAAAATTAAGGCCGCCTAAATTGATCTGAGTTTCTTGCATGCCTTAGCCACCTTA